>JACCDV010324320.1_pt1 | contig 24972 bp, 22 predicted proteins | sample 7446131 | NCBI WGS metagenome assembly JACCDV01 (sample SAMN15323448, study PRJNA562643) | freshwater metagenome | isolation source: river surface water | place: USA:Blue River Watershed | collected 2017-08-17
ACAACTTCGGACTCATCTACTGGGTAGGTGGAGGAAGCGTGATGGTCATTCTGTTGGCATTTCTGGTGCTTGATTTTTTTGCCGGATGGCTCTGTCATTTTATCGAACACCAGGTTCCGCTTTTTTGGCGCTTTCACTTGATCCACCATGCAGACAACAATGTGGATGTCACTACAGGATTACGTCACCATCCGCTTGAATCGGTTTGGCGCGGGGTATTCTTCTATTTGGGCGTTCTGTTTTCGGGCGCACCGATGTTTGCGGTCTTGATGTACCAAACCTTCCTAGTATTCATCACAGGCTTCACCCATGCCAACATCAGCCTGCCGGCTTGGTTGGATCGTGCACTCAGCTTCTTTTTGGTTTCCCCCAATATGCACAAGGTGCATCACCATTGGAAACAACCCTATACCGACAGCAATTATGGTGCTGTTTTCTCGATATGGGACAGGCTGCTTGGAACTTTCATGAAATTGGATCCCAAACAGCTCCGGTATGGTCTCGACCAATACTATCCGAATGAAAAGGATGAGGATTTTGTAAAACTGATGAAACGACCCTTTCAAAAACTGAAATGAACCTGAAAGTTATAGCTGTCATTCCCGCACGCTATGCGGCCAGCCGGTTCCCCGGGAAGCTCATGCAGCGCATCGGCGACCAAACCATTATCAACATGGTTTACAAGAATGCCGTTGCATCAGGATTGTTTGGCGCAGTATGGGTGGTTACTGACAGCGATGAAATAGAAAATGAAATCCTGAGCGGGGGCGGATTGGTCAAACGAAGCAAGAAGGACCACCAAAGTGGAAGCGACCGGATTGCGGAAGCCATTGCGGATATGGACGTTGATGTAGTCATCAATATCCAGGGGGATGAGCCGTTTATCGATTCAGCCGGATTGGCTGCACTGATTGCCAGCTTTACCAATGCGGATGTTCAGGTTGCTTCACTGATGAAAGCATTTGGCCCTGAAGACGAACCCGAAAACCCCAATCAGGTAAAGGTGGTTTGCAACAAATACGGTGATGCGCTTTATTTCAGCCGTTCACCGATACCGTTTCGCCGTAACAAAACATCAGCCTTGCCTTTTTACAAGCATATCGGTGTCTATGGTTTCAGAAAAGATATCCTGATGGCCTTTACCCATTGGCCCATGGGTATATTGGAACAAACCGAAATGTTGGAACAGCTGCGCTATCTTGAAAATGGTGTTGCCATCAGGATGGTGGAAACCCACAGCTCAAGCATCGGCATTGATACGCCTGAAGATCTAGTGCGCGCCAGGGCTTTCTACGCAGATAAAAAGAATTGAGCTGGTCATTTTTTCTTGTAAACCGGTACGGTACTGCAGGGTTCCCCATACATGAGTGACTTCACGTGGGGCATGAGGTGCTCCGTAATGGCCAAATACGCATAGGGCGGTATTTCCTTCTCGCCACATCCTTTGATGATGACGCGTTTGTCTGCATATTGGCTTGGATCCAGCTGCTGGATTCGGTTTAAAAAAGCTTCCCGTATAGCAGAGTCGAGGTTTCCAACAGTGATGCGGGATGCAACCGGTGTGAGTTTAGATGCCACGAGCATATAGGCCCACATGGGGATAATGGCCTCCGAAGAACAGCATACTGCTACATGCTTATTTTGGTAAACAGTCCAATCATGCTGTTCCATAGCCTCTCTGAAATCCTTTTCCCGGAGCAGCATTTCTCGGAATAGAAAATTTTTGAGGTCAAAAACAAGGGGGTCCTCCTGGGGATAATACTGCTCCAGATCAATGGTGATCAACCCGCTTTCAGCTACTTTGTTTCTGATGGTTTCCATAATGCAAAGTTACCAAAAATGCAACAGCCACCCTTATGGGGTGGCTGAGCGTTTGTTTTCTCATGAGCAGTCTGTTTCTAATATCCGGCTTCCCTTCTCTTGTCAACAATCTTGGTTGATTTCTTCAGAGACTCCATGGTGCTGTATCCAGCGTATTGCTTTATTTGGCCTTCAAGCGCCTTCTTTTGACCATTAAGGTCTACAGCAGCTGAAGGTAGTGCACCGACCTGATCAACACGGATGAAATAGACACCATTTTGTCCGTCGATAGCACTCGATGTATTAGACAAATTCTTTTTATTAAACGCTGCACCAATAACCTTGGATTCTGTACCTAAATTTTGGACAAAAGGATCAGAGAAGCGGAGGGTATCAATTTTTCCAGCTGCACCACCCAGGATGGTAGCCAATTTTTCCAGGTTTTTCTCAGATCCAGCCTTTGCAGCCAATTGCTCGGCTTTCTTTTTGTTCCTCAGGGTTGGTTCAACCAACACCCGCGCAACAGCAGCAGGCTGAACACCTTCCTGAATTTCATTGATGATGACAGCTACAACATATTGGTCTTTCAGATCGAAAGGTTCGGAAACCTTACCGGTTTCATTTTCAAATATCCACTTGACCAAAGAACGGGATTGCAGGTTGCCTGCAGTGTAATCAAGCTCTTTGATATTGTCTGCTGTGTTTTTGATTAATTTCATTTGATTAGCAGCCTCATCAAAAGATTTGATATCCTTAGCCTTAGCAGCAAACTGGGTGGCCGCTGAAGATGCGGTGATATCTGTTTCTTCACTGGGTACTATTGGCTTAGACAAATAGGCCACCTTGTACGCCTCTTCAAAGTTTCGCTGGTTGAGAACTTCAATAATATGATATCCGAAGGCAGTTTTTACCACTTCCCTGCTTCCGGTAGGCTTATTGAAGATGAAATTGGCGAAATCCTTATCCAGATTCATGTCAACTGATGAAAAGTTATATTCACCGCCATTGGCCTTGCTTCCTTGATCATCGCTGTAAGCCAAAGCCAATGTGGCAAAGTCACCGCCAGTTTTGAGTACGGCAAACAGACTGTCGATGGTCTTTTTGGCTGCACTGTCGGTCCTGCGCATTTGACCGGTTTGCGGATCAACAACACCTACGAGGATGTGTCGGCATTTGACTGAATCCGGCATGGTACGCTTTTCGATTTTTTTGGCAAGTACAAAAGCACCGCCATCAAGATAAGGACCATAAACCTCGCCTACGGGCATCGCCATGATGGCGTCTTTAGCAGACATCTGCAATTTGGAACGCAAAACAAATCCGTCGAAAAAGGGAAGCTGTGTGTTATTGCGGGTAACAAAAGCTTTGGCATCTGAAGCAGCAAGAAAGTCTGCTTTCAAACCCTGCAATTGGTTGACAACCTTTTGTGAGTCAGCCACAGTAGGATTGGCATCGAAAGCCACATAAGCAATACTTTTCACATGTTCCTGCTTGAACTCGTCCTTGTGTTTTTGAACGTATTCGCTTATTTCAGCATCAGTAACTTTCACTGTACTGTCGGGTATAGCGGTGTATGGAACACCAACATAAGACACTGAAGCAAATGAAGCGTTATCTGCATTCATCTTTTCAAGCATCCACTTGGGCACGTATGCACCCTGGGTGAAGAGTGAGGTGTATTTTTGTGTCAACAGGTTGATTTCGATTGGGTCAATCAACTGGGCCGTAATGTTGGCAACATCTTCCTGTTTGGTGCTCTTTTTCAGGTTGTTGAACCAGGTCTTTGCCGCATTGATATCGAAACCACCTGTTTTGGGATCGGTGAAAAGTTGCTTGAACTCTTGTGGAGCGTCATCAGAAAAAAGAACAGCACCCATTTCTTTGGGAGTAACTGCTAGTCCGAGTTTTGAAGCTTCTGACTTGACAATTTCCTCTTGGATATAGGAATTCCAGACATTCTCAATGATGCTTTGGGTCATCATTTCATTGGTCTGCATGCCTTGCTGTCTGTAATTTTGTTCAACGAGGTTGACCTTATTGTTGAACTCAACAATATCAATTTTTTTGCCGTTGATGGTACCGGCAGCGGTTGCCTGACCATCAAACATGTTTCCGCTTTTTCCAATGAAAGCATCCTGCACGAGGAAGCCTATCAGGCTTATTGCGATCATGGTGGTCAGTAACACAGCTGCTTTGTCCCTGATTTTCTGAATGATTGACATAGTCTTATTATATTAATATATGGTCGGCAAAAATAGGGTAAAAATGGTTATTAACAAACTGTGGATAACTCCGAAATCCTGTGAATTACTGCCGCTTTGGGGCTCCGAATTTTGTGGACATCCGGATGGTTAATTTCATTACTCGACGATATGGACCTGCTCCTGTATTTTAAACACATTTTTCCCCGAAGATTTCCACAGCCAAACAATCTAAATTATGCTGTTGAAAAGTTGATCAAATTATTTTTGGAATGTTAGTGAAAAATTGTGTTTTACGCTTGTTGCTCAATTTTTGAAGCAGTTGAAATTGTGGATAATGGTGGATAACGGTGGATTGCGCTGAACAACCTTAACAAAAAAATACTTGTTAACATATCCACAGCCTTAATAGTAATAGGTATTTTTATATAATAAAGAATACATATATATAATACGAGAGTTGTTCACATGGGTTTAAAAGAAAAAATTTCAGCTTTAAAGCAGGAAAAAAATGCCATAATACTGGCACATTATTATCAAACGCCTGATATTCAGGATATTGCCGATTTTTTAGGTGACAGCTTACAACTGGCACAGGCTGCAGTGAATGTTGATGCAGATATCATTGTTTTCGCAGGTGTTCATTTTATGGCTGAAACTGCCAAATTGCTAAACCCTGACAAATCTGTTTTGATTCCGGATATGGAAGCTGGATGTTCTTTGAGCGACAGTTGTCCACCTGACCTTTTTCAGCAATTCAAATCATCGCTTCCTGATCATAAGGTAATTTCTTATATCAACTGTTCCGCAGAAATAAAAGCTTTGAGTGATGTCATTTGCACCAGTAGCAATGCTATGGATATTGTCAACAGCTTTCCAAAAGATCAACAACTCATCTTTGCACCTGACAAGAACCTTGGAGCATACATTAACAAGCAAACAGGAAGAAATATGGTTCTTTGGAATGGATCATGCATGGTTCATGAAATTTTCAGTGAGTCGAAATTGCTCAACTTAAAATCAAATTATCCGGATGCTTTGGTAATCGCTCACCCTGAATGTGAAGACAACATTCTTAAATTGGCTGATTTTATTGGTTCTACAACACAGTTGCTAAAATTAACGCAAACAAACCCTGCCAAAACTTTTATTGTAGTAACAGAAACAGGTATCCTTCACCAAATGATGCGTTCCTCACCCCATAAAACTTTCATACCGGCACCTCCAAACAACAGTTGTGCCTGTAACGATTGTCCGCATATGAAACGCAATACACTTGAAAAAATATATCAGGCATTATTAACTGGCGAACCAAGCCTGCAAATGGATCCTTCTTTAATGAAAAAAGCAGTTAAACCCATCAAAAAGATGTTGGAATTGAGCAAATTGGCTGGTTTGGTTTAATTTTAAAGATGCAAGAAATTAAAAACATCATTTTTGATTTGGGTGGGGTTCTGATTGATTGGAATCCAGAATATCTTTTTCGCAAATTGATCTCTGATGAGGAAAAAAGAAGAATCTTTTTTTCAGATATATGCACAGCTGAATGGAATGAAGAACAAGATGGTGGAAGGAGCATTGCAGATGCTACTTCATTGTTGATTGAGCAACATCCAGATCATGCTGATTTGATCATAGCCTATTATGACCGTTGGGAAGAAATGTTGGGTGGACCAATTCAGGATACCGTTTCCATTTTTAAAGCCTTGAAAGAAACAGAGAAACATAAGTTTTATGCACTTACCAATTGGAGTGCTGAAACTTTTCCAAAAGCATTGGTTCTTTATGATTTCCTGCATTGGTTTGATGGCAGATTGGTTTCTGGTGAAGAAAATACCAGAAAACCTTTTGCTGATTTTTACCAGCTTTTATTGGATAGGTTTTCATTAAAACCAGAGGAATCCATCTTTATTGATGACAATTTACGAAATATAAAAGCTGCTCAGGCTATGGGCATATACAGTATACACTTTACTTCACCAGTACAATTAGTTGAAGACCTGAAAAATTTGAATTTGCTCAACTGAGTAATTGATAAACCAATAAACTGAGTAGGTAAGCCAAGCCTGTCATGTAACCCAATTGTATCATTGGCCATTTCCATGAACCAGTTTCCCTTTTTACGATAGCTAACGTACTCATACATTGCATAGCCAAAAGATAGAATACCAATAAAGAATATCCTGTTGCTTTGGTATATACTGGAGAACCGTCACTGCGCTTGGCAGAGGCCATCTTATTCCTTAAAGTTTCACTGTTCTCATCAGCATCTTCCCCTACACTGTATAGCGTAGCCATGGTACCTACAAATACCTCACGGGCAGCAAAGGAGGTAACCAAGGCTATTCCAATTTTCCAATCATACCCCAAAGGAGCAATTGCCGGTTCTATAGAGCGGCCTAATATACCAGCATATGAATTTTCAAGTAAGGCTTGACTTCTTATGGCTTGATATTGTGATGCATTGTCTGGGTTTTTTTCCAGCTGTTCCTTATATTTTTTTTCAATCAAGTCTCGCTTATCTGATGGACCGTAACTGCTCAATGCCCACAATATTAAAGAGATGATCATGATTACCTTTCCAGCATCCAAAACAAATACCTTTGCTTTGTCAACCATGGTTACCACTATATTTTTCCACCTGGGTTGCCTGTAGATAGGCAGTTCAAGTATGAAAAAGCTCTTCTCTTTGATTTTTATAAAGACATTCAAAATATAGGATACGCCCATTGCCACAGCAATACCGAGTACATAGAGTCCCATTAATACCAATCCTTGTAAACTCAATATGCCGAAAATGTACTCATTAGGAACCACGAGAGAAGCGAGTATGGTAAAAACAGGTAAACGAGCACTGCAACTCATGAACGGAGTGACCATGATTGTCAACAGTCGTTCTTTACTGTTTTCTATGTTTCTGGCATTCATGATGGCTGGAACAGCACAGGCAAATCCACCAATCATGGGCATTACACTCTTTCCGTTCAATCCGACCCTGCGCATAATTCGGTCAGACAAAAAACTGATCCTAGCCATATAACCCGTATCTTCCAATAGGGTTATCAATCCAAAAAGAATCATGATTTGGGGAACAAATACGATGATTCCTCCCAATCCAGCCAATACACCATTAATCATCAGATCTGCAAACCATCCTGCTGGTAGGATTTTTCCCAATAAACCTCCCAAATATCCTACACCCTCTTCTATGGCATTCATTGGATATTCTGCCACCCAAAAAACGGACTGAAACAAAATAAACAAGACAACTCCCATGATCAGATATCCCCATGTTCTATGTAAAAAGAAATCGTCCAATTTTTCCGAATTCCTTTTCTTTTTTTCAATACTGGTTTCTTCTACAGCCTTTTGCATCACGACCCTTATCTTTTGATAACGTCGTTGGATATCTTCAGCCTGAATTTTAGTATGACTAAATTGGTTTCTCAGCTCCACTGCCTCTATTTCTTGCTGTATCTGGTTATCTAAATCAAATGATTCATGGTTGATGAGGTAATGAATAGCGGCATAATTACCCAAATCACCTTTTATTTTTTTAATATCATCAATGGCATTTTCAGCCAATGAGCGGATATCATAAAAATCATTTCCAGCATTTTCGGTTTGTAAAACCATGCTAATGGCAGACTTCAACTGATCTATTCCTTTTCCTGTTCTGGCATTTACTGCTACAATTGGTACTTGCATTTCCCTTGATAAACAAGGAACATCGACTTTTATACCCCTTTTTTTAGCAATATCCAACATGGTTAGAACCACCACAACGGGTATTTTTAAATCTATTACCTGTGAAACATAAAGTAAATTTCTCCTCAAATTGCTGGCATCTGCCACTACCACCGCTATATCAACCTTTTCTTCTTTGTTTTCAGGAGACATTAGTTGCTTATATGCCACCCATTCATCGGTTCTTCTTGGATACAGGCTGTAAGTTCCGGGAAGATCAATTACTGTGCAGGTTTGTTTTTGTGGTAAGGTTAGGCTTCCCAGTTTTCTTTCCACTGTCACTCCTGGGAAATTGCCTACTTTTTGGTTTAATCCGGTCAAAAGGTTAAAAAGTGAACTTTTACCACTGTTAGGATTACCCAATAAAGCTATATGCGGTTTTCTGTCCATCTATTATTACAAATATACCTGCATTAAGTGTCCATTACTTACGAATAAAGTAAAAACGAATGTTCACCCTTTCATAGTATTCAACCACATCTGTGTATTTTTGCTTAAATTTTGGTTCATGTATCGAATTCTGGTTCTTTTTCTATTGGTTAGCAGCTTTTCTTACGGACAAAAACTGTCTAAATCTGATCGCAAAATTATTGGTTACCTGCAATCAGAAGTCGGTTTCTTGGCTTCTGATGCACTCAAAGGCAGAAGAGCAGGTGATTCAGGAGAAGTTATTGCCGCAAAATTCATAGCTGATAAATTCAAAGAAATTGGTCTTTTGCCAAAAGGAACTGAATTTGATTCATATTTGCAGCCTTTTTCAGTATATGATGGTAAAATTATTGATGCTCAAACCTTCTTTACTGTCAATGGTAAATCATTAACAGTAGGTACTGATTATTTTCCATTATCGAATTCATTAGCAGGTATTTCGAATGTTGCTTGTACTCCGGCTATTCAGGAACGTGACCTTCCCTGGTTTATTGATTTGGCTGATGATTTAAATGACAATAAAGAAAATCCACACTTCGACATCAATACTATTATCATAGCAAAGCAAAAGCAAGCTAAAGACAAGGGTGCACCTTTTATTGTTTTTTACAACACTTCCTCTTTGTCGGATATGATCAAATTTGATTCAAAAGACCGTTCAGAGCAATCCCTGCTTCCTTCCATTTATTTGACAGCCGCTGGCAAAAAGAATTTTTTTCCAGATCTGGATGCTGAGTATAAACTCAATTTAAAAGTTTCAATTGGTATAAAATACCGATATGCCTCCAATGTGATTGGCTTTTTAGATAATCAGGCGCCACTTACCCTTGTTATAGGTGCTCACTTCGATCACCTGGGTTTTGGTGAAGATGGCAATTCTATGATACGTAATGGTGAACCTGCTATTCACAATGGTGCTGACGATAATGCAAGCGGTACTGCCAGTTTGATTGAATTGGCTTTTGCGCTGAAAAAAAGCAAATCAAAACAATACAACTACTTGTTTATAGCTTTTTCAGCAGAGGAATTAGGTTTAAATGGTTCCAAATATTTTGTCGAAAATCCTACTATTGATTTGAAGAATGTCAACTATATGATCAACATGGATATGGTTGGTAGAATGAATGATAGTACACAAACAATCACTGTTGGTGGTTATGGAACAAGTCCAAATTGGGATAAAATGCTTTCCGCTATTCCCAATAAAGGTTTCTCAATCAAAACGGATTCCAGTGGTTCAGGTCCAAGTGATCATACTTCCTTTTACAGGAAAGATATACCTGTTTTGTTTTTCTTTACGGGATTACACACAGATTATCATAAGCCTAGTGATGACGCCGATAAAATCAATTATCTTGGTATGTTGAAAATCATCAAATTTATTGAAAAGATGATTGCAATGGATAAGTCAGCTACTCGTTTACCTTTTTTAAAGACAAGAGAACAACAAACTTCTACTTCCACACGCTTCAGTGTTTCTATGGGTATCATGCCTGATTATTCTTTTAGTGGTAATGGAGTTCGCGTTGATGGTGTCTCAGATAATAGGCCTGCAAAAAAAGCTGGCATTGTAGCTGGAGATATAGTTAAACAATTGGGAGATTTCAAAACTTCATCTGTTGAGGCATACATGCAGGCACTTTCTAAATTCAAGAAAGGAGATACCACTACTGTTATCATCTCAAGAAAAGATCAAGAATTGAAATTTGACATCATTTTCTGATGAAATATAAACTTGACGATGATTTGATGTCTGCGGGCTTCTTTGAAGATACCCGTATTCTGGGAATTGTCAGTACGCTTAAAAATTACCAGTTTTGTTGGCATATTGAAAGAAGTATGCACATCTTTTTCAGTACTGCAGTTGATTTACAAATAGGTATGGAAAAGAATACAAGATCATATTCTTTTACTGTGTATGATTATATACACCCGTTAACGCAAGTTGAACATTATCTCTATACCAATAAGCACGAAGGTGAATTCCTTTTGCCTGAATTGCAACATCTAGATTTTATTTGGCTGATGCGTGATTATACCCGTGATGAGTTAGTTTTTTCATCTATACAAAATCAATTGCGTACAATCAATGGTGTTCAATTGGTTTCTGAGGTTCCGCTAGAGAGAATAAAATCAAAGAATAATTTGCAACGGTAGTCTCTTAAGGTCTATAAATTTAGACTCAGGTTACTGTAACCGCAAATTCATTTAATTCAGTCAATTTTCCAATAGGTTCGATAAATTCGTTCATTTCATTTTCGACGAGTATTGATTTCATTTCATCTAGTGCTTCCGGATCAACAGCTACCAGTAATCCACCACTAGTTTGTGGATCTGCCAAAACTGTTTTAATAATCTCTTTATGTAATGAATCTGGTAATTTTATTTTGTGACCATAACTGTCCCAATTTCTAATGGTTCCTCCCGGGACAGACCCTCTATTAATATAGTCATCTAAATTTTTTGATATCTGTTTTATGCTTTCGTAATTTATTTCAGCACTTAGTTTACTTCCTTCCGCCATTTCTGTCAAATGTCCGAGTACCCCAAATCCTGTTACATCTGTCATGGCATGTACAAATGATTTTTTTCCCAACAAAGAACCGATTTTATTCAATTTCATCATTTGTTCAGCTGCCAAATCCAATTCATCTGCTGCCAGCATTCCTTTTTTTTCAGCTGTGGTAAGTATTCCTACTCCAATCTTTTTCGTTAAAAACAAAAGATCACCTTTCTGTCCGGTACAATTTTTTTTCAAATTTGCTATATCCACCATTCCGTTTACAGCTAAACCAAAGATGGGTTCTGGTGAGTCAATACTATGCCCTCCTGCCAAGGGTATACCAGCCTCTAGACAAATGCTTTTGCTTCCTTCAATAACTTTTTTTGCAATTAATGGTGACAAGACATTTATGGGCCATCCTAAAATGGCAATAGCCATAATTGGATCTCCTCCCATAGCATAAACATCAGATATGGCATTGGCTGATGCAATTCTTCCAAAATTATAGGGATCATCAACAATAGGCATAAAGAAATCTGTTGTTGAAATAACAGCTCTTTTATCATCTATTGCAAATACCGCAGCGTCATCTTTGACATCATTACCTACTAATAAATTTTGATTATCAGGTAACGTAAAATTGCTATGCAATATCTGATCCAATATTTTGGGTGATATTTTGCAACCGCAACCTGCACCATGTGAATATTGGGTTAGCTTAATTTCTTCCATAAAAGACTTTCAGTATTTTATTCGCATTATTATTTGAATCCACTTCATCGCATATAATTTCAATCTTGTATTTACTTCCCAGAGAGATATCACTGTATTCCGATACATGAATTCCTTTTCTTGTTTGCAAGGATTTCAAGTACTGTTTATCATAGTATTTGAGTAGTATATCAAAACATTGTTCTATTGCACCACTTTCCAAATGTTCAATTGCTGTTTTTGTTTCCAACCCGCCCAATCTCTTTTGTATCCTGTTTATTGCTTCTGCCAGTGATAACTTATCGAATATACCATAGGTATCAGCCAAATATGCCAGTCTTTTTTTAAAAGGAATATTGATGAAATACACTAAACTTTTTCGCATGGTTGTCCAAAGAGCATGGGGGATACTTACCGCTCCAATCCTTTGGCTTTCATCCTCCATCCAGATATTTTTATCTGGATATTTCTTGGACACTTGATATAATTGTAGTGCGAGATTGTTTTCAAACATTTCGACACTCGTTTGTTCAGGCAATCCTATTCTGCCAAATGCAGATCCACGATGGCCTGCTATTCCCTCAAGGTCAATTACCGCTTCGCCATTGTTTTTAAGTTGTTCAAGGATGATTGTTTTTCCTGAACCTGTATACCCGCCGAGTATATTCAGATTCCAATCTTTTTCAAACTGTTGAAGTACCCAGCTCCTATAGCTTTTATAACCACCGATGAGTGTAAATACTTTAAACCCATACAGATCAAGCAACCAGGCTACTCCTGCACTGCGCATACCGCCCCGCCAGCAATGAACCAAAACAGTTTTATTATTGGGATTGGTTGTTTCAATAACCTTTTCAGTGAAAAGAATCATTGATTTCATTTTCGGTCCGAAATAATCCAAACCCTTTTTTATAGCTGCTTCTCTGGATTGTTGCTTGTAGGTTTTTCCAACCACAACTCTCTCAGCATCATTGAATAAGGGAAGGTTAAATGCCTTTGGTATATGAGCATGTTTGAATTCCCCTTCACTGCGTACATCCAATACTGGATATTCAAGACTATACTTGATGAATTCCGCAATTTCCAGTTTAGTTACAGCCATATTATCCTTAACCCTATTTATTCATACTGGTCAGGAATTCCTGATTGTCTCTTGTTCCTTTCATTTGTTTCAACAATAGAGACATGGCTTCCTCACTGTTCATATCTGCAATATGATTTCTAAGTATCCACATTCTTTGCAATACTTCCTTATCCAAGAGCAAATCTTCTCTGCGCGTTGATGATGCAGTTAAATCGATTGCTGGGAACATACGTTTATTGGCCAATCTCCTATCGAGGGCCAATTCCATATTGCCGGTACCTTTGAATTCTTCAAAGATAACTTCATCCATTTTACTACCTGTATCAATTAATGCCGTTGCTAGTATTGTTAATGATCCGCCGTTTTCTATTTTTCTGGCTGCACCAAAAAATTGTTTGGGTTTTTGCATCGCATTGGCTTCAACACCACCAGACAATACTTTTCCGGATGAAGGTGCAACAGTATTGTGTGCCCTGGCTAGACGTGTTATGGAATCGAGCAAAATTATTACATCATGACCGCACTCAACTAACCTTTTGGCTTTCTGCAGTGCCATCGTAGAAACCTTAACATGTTTCTCGGCTGGTTCATCAAAAGTTGAAGCAAGCACTTCTGCCTTTACACTCCTTTCCATGTCTGTCACTTCTTCTGGTCTTTCGTCGATCAGCACTACCATAAGGTAACATTCCGGGTGATTGGTCGCTATAGCATTGGCTACTTCCTTGAGCAACATCGTTTTACCGACTTTGGGTTGCGCAACAATGAGTCCGCGTTGACCTTTTCCCAGAGGAGTAAACAGATCCATCATCCTGGTGGAATAATTATCCTGCTTAGTATAGAGATTAAATTTCTCGTATGGGAATAGAGGTGTAAGGTAATCAAATGGTACCCTGTCTCTTACCTCATCAGGAAGTCGTCCATTAACGGTATCCACTTTTAACAAAGCAAAATACTTTTCACCTTCTTTGGGAGGGCGGACATAACCTGTTACGGTATCACCAGTTTTGATGCCGAATAATTTTATCTGTGAGGGGGATACATATACATCATCCGGTGAGGAAAGGTAATTATAATCACTACTTCTCAAGAAACCATAACCATCTGGCATCATTTCCAAAACACCTTCACCCTGTATCGCACCATCAAATTCTACATTAAATGCTGGCTCCTTTTTGATAAACAACTGTTTTGCAGGTGGTTCATCTACTACAAGGTTATTTTCTGCTGATTGTATTTCTTCAGTCTGTTCTTTTGGTTCCTCTTCAACCTTTTTTTCAGCAGCTGCAATAGCATCTTTTTGTTGATTTGCAGGAGGCCTACCACGTTTACCTATTTTCTTCTCAATTTTGGGTTTTTCAATTTCTATAGGTTTTTCTTCACCTTCATTTTCAACAATTGCCTCTTCGGTACTGATGGCTGTTGTTGTTTTTACAATACGCTTTTTCTTTTGGGGTTGATCTGCTTTATTGGATTCTTTAACTGCACTATTGAGAATTGCTTGCTTATCTAGTATTTTATAGATTAAATCCTGTTTCTCCAGTTTTTTGGAACCCACTATTTTCAATGATTCTGCTATTTCCAATAACTCTGGTAACAGCATGTCGTTCAACTGCAAAATGTCGTACATATCCAATTTTTGATTAATTCAGCCCTGATGGCATCTGCTGATAGGTGAAAATGTGTGGTGAGAAGAAGTGTATGATAACAGACTTTGAACTTGTCTTTTCTTCATAGCAATATTACATAATTTATATTATCTAAAAAATTTTAATCACGGTTTGACAGCATAACATTTCATACCTATGACATTTTTGTACCTTTGCACCAAATTTGATATAATGTTCAATAAACGCATAAAAATTAAAGAAGTATTATTACAAAAACCTGATAATCAACAGATTATAGTTATGGGTTGGGTAAGAACTTTCAGAAATAATCAGTTTATTGCATTAAATGATGGTTCTACTAATTCAAATTTGCAAGTGGTTGTTTCATTGGGTTCACAAACTGATGAACTTTTAAAAAGAATCGTAACAAGTACTGCAATCAAAGTAACTGGTACTTTAGTTCCTTCTTTAGGTAAAGGTCAATCCGTTGAACTCAACGCCGATGTTTTAGAGATATTAGGAGATTCTGACGCTGAAAAATATCCGCTTCAACCTAAAAAGCATAGTTTGGAATTTTTAAGGGAAATAGCCCATCTTCGATTCCGAACCAATACTTTTGGCGCTATTTTCAGGATCAGACATTCATTGGCTTTTGCCATTCACCAATTTTTTAATGAAAGGGGTTTCATCTATTTACATACCCCTATAATTACTGCGAGTGATGCAGAAGGTGCAGGTGAAATGTTTCATGTAACCACACTTCCCCTTAACAATCCTCCCAAACTTGATAATGGTGAAATTGATTTTAAAGATGATTTTTTTGGCAGAGCGACTAATTTAACGGTAAGCGGACAATTGGAAGGTGAGTTGGCTGCTACTGCCTTTAGCGATATTTATACTTTTGGTCCCACATTCCGTGCAGAGAATTCAAATACCACACGCCACCTGGCTGAGTTTTGGATGATCGAGCCAGAGATGGCCTTTCATGATTTGGAAGACAACATGAATCTCGCCGAGGTGTTCATCAAATATTTGATAAATTATGTTTTGAACAATAATGCAGACGATCTTCTTTTCCTTGATCAACGTTTAGCTGAAGAAGAAAAGTCATTGCCAGCTGATAAGCGTAGCGAGCTCTCGCTTTTAGACAAATTAAAATTTGTTGTTAATAATCAATTCGAAAGGATTACCTATACAGAAGCAATAGAAATCCTTTTAAATTCACCCGCTTATAAAAAGAAAAAGTTTCAATATGAGGTAAAATGGGGAATCGATATGCAAAGCGAACACGAACGTTATCTCGTAGAAAAACATTTCAAAAAACCTGTAATTGTAACGAATTACCCCAAAGACATCAAAGCATTTTACATGCGTCAAAACGATGACGGTAAAACTGTTGCTGCTATGGATATCCTGGCTCCTGGTATTGGAGAAATAGTTGGAGGTTCACAAAGGGAAGAACGATTGGAGTATCTGACGCAACGTATGCAAGATATGGGTATTGATCAACATGAACTTTGGTGGTACTTGGATACCAGGCGTTTCGGTACTGTACCCCATGCAGGTTTTGGTTTAGGTTTTGAACGAATGGTTTTATTTGTAACAGGGATGACTAATATTCGTGATGTTATTCCGTTTCCTCGTACTCCTAAGTCTGCTGATTTTTAATGATGTACACATAGTACTGGTATAGACGAATGCTTAATGGTTTCCCTGGTTTTGCTTTTTTCAAAAATTTGTTCAAACCAAGTATGTCTCTTAGGGTATACCACTAGTAAGTCAATTTTGTTTTTGTCGCAAAACAATATCAATCCATCTGATGTATTTTTATTTTCTATGTAGTGATATGTTGGATTCATTCCTTCCAATAGTTTATCCAAATTCATGGTCTCCATGGGCGTGTTCGCATTAAAGTGATACCTCTCATAATCGACATGAAGTACATCTATTTTTGCTTTAAATTCTTCAATCCATTCTTTTACAATTTTCAGTGATGTAGTTTCTGCTACATCTTCAAAGTCTGTAGCAATTCCTATATGTTGAATGTTGTTATATTTTGCTTTATTTGGAATAACGAGTACTGGGAAGTTTGTTTTTTTAATTATTGACAATGTATAGCTTCCCAAGAATAATCTTTCCAATCCGCCTACTCCTTTTGTTCCCATGATGATCAAGTAGGGTTTATGATTTGTAGCATATTGAATTATTTCTTCAATAACGTTACCATTTATGCTGATACTTTGAATTGGTTGTATACTCTTATTGGTTAATTTTATTTTCTGTTTATATTTTTGCAACAATACTCTACTACCTTCTTCTATTTCTTCCAAAGAGAAATTGACCAATGGAACCTCCGAATAACTGATAGGTATTTGATAGATGTTTAACAGGTGAATTTCCTTATTTAGCTGAGTAGCTAATTTTGCACCATAGATTATTGCGTTTGCTGACTCATCAGATGCATCTACTGGTATTAATAAAAAACTCATTTTTATTTTAAAAATACTTCTGCCTGTTTAATGCTTATCTGTTCAAAATCATTATTTCTGATGATCTTTGTTTTTCTCATATATCTGAATTCTTTGTTTCACATTTTTTCTTATATCAATATAAAAGAGGTTGATATCACCAACATGATAGTTTCTTGTTCTGTATAAAAATGATCCAGGAAATTTAGGCCTGCTGATCCATAATCCACTTCCCTCCACTTGAGTTTGATGAGTTCCGGAATATGTTTTGTTCATGTTATATAATATGGCCCCTTTATGTTGATCTTTCCCTAGTATTTCTTCTGTTGTTTTCCATGAAATGGGATTAACAACAACTATTCCAGTATCTAATCGATTTGCCCAGGTTTCATCATAATCATTTCTAAATGTTCTCCAACTGACAAAACAGTTCGTTTGCAGCGAATCTGTACAAGGCTTTAAATATTTAAAATAATTTTTTTCTACTGGCATTCCTATGATATATGCGGCAACCATACGTTGCTGTATTGATTTACCTTCTATTAATTCTTTAATCAATCTTTTTGCATGTGTAGTTCCCTGACTATGGGATGCTATGATGAATGGTCTTTGTTGATTTTGTTCTAAAAAGGTAATGAATGCATTTTTGACATCTTGATAGGCAATGTCGAATTTTTCATACAGTTTTGAAGTGTCCTTTTCCTGATACATCTGTATGTGTGCTTGCCGATACCGGGGTGCATATACATTACTGGACTCATTAAAAGCACTTGCTTGAAAACGTATAGGAGAATCATCGGTTTTTTTATTCAATACAGCATCTGTAATCAATGCATTTTCTTTACCTATTTCCATTTTACCCGTATAGGTTGTTGGGTGAATGAAAAACACATCTACAATTTTTTCTTTGTCGACTATCAACCCCTGCGGGATAGTATCAGACGGATCTTTTTTTGCTGGATGTGCAGCCCAATTGTCGAGGTTCGTATAATCAACGGGTTCCTCCCAATTTATTTTATTTTCATGTTGGCTTTCTATTTTGTTCAATGCTGAACAACCCATTGCTACAATAACAAATCCCAATCCTATTATATTATAAAAAACACTAATGTGTTTGTGTGCTTTCCAATTAACCATGATTGTTTATTTTTATATAAATTTTTATTAATGCATATTCCAATAGTAGATCTTTCGCATTTTTTATATGGTTCAGATACGCAGAAAAAACAATTCGTACTATCACTTGGTTCAGCTTTTGAAGAGGTTGGCTTTGTTGCCGTTACCAATCATGGAATAGATCAACAATTGATAACTGATGTATATACCGCTGTAAAAGATTTTTTCCAATTACCAACAGATATCAAGAAAAGCTACGAACTCCCCGGTTTGGCTGGTCAACGAGGTTACACTTCTTTTGGCAAAGAACATGCTAAAGGTAGTGATGCTCCTGACTTGAAAGAATTTTTCCAATATGGTCAAACAGTTTCTGATGACTCATCAAATCCAGAAAACTATCCGGATAATGTACAGGTTGTAGAAATAATGTCATTCAACCAAGCACTATTTCAAGCCTACAGATCTTTTGAAGCATCTGGTTCAGCTTTGTTAAAAGCCATAGCCCTATATCTTGAACTGGATGAGAATTTCTTCAAAGAGCATATACATGAAGGAAACAGCATTTTACGCGCCATACATTATCCTCCTATTGTTAATGAACCACGCAGCAGCATTCGTGCTGAACAACATGAAGATATCAATTTAATTACTTTGCTCGTTGGAGCATCTGCTGATGGTTTGGAAATATTATCAAAAAATAATGAATGGTTGCCCGTTACTGCGGGATCAGGTGAAATTGTTGTCAACGTTGGTGATATGCTGCAAAGGCTTACCAATAACAGATTAAAAAGTACTACCCATAGAGTTGTTAATCCTCCACGCGAAATGTGGTCTACTTCTCGTTTTTCCATTCCTTTTTTCCTTCATCCCAAAAGTGAAATGTCATTGGCTTGTTTGGAGAGTTGCATCACTAGTGATAATCCCAAGCAATATGCTGATTATACTGCAGGCCAATATCTTGATGAACGGCTGAGGGAAATTGGTTTAAAAAAGTAACATCATGAAATCCCATTTCCCCTTTATTAAGGCTGTATTTTTCCATACCGTTACAGCTTTTGGGGGACCTCAAAGCCAATTGGGTTTATTGCTTAAATCATTAGCGGAGAAAAACAAGTTCTTTTCAAAAGAAGAAGTATTGGATGTGCATCTTTTTTGTCAGATGCTTCCGGGTGCAACTGCTACCCAAACCATTGCTCTATTGGGTTTTAAACGCGGTGGGTTTCAATTGGCTTTGGTTACACTACTTCTGTGGGTTTTACCTGCGACTATTTTCATGTCACTTTATTCTTTTTTGGTTGCATCAGACAATTCGATCTCTCTTTCACTGTTGCGTTACATTCAACCTATGGCTTTGGCCTTCCTTTGTTTTGGCAGTTTCAAAACAATGGGTGTAATTAACAGTTCATCAAGCAGATTTATATTCCTGATCAGTTTTATCTCTGTTTTTGTTTTTTTCCAATTGCCATGGATATTTCCTATTGTAATTGTATTCGGTGGATTGACAGGTTATTTTACTCATCCCCCCAATAAGGTTACTTCCCATCGGAAAAACATTCGCATACATTTTTCCCCCTTAATTCTATTCATTACTATTTTCATTACTGCTGGTATTCTTTCTGAACAAGCGAGAAAACAGTCGTGGACCTATCGTGCACCTTTCAACCTTTTTGAGAACATGTACCGTTTCGGCAGTTATGTTTTCGGTGGTGCTGATGTGCTGATACCGGTAATGTACAATCAATATGTTGTTAGACCTGTTACTCCTCGCATACAATCTGCCAACAAGGATGTCATCAAAATCGAAAGACAGGTTTTTTTGAATGCGGCCGGTGTGGTTAGAGCAATTCCCGGACCTGCATTTTCTATTGCTGTTTTTATTGGTGGACGATCATTGTCTAACAGCTCTTTCGGTTATCAGCTTATGGGTTGCACTATAGCTGCCATTGGTATTTTTTTACCCAGTTTCTTACTGGGTATCTTCTTTTATCCCTTATGGGAAAACATGAAGAATCATGAAATGCTGCGAAGGGCCATGTTAGGTATAAACGCGGCTGTTGTGGGTATCATGTTTGCTGGTGCCATATATCTTTTTCAGGATTCTTTTGTTGCCTTACAAACACAGTCATTATCTTTTACAATTCCATACTTGCTTGTTTTTCTGATAACGCTTTTATTGCTCTTTTTTACCAATACTGCAGCACCTTTTATTGTTTGTGGTACAATTATGCTGGGTGCATTTCATTTGCTTTAGCGGTAATATCCTGCTTTCAAAATTTCATCATGTACAGCATCTGTTACCATATACCGTATGGATTTTCCTGCCTTAATTTGTTTCCTGATATAGGATGCAGAAATATCCAATAAGGGTGCATCAACGAAATGTATTTTGTTTGTTTCTGTTGACTTTTTACTGGGAAACCCTCTTCTTTCATATACATAGAGTTCGTATCGCTCTTTAATTAATTCTCCGCTTTTCCATTTATCCAGGTTGTTATAACTGTCTGACCCCATAATGATGGCATAATCTTGGTCAGGATATTTTTCTTCCAAATAAGTTAGTGTATCAATAGTAAAGGAAGGTTTCGGCAAATTAAATTCAATATTGGATGCCTTTAATCGGTTTTCATTTTCAATGGATATACTCACCAAATGCAGTCTTTGGTATTCGTTGAGTAAACCGGATTGGTTTTTTAATGGGTTTTGTGGTGATACCACAAACCATACCTGTTCCAAACTACTGTTGTCAAGTAAGTGCCTGGCAATGATAAGATGACCAATATGGATAGGGTTGAAAGAGCCGAAATATAGACCAATTTTCATAAATGTTTGAAAACCAGTTTCTTGTTAGTTTTCTTCGATAAAAATGACATCAGCCTCACTGATGCGCAGACTGACCTGATATCCTGCCACCATCACGGATATGGGGTCACCTAATGGCGCGATTTGTTCTACTACCACTTTCTCTCCGGGCAAGAATCCCATCTCCATTAATTTCAAAACAAGATCTTCATCATTGATCGATGCAATAATTCCTTGCTCCCCGACATTCAACGCTGACAATTTCTTCTGTTGCATGGTATTCATTTCCTTTACAAAGCTACTTCCCTTAAACGGATTTAGTTTAATTTTATTCCCAAACTATGGCGTCAATCACCTTTTTTTACCTAAAACAGACATCTGTTCTGCGCAACAGAAAACGACTTAAATCCTATATGCTTGAACAGGCTTCCCTCTATGGACGCCCTATTCATTCGCTACAAATAATATGCTGTTCTGATGAGTATCTATTGCAGATGAATCGTGATTTCCTTAAACATGATTACTATACGGATATCATCACGTTTGACTTGGGCGATCGTGATGCTAACCAAATTGATGCCGAACTGTACATTAGCTTGGATAGGGTAAAAGATAATGCTAGGTCCTTGGGTATTGCCTTTGCCGTAGAGTTGCATAGGGTGATTTTTCATGGTCTTTTGCACTTATTGGGCTATAAAGACAAAACAGCATCTGATCAAAAGGTAATGCGACTGATGGAAGAACGTTTGCTGCAAGCCTACTTCAACTCACAGAATCAGTAGAACTCAACCTCATAATGTTCCACGTGAAACATATTGCTCCTTTCCTTTTCCTTTGTTTCCCCTTTTGTTGTTTCGGGCAGTCTGTTTTTAAGCTTAATGATGTTCCTTTTGTACATCAATCACCTGTAGATTCTACGCTAACTGACTACATAAGCACCCAAACCAAGGGTAGGGGATTAACCGAAAGCGAATTGGGAGTTTATTATTGGACCAATTATGTTAGAAAGAATCCTATTGCCTTCCTCAATACTGTACTAAAACCTTTCCTTAAGCATTTTCCAGAGGCAAAAGGGGTAGAGTCAGCTTCTCTTGAAGCAGACCTAAAAACATTGCCACATCTTCCGCTCTTGAGGTTCAGTGCCATATTTCAGGAAGCCGCCCTATACCACGCCAATGATCTTACTCAACAGGGTAGTGGCCTTTCTCATAGCACCTCCAAGGGCTTGTCCTTTGCACAACGCATGAAATTGGCAGGCATAACAGGTTGTGCTGCCGAAAACCTCTACACAGGAAAGAATGACGGACTTCTACCCGTACTTATGTTGTTGTTGGATATTGGATTAACACCGCCCGGACATAGAAAGAACCTTTTGAACCCCAATTACACCACTATTGGGATCAGCATTCGTCCGAATAAGGACGCATCAAGCATTGTGCTGGTTCAGGATTTTGGATGCCGCTAATGTTCCACGTGGAACATCGCTCCCTTTTATACTATCATATTGTTCTTCCCCCCCCATAACAAGGGCATGATGCTTTTTGACGCTTTCTGATTTTCATTTAACGCAAGGGTATACCTTGGTTTAGTGTGGTATGTTATTGATAGCCTAAACAACATTCCTTCAATCTAAGGTTGGCAAATCTGGCAATGATGGAGATGAAACACGACCGATATGTTATAACGATTGGGCTTTAGCATAGTTTTCAATTGCTGTCTTCATTAAGCTAGTGTCTTTCTTAACGATGTGCGCTCATTAGTCTGCGTTATGTTCCACGTGGAACATTGGTTTGTATGGGTGGTGAAGAGAGTGGCTACATTGGCATGTGTGCAAGCACCCGTTCCTGCTTTTTCTTAACTTTGCACCATGTTTCCAATATATGACGTCATTGTGGTTGGGGCTGGTCATGCCGGGTGTGAAGCTGCAGCCGCTGCAGCCAATATGGGCAGTAAAACCTTGCTGGTTACCATGAATTTGCAGACAATTGCCCAAATGAGTTGCAATCCTGCTATGGGTGGAATCGCCAAAGGGCAGATTGTTAGGGAAGTGGATGCTTTGGGGGGCTATTCAGGAATAGTAACGGACCAGAGTATGATCCAATTTAGGATGTTGAATCGTTCAAAAGGTCCTGCCATGTGGAGTCCTCGTGCCCAAAGCGACAGGATGTTGTTTTCCCAGAAGTGGCGTGAATTGTTGGAGCAGACACCCAATCTTGATTTTTATCAGGATATGGTGAATGGTTTGTTGGTTAAGGATGGTAGGGTGAATGGTATCATTACCGGAATGGGTAACGAAATCAGGTCCAAGTCCGTTGTTTTGACCAATGGCACCTTCTTGAATGGTATTATCCATATTGGTGAAAAGCAGTTTGGCGGTGGAAGGATGGCTGAAAAAGCGGCAACGGGCATAACAGAACAGTTGGTGAAGTTGGGTTTGGAAAGTGATAGGCTTAAAACCGGAACACCGCCGCGTATAGATGGCAGGAGTTTAGATTACAGCAGGATGGAAGAGCAAAAAGGTGATGATGAAATTGTGGGCTTTTCCTACATGCCTGTTGAACGCATTCGTCCGGAACAGCAGCGGAGCTGCTGGATTGCATACACCAATCAGGTTGTTCATGACACCCTGAAAACAGGATTTGATAAAAGTCCGATGTATGCTGGCAGAATAGAAGGTACTGGCCCGAGATACTGCCCTAGTATTGAAGATAAAATCAACCGCTTTGGTGATCGCGACAGGCATCAACTCTTTGTGGAACCGGAAGGGTGGAATACAGTGGAAATCTACCTCAATGGTTTTTCTACATCCCTCCCCGAAGAGGTACAATACAAGTCGCTTATACAAATACCAGGTTTCGAAAACGTAAGGATGTTCAGACCCGGTTATGCCATTGAATACGATTATTTTCCACCCCACCAATTGCATTATTCATTGGAAACCAAGCAATTGGGTGGTTTGTTCTTTGCCGGTCAAATCAATGGAACAACAGGATATGAGGAAGCCGCCTGTCAGGGTTTGATGGCTGGTATCAATGCACACAATTCTGCGCACGAACGTGAACCCCTTATCCTCAAGAGGAGTGAAGCCTATATTGGTGTTTTGATTGACGACCTCATCACCAAGGGAACTGAAGAGCCGTACAGGATGTTTACCTCTAGAGCGGAATACAGGACATTATTGCGGCAAGACAATGCTGATTTGCGGTTGACCGCCATAGGATACCAACAGGGTTTGGCTTCAACGGAAAGATATGGGCGGGTCATGGAAAAACAGGCGGCAGTAGAAAATATCATCAACCGTTTTCGTAGCATTTCTGTAGAACCAGATGCACTGAATCCATTCTTCGCTTCTGTCGGTTCCGCGCCCATGACGCAAAAACAGAAATTGGCACAACTTGTTTTACGGCCCGGCATTGGTGCACAAGACCTGATCCAGGCGGTGCCTGCATTGCAAGCAGAATTCTCATCATGTGCAACACTCGATATGGAACAGGCGGAAATCCAGTTGAAATATGCCGTTTACATCGGGAAAGAAAAGGAAATGGTTGCTCGCATGACACAAATGGAGGATCTCGAGATTCCTGAAACCTTTGATTTTTCAAAGGTTCAGGCAATCAGCGCAGAAGCGAAAGAAAAGTTTAAGAGAATACAGCCCAGGACACTCGGACAAGCCTCAAGGATTTCAGGAATCAACCCCAGTGATATTCAGATTCTCATGGTTTACATGGGGAGATAGTTGTAAATTGATTGGCAGATGACAGACCGTTCACCAAAAGAAATCCAGCAGCAGTTCCCTCTTTTTGATGCCCCACTGGCACAATTCATCCATGAGCATAGCGAAAGCCGTGTGTTTGCAGCGGGAGAGGTATTGATGAAAACCGGACAATTCTTCAAATACGCCATGCTCATTGTACAAGGCAGGGTCAAGCTATACCGCGAAGGTGAGGAAGGGGAGGAGTATTTCATGTATTTTCTAGAAAACGGTAGTGCCTGCGCCTTGAGTATGATGTGTATGGCCAGAAGCCAAAGCAGTACGGTGATGGCTGTTGCCCTGGAAGAGACAGAAGTTATCATGATCCCCATACAATACATGGATACCCTGATGAGGGAATACAGTGCCTGGTACCATTTTGTAATAGAAACCTACCGAAACCGTTTTGAAGAACTGCTCACCGTAGTAGACCAGATTGCCTTCAAGAATATGGATGAAAGGTTGGAATGGTATCTCAAAAGACAAGCACAGGTGCTGGGTAAAAACTTGATTCTGACTCACCAGCAAATAGCCAATGACATAAACTCCTCCAGGGAAGTGGTTTCCCGATTGCTTAAGAAAATGGAGAAGACAGGCCGGATAACCATGGAAAGGAACAGTTTACGCTGGAATGGGTGATATTCCTGAAAACATGCGGTGTGACAAAAATCACAATAAAGACCGCCAAAAGGAAGCATATTTGTCTACTTAATCAAAAACTTTAATCATGACGTTGATTGAATTGATCAAACAACC
>JACCDV010622440.1_pt1 | contig 24968 bp, 15 predicted proteins | sample 7446131 | NCBI WGS metagenome assembly JACCDV01 (sample SAMN15323448, study PRJNA562643) | freshwater metagenome | isolation source: river surface water | place: USA:Blue River Watershed | collected 2017-08-17
GCAGTGTACTTCGAAAAGTACAGAGCGGGAGACGAGGCTCGAACCCGCGACCTGCAGCTTGGAAGGCTGCCGCTCTACCAACTGAGCTACTCCCGCTTATTCCCGGTTGCCCGGTTATTTTTTTGCCCTGCAAAACTACAAAATAAATTTGTTTTTATGCAAGTCGTGGGGGAAACAGGATTCGAACCTGTGAAGACATAAGTCAACGGATTTACAGTCCGTCCCAGTTGGCCGCTTTGGTATTCCCCCAACTGCGCTAAAATTCAAAGAGATTTCCCCCTATATACTTTAACGGACTGCAAAATTATAGCCTTTTATCAAAGTATCAAAGTGAGTTTCTGAAAATTGGAAAAAAATTCTCCAAACACCCCTCAATCTTTTAAAAATCAAGCACTTAATTTTCCTCCTTTAGCATTTCCAAGTAATAGGCATAGTAGGATTGCAATTCCTCAGACGATTCCTTTGCAGCAGCAGCCTCCAGTTTAGCAAGCACTCCCTCATCTGTCACAAATCCTAGCAAGGCTTGAAACGCCCCCAATCTCAAGTAATCTTTTGAATCAAATTCTAAAATTGTAAATAGGTTGGCAACCGCAGCAGCACTACCCTCCATCCCCACCTCGGTAAAGTATGTCCCGTAATAACCCATGAAATAGTACAAGCCCTCCCCGCGAAGTGCAGCTAAGGTCTTCTCAAACCAAGGTCCTTTGTCCGCCACCTGATTCGAAATGTAATATTCAGCCAGCGCAACCCCAATTCGAAAATTGGTTTCTCCTTCAAATGTCTCCATCCAAGAAGCATCCACTTTTGGCTCTTCCAAACGTGCCAAACCCATCAAGGCAGCACCAGCCACCAAATAAGACGGGTCCCGCGCCAAACGCATCATTGCTCCTTGGTACGCAGAGGGGTTCCATTCCGTCAATACTTCCAACGCTCCTGCACGCACCTTATTGTGAGGATCCTCCTCTACCAATCGGTATACTTCCGCCTCCAGTCCAGGAAGGGCCTCTTTCCATTCCCTATCCGACTGCAAGACCGAAAGTCCATTCTCCCGAACAGCCGCAAAGGAATCCTTGATCGCCAATGGCAAAACTTCAATTAACTCTTCCCTTGCCTCGCGACTAATCAAACTATCCAAGGCCTCGTAGCGGGCTACTCCCAATTGCGATTCCTTAAATTGCTGCAGGTACTGCGCATTACTCAATACCTGATTTCCTTTCATCAGCAATTCCTGTCCTTCATTGACATAGAGTAAGGAAATAGGATTGCCGTTTTCCAAAGCCACTTCCTGTTCCGCTTCGGTTACACGAACTGTTTTGGTTTTCCGTACTTTTCCCTCATACCAACTTAAGGTAATGGGAAGTTGAAAAACAGGAGCTTCAAATTGATCTTGAACCTGGGAGAAACGAACGAGCAGATTTTCAGGCTGGGTATAATCGACCTCAATGGCCAACTCTGGATGCCCTTTGGCAAAAAACCATTGATTAAAAAACCAATTCAAATCCTGCCCGCTTACCCGCTCCATCGCTAGACGTAAATCATGCGCCTCCACCGCTTGAAATGCGTGCTGGGTTAAGTACAAATTTAGTCCCTTGAAAAAGGCAGCATCTCCCAACTCACGACGCAACATGTGTAAGACCAGCCCACCCTTATTGTAACTGTGTGCATCAAACAAATCTTCAGCATCCGCATAGTTGAAACGAATCAATTCTTTGGGCTCAGCCTCCGCCTCCGCAAAGTAGCCTTCCTTCTCCACCACCAACTTTATATCCGCTTGATCCTGACCGTAACGCTTTTCATTCCATAGGTATTCGCTGTAATTCGCAAAGGCCTCATTCAAAGTAAGGTTGGACCAAGATTCGGCCGTAACCAAATCCCCAAACCACTGGTGAAACAATTCGTGGGCAATGATGTAATCCCATTCTGAATCCAATGCCTCCCGCTCATTCAAGAGCAACTCCTCCATAAAAATGGAAGCCGTAGTATTTTCCATGGCGCCAGACACAAAGTCGCGAACGACGATCTGATCGTACTTTTGCCAAGGAAAAGGTACTCCCAGCCTCTTCTCGAAGTAGTGGATCATTTGAGGAGTGGAAGCAAAAACTTTTTCCGCCCCTTTTTCAAATCCTTTCTCTACGTAATATCCCAAGGGTAAATTCCCATGGGAAGCAGTCACTTTTGCAAAATCCCCCACCGCAATCGCTACCAAATAAGGGGCATGGGGAAGGTCCATTTTCCAATGATCTTTTCGCAACCCATTTCCTAAAGACTCTTGCTTGAGTAGGCGTCCGTTGCTGACGGACACCATGCTATCAGGAACTGTTAACCAAATGTCATGCGTGAGCCGCTCGTTGGGCTGGTCAATGGTGGGAAACCACTTGCTGCTGTGCTGGGTCTCCCCCTGGGTCCAAAGCATGGTTGGCTTACCGGGAATCGTATCCATGGGATCGATAAAATACAATCCCTTCGTATCGGTGATAGCAGCAGATCCTTCTCCAGAGTTCCGGTCAGGAAAGGCAGTGTAATTAATTTGAAGTTCCACCGTATCCCCAGGCACCACCTCTTCTGGCAAAAAAATCTGCAGTTGCTGCTCGTCGTAGCGGTAAGAAAGGGTCTCCAATTGTCCCTGGTGCATGCGTGCTACGCGGCCCAACTCATAATCCTGGGCATCCAAGACAATAGTTTTTTGCGGGTAGAAATAAGGGGTAAGGCGAAGCTTGGCTTTACCAATAACCTGCTGACTTTTCCAATCAAAGCCAAGTTCCAAGTCCATATGAAGTAGATCCATGCTGCGTGTGGCTGCAGGCTGGTAGGAACGAGCATCCTCTTCTAACCAAAAATCGTCCTCCTCAACGGCCAGGGTATCCCATTCTCCCTCAGTATCCCCTATCGCTCCAGTGGTGGTTTTGCACGCTTGCAGAGCCCCTACTGAGACGATTAGCAAAAAAGAAAGAAGGAAAGGATTTAAATTTATTTTTGGACAAAGCTGTTTTTGAGTCATATTTGAAGAAATTCGCAAGTGCCTAGAGTGGGCACTTCATTGTTTAGAAAACAAATTAGCAAGAATGTTTTCAGTAATCCTTCAAGACACTACCTATTTGGTAGAAAAAAATGCGGACAGCACGCTCGTCAACCAGCAAGCCCTCACTTGGGATCTCAAGTGGATGGGGGATCGAAAAATCCACCTGATTCAGGGGTCTCGATCCTTGGAAGCAGAACTACTGGATGTAGACCTAGAGGCAAAAACAGTGCAAATTCGATTGGGACACAAGACCACTACGATTCAGGTGAAGGATCGCTTCGATATTTTGCTGGAGAAAATGGGGATGAATGCTACTGGATCTGGAGGCCTGAAAGAAATCAAAGCGCCCATGCCTGGTTTGATCTTGGACCTGAAAGTAGCTCCAGGAGATCACGTAAAAAAAGGAGATGTGCTCCTCATTCTGGAAGCCATGAAAATGGAAAATAGCATCAAATCCCCTGGCGACGGGCTAGTGAAGGAAGTAAAAGTTTCACTCAAGCAATCCGTAGAAAAAAACCAGGTGTTGATTCAATTCTAAGCTAGAGCCATCTTCGCCGCCAAAGTTTTTCAAAAGAAAGTAGAGAATCTGCCCTCATTTTTACGAGAGGCGCAAATTTCTAAACGGAAGAAAGTATATTTGCTGGGTTGAATTAATGATTCAGCCAGCCAACTCATTAAAAACTGCTGGTTATATCAGTTTTACAGCGTTGGAAAGCAAAAACAAATTCAAGCATTTACCTACCAATCCATGAAATACAAACGCATTCTGCTCAAGCTCAGCGGAGAATCTCTGATGGGCGAAAAAAAATACGGCATCGATCCAGCAATCTTGCAGCAATACGCGGAAGAAATTAAAAAAGTAAAAGACATGGGCGTAGAAATCGCCATTGTCATTGGAGGAGGTAATATTTTTAGAGGCGTGCAAGCGGAAAAGTCTGGTATCGACCGTGTACAAGGCGATTACATGGGCATGCTTGCCACCTTGATCAATGCCATGGCCCTACAAAGTGCCCTAGAACAAATTGGCTTGTATACCCGACTGATGTCTGGAATCAAAATTGAAAGTGTGTGTGAACCCTTCATTCGTAGAAGAGCAATCCGCCACCTAGAAAAAGGAAGAATTGTCATTTTCGGTGCCGGAATTGGCAACCCTTACTTTACCACAGATTCTACCGCTGCCTTAAGAGCCATTGAAATTGAATCCGATGTCGTATTGAAAGGCACCCGTGTTGATGGGGTGTATACCGCGGACCCTGAAAAAGACCCCACCGCTACCAAGTACCAGAACATCTCCTTTACCGAGGTGTATGAGAAAAGTCTCAATGTCATGGACATGACAGCCTTCACACTTTGCCAAGAAAACAACCTCCCCATCATCGTGTTTGACATGAATAAAACCGAGAACCTAACCAAACTGGTTAATGGGGAGCAAATAGGAACTCTGATCACTGTATAAACTGAATCCAACTCATGGAAGAAATCGAATTGTACCTAGACGAAGCCAAGGAATTGATGCAAAAAGCGGTAGACCATACTGCTGCAGAATTGGTGAAGATTCGCGCTGGAAAGGCCATGCCCAACCTTTTGGATGGTGTTTTTGTGAACTATTATGGATCTCCCACTCCGCTTTCTCAAGTATCCTCAGTCACTACCCCGGATGCTCGGACGCTTGCCATCAAGCCTTTTGAGCGCAACCTCATCTCTGAGATTGAAAAGGCCATCATCAACTCCGACCTAGGACTTGCCCCACAAAACAACGGCGAGATCATTATCTTGACCATCCCTGCATTGACCGAAGAGCGAAGACTCCAGCTCGTGAAAAATGCAAAATCAGAATGCGAAACAGGTAAAATCTCCATTCGATCCGTACGCAAGGATACCAACGAATCCCTTCGCAAACTACAAAAGGAAGGTGCATCAGAAGATGCCATCAAACGCGGCGAAGATCAAGTTCAAAAATTCACCGATTCCTACTCTGCAAAAATCGACGAACTGTTCACCAAAAAAGAAGTCGACATCATGAAGGTGTAAACCATTTTAAAGTCCCGAATTATTCGGGACTTTTTTTATTCCTTTAGGGCACCAGCCATGCACCTCTCCATCCGGAAGCCAAGTCAAACTGAATTCGTAAATGACCTTCCCTACCCAACTGAAGCGCTTCTATCGAGATGGGGCTGAATTTCAAGACCGAAAAATGTGCGCTTTCGGGATGGATCTCCCAACCCAACTCCGGGTTTTCAATCCGCATACCCGGCGCAAGCCCACTCTGGTATTCCGATTGCCTAAGCTTGGAAACCTGCTTCCAATGTGCTTGTGCAAGCTCATCTTCCACATGAATTGTAGCCAGTGCCTGGATACGCAGCTGTACCTGTTTTTTGGGATGGTAAAAAAGTAAACTTACCCGAGGCACTTCTAAAAGTTCCTGCACTTTGAAGGAACGCGCATCGGTATACACGAAAAACTCCAGGTCGGCAGTGAATTGGCGCAAGACCACCGTCCGAACCTGCGGAAACTCGTTTCCAAGGGTGGCGACCGTCAGGTAACGAAAGGGATGCTTGGGGTCCAAGGCACCACGATGCAATTCGTGGAGTAGCGTCTGCCAGATGGTAGCCGATGGTTCGGAAGCAGTAAAGAGCATGGAGGTGTTTTTTCTTCTAACCCAAAAAGAATACGAGAGTTTAAAAAGAATGCAGCTGTCGGCAGTTGGCTCAATCCCAAATCACCCAAATCAACTCCTACACTCGAGATCCAATCAATTTGATTCGGAAGCAAAACTAAAGAGGCCCCGCAATGCGGGGCCTCTTTGCCATCAACTTGTAATCGAATTAGTTCAACCCCGCAGGTGCTTCCAAATTCTTAAAATACACCTGCTTATCTGCATCCAAATCCACGAGCACCGCTGCATCATTTTTGATGTAGCCGGCCAAAATCTGCTTGGAAAGTTCATTCAAGATCAAGCGCTGCATGGTACGCTTCAGGGGCCTTGCCCCAAAATTGGCATCAAAGCCCACCTCACCCAAGAAGTCCAGCACCTCGGTAGTCGCTTCGATTTGGATGTTCGAATCCGCGAGTCGCTTTTGAATTTCTTTCCATTGAATGTCCACAATCTTGCGGATTACCTGCTTGTTGAGTGGCTCAAAAAGAATGGTTTCATCGATTCGGTTCAAGAATTCCGGACGAACAGACTTTTTGAGTAAGTCAAAGACCTCTGCCTTGGTCTTTTCCAGGACTTCTTCTCGATTCCAGTCCTCCATTTCCGCAAAGCGCTCCTGAATGAGGTGCGAACCGATGTTGGTGGTCAGAATGATGATTGTATTCTTAAAGTTGGCCAAGCGACCCTTATTGTCGGTCAGTCGCCCATCGTCCAGCACCTGAAGAAGAATGTTGAATACATCCGGGTGAGCCTTTTCGATCTCATCCAGAAGGATCACGGAATAGGGTTTTCTTCGGACCGCTTCGGTCAATTGCCCTCCCTCATCGTAGCCCACATAGCCTGGAGGCGCTCCTACCAGTCTGCTTACCGCATGCCGTTCTTGGTACTCCGACATATCAATTCGCACCATCGCATTTTCATCGTTAAAGAGGTACTCCGCAAGGGCTTTGGCAAGTTCGGTTTTCCCTACCCCGGTAGTTCCCATAAAAATGAAGCTCCCGATTGGTCGTCTTGGATCCTGCAATCCTGCCCTACTTCTGCGTACCGCATCAGAAAGTGCCACGATCGCCTCTTGCTGTCCGGCTACACGTCGCCCCAATTCGTCCTCCAAGTGAAGTAATTTTTCCCGTTCGGATTGAATCATTTTGCTCAAAGGAATTCCCGTCCACTTGGATACTACCGAAGCAATATCCTCTTGGTCCACCTCCTCTTTGAGTAGCGGGGATCCTGCTTGCATCTCGGCCAACTGAGTTTTGAAGCCTTCCAGCGATTTCTCTGCCTCCACAATCTTTCCGTAACGAATCTCAGCCACTTTTCCGAAGTCTCCCGCACGCTCGGCTTGTTCTGCTTCCAACTTGAGCTTTTCGATGGCTTCCTTTTCGCGCTGAATTCCCGTGATCACGGCTTTTTCACTTTCCCACTTGGCCTTGACAGACTGCCTTTTCTCTCCAAGCTCGGCGATTTCTTTGCTCAAAATCACCTCTTTGTCCTTGTTGTTTTCACGTCGGATCGCCTCCCGCTCAATTTCGAGTTGCATGATCCGACGGTTCAACTCGTCCAGTTCCTGAGGCAAAGAATCAATTTCCATACGCAACTTGGCTGCTGCCTCATCCATCAAGTCGATGGCCTTGTCTGGCAAAAATCGGTCGCTAATGTAGCGCTGCGAAAGTTCCACCGCAGCAATCACCGCATCGTCCTTAATGCGGACCCCATGGTGCAACTCGTACTTGTCTTTAATTCCGCGTAGGATGGAAATCGCATCCGCTGCATCGGGTTCATCCACAATCACGGCCTGGAAGCGTCGCTCCAAAGCCTTGTCCTTTTCGATGTACTTCTGGTATTCCTTTAAAGTGGTCGCCCCGATGGCATGAAGTTCTCCACGTGCAAGCGCCGGCTTGAGCAGGTTGGCCGCATCCATGGCCCCTTCTCCTCCACCTCCTGCCCCGATGAGCGTATGGATCTCGTCAATAAATAGGATGATTTCCCCTTCTGCATCGGTCACTTCTTTGATCACAGACTTCAGGCGCTCCTCAAATTCCCCCTTGTATTTGGCTCCCGCTACAAGCAAGCCCATATCTAGTGAAATCAAGGTTTTAGACTTTAAATTTTCTGGGACATCCCCAGAGACAATGCGCTGCGCCAAGCCTTCTACGATGGCCGTCTTGCCTACCCCAGGTTCACCCAGTAAAATTGGGTTATTCTTGGTTCGTCGAGCAAGAATCTGCAACACGCGTCTGATCTCTTCGTCACGGCCAATCACTGGATCTATTTTCCCCTTCTTGGCTAGTTCATTGAGGTTCTTGGAATATTTTTCCAAGGCCCTGTAGGTGCTTTCTGCGTTTGGATCGGTCACTTTAGTTCCTTTTCTAAGTTCTTTAATCGCTTCTAGGAGCGTTTTTTCAGTAATTCCTTGATTCTTTAGTAACTGCGAAACGGTATCGTTTCCAGCCAAAATTGCCAAGAGCAAATGCTCTATGGCCACATAGGCATCTCCAAAGGTTTTCAAATAGTCCTTCGCTTTGATCAGCACCTGATTTGCTGAACTAGACAAATAAGGCTGTGCATTTCCTCCGCTTACCTTTGGAAACTTTTGAAGGTCTTCGTCTAATTTTTGATCCAGGAGTTGCTGGCTAGCGCCCAGCTTTTGCAAAAGAAATTGAGAGACGTTTTCGTCCTCCAAGAAAATTCCTTTTAGCAAGTGGGCCGTCTCAATCGCTGGATTTCCTGCAGCCACTGCGAGTTCGGCTGCTTTTTGAATTGCCTCCTGGGATTTGGTGGTAAACTGCTTAAAATCCATATTCTGGTTTGGTTTAGTTTTCCTTGCTTTCGCTTTAGGCTATGCAACAAATTGACCACCAAACTGATTTTTCAGCCATTCTGTCTTGAAAACGGTAAAAATTGACTTTAATCATGAATTTTTGGCAGAAAATTTAGAAAAACCATCCCTAAAGTCTTGAAAAATTAGACGCAGGAGCCCTAACAACGCCAGACTTTCCTGTAGAATTAGGTATCCAACTGGAAAATAAAAAACTGGACAGCTTTAGGGTTGATTTTCAGCATATTCAGCCACAGCCCGCCACACTCTGAAAATGTTTTTGTAAGCAATTTTTTCAAGATCCTCCTTCGAATAGCCTCGTTTCAGCAGTTCTGCAAAAAGATTGGGAAACATAGATACATCCTTTAATCCGGTAGGCAAGGAATCCCCTACGCCATCAAAATCTGACCCCAGACCTACATGATCGATGCCCACCAGTTGTACCACGTGATCAAAATGGTCCGCTACTCGGGCCACAGTAGGGAAAGGATTGTGTAAGGCAGTATATTCTTGAATGTATTTTTGAGCTTTGGGATCTCTTCGCGAAAGATTATTATCTGCAAGCCAGTTGACCACATGCTCGCGAACCCGGGCAGAGCCTGCAGCATAGGCAGAATCAATAAATGTTCCTCCAAAATTAATGAGCATGACTCCTCCATTTTTGGCAAGTGCTTGAATCAATTCATCACTCATGTTGCGCTCAAAGCCTGGAGTAAATTTCCGGACAGAGGAATGTGAGGCAATGACAGGCACCTTACTGATCGCAAGGGCATCTCGGAACGTATTATCCGATACGTGACTTAGATCGACCATTATTCCCACACGATTCATTTCGGCTACTACCTTTTCTCCAAACTCACTCAGCCCTCCATAAGTGGCCGTGGTGTCGTAGCTGGCATCGCCGATAAGGTTGTCCTTGCCATGGGTGAGGGTAATGTAGCGAATCCCTCTTTGGTGAAAATAGGCCACATTGGCTAGGTCGTCCTCAATACCTGCTCCATTTTCCATTCCCATAGGCAAGGAAATAAGTCCTTTAGCAAAATTCGCCTCGATATCCTCCGGGCTGTAAGCCATGGCAAACTTATCGGGAAACGTAGCCGCCAGTCGCTCCGTCATTAAAATCAAAGAGTCTGCAAGGGCTTTGGATGCACCGGGTATTGCTTGATTTCCCGCAGGGATGTAGATAGACATAAAGGGAGCATCCAAGCCTCCCTCCTTGGCACGAGGGAAATCGAAATTCCCATCTGGGGTACGCACAGACACATCGAGTACCTCTCGCTGCAAGGTAAATCCACCAACCTTCATCCGGTACGGCAGGTCCACGTGTCCATCTACTAGAATCGTAGTTTGGGCTATTTCTTTTGCAGTCTGTAGCCGTTCCGCATCGGAAAGTTTTCGGTAGTCTTTCGAGGCTTGCTGTGCGGTAGCGCTGCTTACTAAAAGAAGCGTAATTCCGAAAATAAATAAGCGTTTCATAACAGAAAGGAGTTGGGACAGTGGAAGATAAGACCTTTGAAAAAGGAATCAAAAAAATCATTTTTTCAAATCCAAACTACAGGACTAGTACGAAACCTTTTGCCGTCTAATTGAACTATTCTACCGATTATTTCCTTTCTATAGGTAAGACCTTCTTCAACAGGAAAATCAACGAAAGGACTTTCCATGCACTCTGGAATTGGGTGCAGAAAAGGAAATCAGGCCTCCATTTGACCGCTTGTGGAATCCTCGGGCCAATATCAAGTTTAAATAGCCATTTTCGGTCTTTATTCCTTTACCTTCACGCAATTCACGCCTTCAACCTAGAAAATACATCCACCAGATGAACTCTAAAGAAATCAATTACGAATTAGAAAAAAACATGGAAGTCATCTCTCAGTTGGATGATTTTGTAGGCCATGCCGTAGATACGGTGCTGGTGGATCCGGAAGATTGCTGGCAGCCTACTGATTTTTTACCGGATTTTTCTAACCCGGAAGCGATGGAAGAAGTTAAATTGCTTCAACAACGTGCAGCGGGTATTCCCGATACGGTATTAACTTCCTTGGTAGGCAACATGATTACCGAAGAGGCCTTGCCCTCCTACCAGACTTACTTCAACCTACTCGAAGGAATCAACGTGGACAAAAGTTTGCTATCCCCCTCTGGGTGGGTGCGCTGGTCCAAAGCATGGACAGCAGAAGAAAATCGCCACGGGGACCTTCTCAACAAGTACCTCTACCTCACGGGAAGAGTGGACATGCGCGTGGTCGAACAAACCATCCATCGCTTGATCACCAACGGATTTGATCCCAAATCGGAATCGGATCCTTATCAGGCTATGATCTACACTTCGTTCCAAGAGCGTGCTACCAAAATCTCACACGTGAATACCGGCAAACTTGCGGACAAAGCAGGCGATCACCTGCTCTCCAAAATTTGCAAAACCATCGCAGGTGACGAGGCCCGACATGAAAAGGCCTACAAGAGTTTTATGTCCCGAATCTTCGACATTGACCCAAGTGGAGCCATCACTGCTTTTGAAAAAATGATGCGCAAACAAATCGTCATGCCTGCAGCCCTGATGGGTGAGGGAAGTAGCCGCCCGAGTATTTACAAGGACTTCGCAGAAATCACACAGAAAATCGGCGTCTATACGGGCTGGGATTATGCACGCATCATCGAGCACCTGGTAGATTACTGGAAAATCGAATCCTTAACTGGCTTGGATGCCGCTGCTGCCAAAGCACAGGAGTATTTAGCTAGCCTTGCGGACCGATACATGCGCTTGGCAGATCGAATCAAAGCCCCTGATGAAGTTAGCTTAGCCTGGCTAAAATAAGTTTTCAAGCTGTCCCCTCCCGGAGACAGCTTTTTTTTGACACATGCCGCTCTTGAAATTTTAAGGGCAAAGTCCAGGTTTTTTTACGCAGATCGCCCCGGAAAAATACGCAGATAAATAATTTAGGAATGGAAAAAATGACGTTAATTGGTCAAAAACAATACTACTGGGGCAGTGAAAATTTCCTTCAGTCGTTTTTTATAATTGCGTTTCCTATTCAGGAAAAAATCAACTGTCGATGATGTCCTGAGAAATCAGTCGGTAAATTTCTGCTAACTGCTCGTTGTAGGCCAAAAAATGATGGTGTGCTTCCAGTGTTTCGTAATCTTCACGAATGGCAGGTCCAGTTTGCGCCTTCTTGGCCCCGAGTTGCAAACTCTTGGAAATCGATTCAATAACCAAGGGCTTCAAGATTTCCCGATCTAGTCCCTGTCGGTGGAGAATCTCTTCGGCAATTCGCAGCATGTGGTTGGTGAAATTGCTCGCAAAAACAGCCGCCACATGAACTGCTTGCCGTTCTTTGTGCCGTAGTGTATGCACCAGAGGTGAAAGACTTTTGGCTACTTTTTTAAGACGCTGCAAGGCACCTTCATCTTCGGATTCTAGGAGAAAGGGCACTTCCTCAAAGTCTACCTTCTTGCCTTTGGTAAAAGATTGCAAGGGATAAAATACCCCAATATAACTGGCCGAACTCTGGGCCAATACCTCCATGGGCATGGCGCCCGAGGTATGCACCAAGATACTCCCCTCAGGTAAGATCACCTGATCTGCCACCTCAGCGAGTGCATCGTCTTTGATGGCTAGAATAAATAGTTCCGCCTTACTTTCCGAAAAATCCAAGTCATCTTTTGGAACCGCATTGTAAACGCGTTCGGTGATTTCTTTGGCTTTTCGAATATCCCGAGCGTACACTTCCGTCAGTTCATGTCCCGCATCTTCCAATGCTGGCGCCAAATTCCAAGCCAAGTTACCCGCGCCTAGTATTGCTATTTTCAACTTCATGAAGAAATTAAGTCAATTTTTAGGAAAAGAAAAAGCCATCTTCTTGAAGGAAAATGGCTTTTTGAAAGTAATTCAACCGATTAGATATGCAAGGCACGGTTATCTGTAGCGGCCAAGCAAGCTTCTTTGAATACCTCGGTATAAGTTGGGTGTGCATGAGACATTCTTGCGATGTCTTCCGCTGAAGCACGAAACTCCATCGCTACTACTGCTTCTGCAATCATATCGGCCGTCCGTGGGCCGATCATGTGCACCCCAAGGATCTCGTCAGTCGTCGCATCAGCAAGGACTTTTACCAATCCATCTGTATCCATAGAAGCACGGGCACGGCCAGAAGCCAAGAATGGAAACTTCCCAACCTTAAAGGCTCTGCCCTGTTCCTTCAATTGCTCTTCGGTATAACCCACAGCCGCAACCTCAGGCCAAGTATACACGACACCAGGAATCAATAGGTAGTTGATGTGCGGCTTTTGTCCAGCAATGGTCTCTGCCACAAATACGCCTTCCTCCTCAGCCTTGTGTGCAAGCATCGCTCCTTTGACTACATCACCGATGGCATAGATGTGTGGAACGGCCGTTTGTAGGTGGTCATTTACTTCAATTTGTCCTCTATCCGTAACCTTAACCCCCGCAGCAGCGGCATTTAGGCCATCTGTATACGCCTTTCGACCTATCGATACCAGCACATAGTCGCCTTTGATTTCTACGGTTTCTCCCTTTGCATTTTCCGCTTTTACAACTACTTCTTTGCCGAGGTTTTCTACTCCAGTCACCTTGTGCTTGAGGAAAAATTCAAAGCCAATCTTTTTCAGGGATTTTTGCAACTCCTTACCCAAGGTTTTATCCATGGTAGGAATGATGGAGTCCATGTATTCCACCACCGAAACCTTAGCACCCAAACGGCCATAAACAGAGCCGAGCTCCATGCCGATCACCCCGCCACCAATGACGATGAGATGCTTGGGAATTTCCTTCATTTTGAGCGCCTCGGTAGAGGTAATGATGCGCTTTTTGTCGAGGTTAATGAAAGGCAGACTTGCTGGCTTAGAGCCGGTGGCAATGATGATGTTTTTTCCTTGAATATCTGTGGCTGAGCCATCTGCCTTAGTCACTTTGACCGTGTGGGCATCGACAAAAGATCCAAGTCCATGGTGGACATCCACCTTATTTTTCTTCATCAAAAACTGAATTCCATCCACATTTTGGGTGACCACCTCGTCTTTGCGGGCAATCATTTGAGGAAGGTTGACCGCAAGGCCTTTCAAGGAAATGCCGTGCGTGGCAAAGGTATGTGCCGCATTGTGGTAGTGCTCCGAGGAGTCAAGCAAGGCCTTAGATGGGATGCAGCCCACATTCAAGCAGGTGCCGCCAAGGGTGGCATACTTCTCCACCAAGGCTGTTTTCATGCCTAGCTGCGCAGCGCGGATGGCTGCTACATAGCCCCCAGGGCCCGATCCGATTACGATAACGTCGTACATTTTTTTTGTCGTTGTACTATGTACCAAGTACGAAGTACCAGGTACACATTGATTAACTATTCAAACTTTTTTTGAGTTTCGCCACCATATTTTGGATATGCGTTAACTCAACTTCCATTTTTTCGACTACTTCTAATTCCACATATCCAAGCCGATTGGATAAAACCAACTGGGAATGTAATTCGAAAGAGGAACCTAGAGAAATGGCCAAGAAATGATCAAAATCATTGTTGGTATTTCTACCTGCTCCTTCCGCAATCGTAGAAGGAATGGAAATTGCACATCGATTCATTTGTGTGATCAATCCATATCGCTCCTTCAACGGGAATTTTTCGGTAATCTTATAAATTTCCACTACTAATTCCATGGCCTTTTGCCATACGGTCAAATCCTTGTAACGGTGCATTTTTGTGTATTTAGTTTAAAAAATCTTTCTTTTTCAGAATTCTAACGGAATGCTTGGCACAAAGGATATTGTACTTGGTACTTTGTACTTTGTACTTTGTACTCTAAACACCAAACATCAACCTCGTCGGGTCTTCAAGCAATTGCTTGACACGAACCAAGAAGCTCACAGACTCGCGTCCATCGATGATGCGGTGATCGTAAGACAAGGCCAAATACATCATGGGTCGGATGACCACCTGCCCGTTTTCAGCAATCGGACGCTCCACAATGTTGTGCATGCCCAAAATAGCGGATTGAGGTGCATTGATGATCGGAGTGGACATCATGGATCCAAATACCCCACCGTTGGTGATCGTAAAAGTTCCTCCCGTCATCTCCTCGATGGAAAGTTTGTTGTCACGAGCCTTTCCAGCCAGACGCACAATCTCCTTTTCAATTTGCTCAAAAGAAAGGTTTTCCGCATTTCGGATTACCGGAACTACCAAGCCTTTAGGTGCAGATACTGCCACCGAAATATCGCAGAAGTCGTGGAAAACGAGTTCGTTGCCATCGATTTGCGCGTTGACTGCAGGCCACTCCTGCAAGGCTACACAAACGGCCTTGGTAAAGAAGGACATAAATCCTAGTCCAACCCCATGCTTTTCTTTGAACTGATCCTTAAACTTGGATCTTAGATCCATGATGGGCTTCATGTTGACCTCGTTGAAGGTGGTCAACATGGCTGTTTCGTTCTTTACTGCGACCAAGCGTCTAGAAACGGTCTTGCGCAAGGAAGACATTTTTTCGCGACGCATGGCTCTAGCACCAGAAACCGATACAGCAGGAGCTGCAGCAACAGTTGGGGCTTCCTTTGGAGCAGCGGCAGCTACAGGTGCAGAAGCCGCTAGGGCATCTTCTTTGGTCACGCGTCCATCCTTGCCCGTTCCGGCTAGGGTAGCCGCTTCAATTCCTTTTTCGGCCAAAATCTTGGACGCTGCCGGAGAAGCATGTCCTGTGGCATAGTTTTCTGTAGTAGATACCACTGCAGCTACTGGAGCAGCAGCTGCGGCAGAAGGTGCTGGTACGGACGCGGTAGCGCCTCCCACTTCGATTCGGCAGATTAGCCCACCAATCTCCAACACATCTCCTTCTTTGGCTACCTGGCGCAAAATACCCGTAGCTTCCGCTGGAAGTTCAAAAGTAGCCTTATCGGAATCTACTTCTGCAATGATCTCGTCCAAGGTCACCAAATCTCCGTCCTTCTTGAGCCAGTTGGCTAAGGTCACCTCAGTGATGGATTCTCCTACAGTAGGAACAATCATTTCCTTGACTCCTGAAGGAGCGCTAGTTGCTGCAGGTGCAGGGGTTGCTGCTATAGGAGCGGCAGTTGGTGCTGAACTTGGTACGGAAGCAGCTTCTTCAATGGTGCAAATTAGGCCACCAATCTCCACAGTATCTCCTTCTTTTGCTTTGATGCGAAGGATTCCACTCGCTTCGGCAGGAAACTCAAACGTAGCTTTATCTGATTCCAACTCGCAGAGTACCTCATCCAATTGAACCTGGTCTCCGTCTTTTTTAAACCATTGTCCTACGGTAACTTCTGAGATGGATTCTCCTACGGTAGGTACTCTCATTTCTTTGCTCATGGTCTTCTATTTTTTTCCTTGGAATGACTTCCTTGGTGTTTTTTACAGATTTAAATCAAAAGGTGACTTACTTAAAGACTAAGGGCTTGGGCCACTAGGTTACGCTGCTCTTCCACGTGAACTTTGTTGTACCCTGTAGCAGGAGAAGCACTTGGCTTCCTAGCAATTACCCGCATTGGCAACTCTTGGTACAACAAGCGAAGCAAGTAGTTCCAATACCCCATATTTTCAGGTTCTTCCTGTACCCAAACTACCTCAGCCCCTTTATAGGACTTCAGCACATCCAAGATTTGTTTTTTAGGAAGTGGATGCAACTGCTCCACTCTTACGATTGCTACCTGCGAGTTCTTTTCTTTTTCACGTGCTTCTTCTAAGTCAAAATACACTTTTCCAGTACACAAAATGACACGCTTGACCTCTTTTGCCTTTACGGTGGTGTCTGGCAATACCTCTCTAAATCGGCCTGAAGTAAATTCATGAAGTGGAGACACCACCTTAGGGTGACGTAACAAAGACTTTGGAGACATGACTACACATGGCTTTCTAAACTCCCATGCTTGTTGTCTTCTGAGCAAATGGAAGAAGTTAGAAGGCTCCGTAATGTTGGCTACGACCATGTTGTATTCTGCCGAAAGCTGCAAGAAACGCTCTGGTCTGGCATTGGAGTGCTCAGGACCCTGGCCCTCATAGCCATGTGGAAGAAGCATTACGATGCCATTCATTTTTTGCCACTTGGACTCTCCCGAGGAGATAAACTGGTCAATCATGGTTTGGGCACCGTTGGCAAAGTCGCCAAACTGCCCTTCCCAAAGGGTGAGGGAATGAGGATTAGCCATGGCATAGCCATATTCAAATCCAAGTACCGCGTATTCGGAAAGTAGGGAGTTGTAAATGTAAAACTGCCCCTTTCTATCCTTCATTTCGAGTAAGGAATTGAACGGTTGGTTGGTGTTGGCATCGTGGATCACTGCATGTCTATGCGAGAAAGTACCACGCTGCACATCTTGACCGGTTAGTCGAACGGTTTTGCCTTCCAAAAGCAAGGAACCATAGGCAAGCAATTCGGCAGATGCCCAGTTCAATTCCTTGGTCTCAAAGAACATCTCTTTGCGCTGCTTCATTTGTGCTTCGATCTGTTTGATCGGCTTGAATCCCTTAGGAATTACGGTGATGGCTTCAGCCACCTTTTCGATTTGCTCTTGGGTAATGCCTGTTTCTGGTGATTGGTCAAAATCCTCTGGCTTAGAACGACGGAGATTGGCCCACTCCGTTTCAAATTTGGTAGCCTGGTAAGGCAAAGGCTTCTCCTTCACCATATTTAATCTGTCCTGAAGCAGTTGACGGAACTCTTCGTCCATCTGGGCTGCGATCTTCGCATCAAAATCTCCACGTTCGGTGAGGCGCTTGATGTAGATTTCGCGCGGATTGGGATGCTTGGAAATGATGTTGTAGAGTTCAGGCTGGGTAAACTTCGGCTCGTCGGACTCGTTGTGTCCGTGACGACGGTAGCAGACCATGTCTACAAAAATGTCCTTGTTGAATTTTTGACGGAATTCTGCTGCCAATCGTGCAGCAAAAACCACAGCTTCAGCATTGTCTCCATTGACGTGAATAACAGGTGCATCGATAATCTTGGCCACATCGGTACAGTAAATGGAAGTACGTGCATCGTCAAAGTCCGTAGTAAAACCAACTTGGTTGTTGATCACAAAGTGGATGGTACCACCCGTATTGTATCCTTTCAGGCCAGCCATTTGGGTTACTTCGTACACGATCCCTTGACCTGCTACTGCAGCATCACCATGGATTAAGATAGGAAGTGCTTTTTTCGAATCCCCCTTGTGTGCATGATCAATTTTTGCACGCAAAAACCCTTCTACCACTGGATTGACGGCTTCCAAGTGCGAAGGATTGGGTGCCAACTTCAGGTGAACTTTATTTTGTTCGGGCGTAAGGATATCCGAAGAATAACCCATGTGGTACTTCACGTCCCCATCCCCCATGGTAAGATCGGGTTTGGCTGTACCTTCAAATTCAGAAAAGATTTGTTCGTAGGTCTTGCCCATGATGTTGGCAAGCACATTCAAACGGCCGCGGTGGGCCATGCCAATCATCACTTCTTCGACTCCATGCTGCGCGGCTGTAGTAATAACGGCGTCCAGGAAAGGAATGGTACTCTCACCACCCTCTAGGGAAAAACGCTTTTGGCCGAGGTATTTGGTATGCAAAAAGTTTTCAAAAACTACCGCTTGGTTGAGTTTAAACAAAATACGCTTTTTCTCTTCATGCGAAGGCGCAAAAGCCAAGGCTTCCTTCTCCACTTTGGATTTAAACCAATCCAGCATTTCCGCATCACGAATGTATAGGAATTCAAATCCCATAGGCCCTTCGTAGATGGTTTTAAGCGCATCTACTATTTGTGCTAAGGTGGCCGAACCAATTCCAATTTCATTTCCCGCTTCAAAAACGGTTTGCATGTCATCTGCTCCCAATCCGAAATTCTCAGGATCGATCAGTGGTTTACGATCGCGTCGCTCACGAACCGGGTTGGTCTTGGAACGAAGGTGCGCTCGAGAGCGATACCCATGAATCAAGGCACGTACACGAATCTCCTTCGGGAGATTTTCTACATGCATAATAGTTCCTGAAAGTGCTGAAGTTTTGGCTTCTACACTAGGGCTGCTTGGGACAGAACCTTCCCCATAGTGCGTGACTGCGAAATCAAAGCCATCAAAAAACTCTTTCCAACTTGGATCGATACTGGAAGCATCATTTTTGTAAGCAGCATACATCTCGTCGAGATAGGCTACATGTGCATTAGCGATATAGGTGAATTTATCCATGGTGCGAAGTGATAACAATCAAAACTAACTGGAAAAAATAATAATAAAAAACTGCTTATTTGCTTGTGCAAATATTCATAGGAAAAAACTGAAAATTTGAACTAAGATTTTCTTAAAATGCAGGTAATAGATTGATTCTAAACCAATTCAAATGCAAAAGATTTTGATTTCCCTATACAGCATGTCCTTTGTACCTCATGGACTAACCAACCAAATCCTCCAAAATCCTTTACAAAACCAAGAGGATCCGCGCTACTCCACTTCCACAATCCCTTGGAATTCCCATAACTAAAAATAGAAAAGCTCAAGTGAACACTTGAGCACTATCTTACAGATCGCCTGGGCAACCAGAAACCAACAAACTCCATAGAACACTACCAGAGGCATCGCGTCATTTGGGCGACCCTAAAAAAAAAGGTCCCGCAAATGCGAGACCTTTTATATACTAAACTAGTGAAGTATTAATTCAATGTAGTAGGCCAAGGCTTACCAGCATTAGACTTCACCGCAACAGTACCAAATTCACCGTAAGTGTTTTTCCACTCGAAAGTAAGGACAGCATCCGTACGGCTCTTGAAGGTCATGGAATAACTATCGCCATACTTATCTGCACCACTCATGGTCAACTTACCACAAGCGTCGCTGATTCGTACGTTTCCAGAACCCCATGTATCAGGATAGCAGGCATTCCAAGCTCCAAATGAACCGTCAGAAACAGTGTAGGATCCAGGAGACGCAGCAACTGCAGTCCAAGTAGTTGATCCGGAGAAAGTCTTTCCGCAGAAGGTCTCTAATGCATCAAATGCATAGGTACCTGCCAAATCAGATGGACAAACTACAGCAACTTGGTACTGGAATGGAGAGTCATAGAACGGTGCTCCAGCTACGTTGGTAGTCACGTTGTCAGAAGAGAATCTTCTTCCAAACTTGTCGTTCAATACCAAACGGAACTCAAACACGTCACCACCTCGAATTTCTGCATTTGTCAAGCCTACCGCTGCGATAGCTTCTGCAGCAGTAACGGAAATATCCGCTCTCAAGAAACGTGATGCAGTATTTGGCTTGAAATCAGAAGCCTGAAGGGTTCTCACCAACACATCATTTGCAGGAGTGTAACGCAAACCTACACCTGGTATCAAACGTCTGTGACGCACGCGGACCTCAACAGTTTGCACTGTCTTTCCGTCCTCTTTATCTACCGCTTCAATGGTCAACGCAAACCTTGAGTTCGCCAAATTGAAGAAGTTTAACGTAGTGCTTGTTCTGGTAATAGTTCTCAAATAAGCTCCCGTATCAAAATCTTTGTAAGGAACGTTTGGTTCCACAAAGTCACGACAAGAGCTTAGAAAGATGAGCGCTGTTGCCAATAAGCCGAAACTATATCTTAGCATTTTCATATTTTCTAATTTATAAGGTTAATAAATCCAAGGTGATGCAGGATTCTTATCCCAGAACACTTGAGTCGCTAGATTCTGTTTCTGAACTGCATTGGTATTGGTTACAATGTAGTTGTTTGGATACAAGAAAGATCTTACAAAAGGACCTGTAATTGGTTCCAAACCTGGCTGCATACGAACAGGCTTACCTGTTCTTCTGTACAAGTTGAAAGACTCCATACCGTTACCATAAAGAGACAACCAGTACTCTCTACCTACTACGTTCATACGTGTATCGTTGGTAGTTGCAGCATCGTACTGAGCTCCAACATAGTTCTGATAGTTAGTCACACGGGTGTTGAAGGTTGCAGCTGGCTCAAATGTATTGATAAGCGCTCCTTCAGCACCTGCTACTGCAAATGCACGAACGTAATCCATATGCTTTTTGATACCGGATAGCAACAAAGTCTTTGCATTGCCAGTAGTTCCCAAAGTAAGCGCAGCTTCTGCCAACATGAAGTCTACATAAGCAGCCAACATGATTGGGTGGATACCTGCACCGCGCATACCCAAAGCAGGGTTACTTACAGGAGCTCCAGAGCTGTTGTCAAAACGACCGCCTGCTGGGAAAACACCATAAGCAGTACGCTTCAAGTTATCTGGTGGAATACCATCTGGATCCAAGTGATCACGACCCCAGTATCCTTTGTTACCCGCTGGGTTACAGTAAGGAAAGTTACCTACCAAGTAGTGTGGAGGTGCGATCTGAGAGATACACTCCTGCTCATCCACGTTGGTGGTATTGGTCAACACTTGACGATACATGTAGTAACGTACACGTGGATCATCAAAACCTTTCTCCACAGTCAAATGGTGCATGAAGTCCGTAGACTGGTAGTCACCACCGCCTTGCGTATACTGACCTGCAAACTTAGGGTGTCTAGAATCTGGATCCGCAGCAGTTGTACCAAAACGGAACACGAAATCTTCACCAGTTCCGATCAAAGCATTCCCTGCGATCAAAGCATTGATTGCATTCTTAGATGCATCAGCATTCACCAATTTGGTGTTGAGGTAATACTTCAACTTCAAGGTATTTACCAACTTATTCCAACGGGTATAATTTCTACCGTAGTAATAATCGTTAGGCGTACCACCAGAAGTAGTTGCAGTAAAGTGAGCAGAAGCTTCATCCAATAATTTCAAAGCCGCTGCATAAACAGCAGCACCTTCATCTACTTTAGGATTGAAATTAGCAGCATTCAATGCTTCAGAGTAAGGAACATTTCCATAGGTATCTACCAAATCCATCAAGACCATCGCCTTGATTGTCTTTGCAATACCCATGTGACGCTGAAGGTTAGACTTCTGTGCCAAAGGCATCAAGAAATCGATATCAGCTAAAATGTTCGAATACGCATTCGACCAAGTACCGTTTGTAGCACCTGCAGCATAGGCTGCTTCGTACAAGGCAGAACCTTGGTTGATTTGTCTTGTCAATCGTGCACCACGATCAGACACACCATACCATAAACTTTGGTAGTCCAACTGGATACGGTTCAAAAGGAAATCTGGAGATGCAGTAGTTGCGTTAACTGCATTCGGGTTTTCCAATAGCTCGTCCAGTTTATCCGCACATGACGTAGCCAATACCATTCCGGCAGCTAGCGTCAGTCCATATATAAATCTTTTCATTGTCATTTCAGTTTGGAGTTAGAATGTAAGAGTCAACGTTCCACCCAATCTTCGAGAGCTAGGTCCAGTTACGAAATCAAATCCAAGTCCGTTACCCACACCAGTACCCAATACGTCTGTATCAAAGTTCATGTTTGGCGGGAAGTTTAGCGCAAGGAACCATAGGTTAGTACCGCTCACAGCAAAGGAAGCTCTCTTGAATGGAGTCTTAGCCATCAACGAATTTGGCAAGTTGTAAGCCAAAGAAACTTCTCTCAAACGAATCATAGATCCATCAAATACGTTTGGCTCATCAGTTGCTCCCTGGTAACCAGAGAAGAAGTAATCAGCCGCAGAGATTTGACGGTCATTAGGAATGTAACGAGGAGTTCCATCTGCATTGGTACCATCCTGTCTCACACCTGGCATGATGAAGGTCAATTCACGGTCAGCTACTGGATCCTTGGTTACACCACGAGCCAATGTAGCAGTTACTGTATTTGACATGATCACACCTTTGTGACGGTATTCCATCATCGCGCTCAACGTAAATCCTTTGTAGGTAAAGCTGTTGATGAATGAACCAGTCCAAGCTGGGTTAGGATCACCCAATATAACAGGCTCGTTAGTTGGCTTGTGTACACCAGAAGAAAGGATGATAGGCTGTCCTGTAGCAGGATCTCTATCGAAACCAATACCCTTGATGATGTTGAATGGCTGACCAGGAACCGCGAAGTTACCCAAATCGGTAAATCCTGCGATCACTACTTCTTCCAATCCACCACCCAATTCAACTACTTCAGTTCTGTAAGTAGACCAGTTAACAGTAGAATTCCACTCAAATCCAGAAGCTGTAGATACTGGAGTTACAGTAGCTTGGAATTCAGCACCACGAGTTCTGATCTTACCAATGTTGATTGCAGTAGAGGTAAAACCTGTAGCTGGATCAATAGGAGCTTGTGTAATCAAGTCTCTTGTGTTCTTATCGAATAGAGAGATATCGAAACGCAACTTGTTGTTGAACATCACACCTTCCACACCGAATTCCAATTCACCATGAAGCTCAGGCTTCAAGTTAGGGTTACCCAAGGTGTTGGATACAGAGTGTGTAGTAGTTACTGCTCCATTTACGTCAAATGCTCTTGCAGACTGTGCCAATACGTTACGTGTATTGTATGGGCTAGGATAACCTGCAGAAGTACCGTAACCCAATCTGAATTTCAAATCGTTTACAGTTGAAGACTTCCAATCAAATGCAGTGGTAGGAATGAAGGAAACAGATCCTCCTGGATACAGGATGCTTCTATTCGCTGCTTCTACAGTTGAAGTCCAGTCGTTACGAGCAGACAAGTTCAAGAATAGGTAGTCAGAGTAATCCAAGGTAATGTTGGTATACACCCCATATCTACGCTCGTCCACACCATAGTTCAAAGAACCGCCAGAATAAGCATCATTGCTTGAAGAAACAGCAAAGTTAGAGTGTCTAAACAATCCGAAAGCCAATTGACCTTGAGAAGCCACACCAGACTGAATGTACGAATCAAAACGAGAGTTAGCTCCAAAAAGGGCACTCATGCCGAATTTGTCAGAAAACTCTTTCTTCCAGTTCAAGATCAAGTCTTGGTTCCAGATGGTGTTATTGATGTTTACAGTTCTGTAATACCCATTACGGGTAGCCAAGTTAGCTGTAGCACCACCTCTATTGTAGAGGATCTCCTGCAATTCAGAGTAGGTATCTAGACCCAAACGATACGTCATAGAGAAGTTATCGTTGAAGTCATAATTCAAAGAAGTAGAGTTAAAGAAACGCTTCACATCAGAAGTGTTCTTGTAATATCTAACCAACCAGTTCGGGTTAGTGATATCGTTACCACCTCTAAAGTATACAGAACTTTTATCTACTGGGTTTTCGAACGGAAGGTTTTCCAAATCCACAGAACGTGGGGTAAACAATACGTGTCCGAATACAGAAGGGATATCAGATCCTGAACCATACGATGCGTTAGCAGGAGGAGATACTAGGTCTGTAATTGCAAACGTGAACGAAGAGTTGACAGAAAGTTTGTCAGTTACGGCAGAGTTAATCCCCAAGCCGAAGTTGTACTTCTTCAATTCGTTACCAGGAACGAAACCTTCTTCGTCTGTGTAGCCAAAGCTAGCATTGAAACCAGTTTTGTCACCACCACCTGCTACTTGAATAGAGGTGTTAGAAACTAAACCTTGTCTGAAGAAGATCTCAGAAGGATCCTTGTACGCCTTGTATTCGTACTTCACTGGAGTACCGCCTACTCTGCCATCCACCCAGAACTGAGGGAATGCTTCACGTACTGCAGCCACAGAAGAAGTAGCATACGGGTGGTTGATTAGCAAACCAGTATCCATTCTCGGACCGAAGTTAGAGAAGAAGAAACCTGGGGCCTGCTGGAAACCGTTACCGTAGATTTGACCATAAGTTGGCAAAGAAGCCGCCTCGTTGGTAAATACAGATTGGTTGATGGTTACTTCAGCAGCTTTTCTTTTGGTAGCACCAGATTTGGTAGTAATCAAGATTACACCATTTCTACCTTGGTCACCATACAATACAGTTGCAGAAAGACCCTTCAATACAGACATGCTCTCGATGTTGTTTGGATCGATATCCAAGAAACGAGAAGAGGTAGTTGCACCACCAGTAGTAAATCCGTTCTGCGCGTTAGTAGACGTGTTGAAAGGAACACCATCCACAACGAACAAAGGCTGGTTGGAACCAGTAGCAGAGGAGTAACCTCTAATTACCATGTTCGTACCAGATCCTGACATACCGTTAGTTGAGGTAATGTTTACCCCTGGTACTTTACCCTGCAATACGCGGGCAACGTCAGTTTCTGGACGATTTTCCAGTTGTGCATTGTCCACTGAAGTTACTGCGTAACCCAGTGCTTTTTTCTCCCTTTCAATACCGATCGCCGTTACTACCACTTCGGATAGTTGTGCCGCATCGACAGTAAGGGTAACATTGACTACGGACCGGTTACCGATTGCCTCTTCGGAAGCCTTAAGGCCTACGAAAGAGAAAATCAATACATCGGATCCCGCTGGTACGTTGATGGAGTAATTACCATCCAAATCGGTGGTAGTACCCACTGTCGTACCTTTCACGAGAACCGTTGCACCTGGCAACCCTAGACCGTCTTCCTCGGAAATTACCTTGCCGGTAATTACCCGTTGCTGCGCTGACACCTCAAAACTGAGGGCCATTGTAAAAACCGCAACAACAA
>JACCDV010873695.1_pt1 | contig 24961 bp, 25 predicted proteins | sample 7446131 | NCBI WGS metagenome assembly JACCDV01 (sample SAMN15323448, study PRJNA562643) | freshwater metagenome | isolation source: river surface water | place: USA:Blue River Watershed | collected 2017-08-17
CCGACTCCTGGGTCGACTATCGCTCACGTGTCGAAAGACGATCGATAAGCTGTCGACCCACTCGCACACTTGAACTAACCAACAGCTGTCAAGGAGACAAAATTCGTACTGTTCAAGTTATCCCCCGCAGACACTAACGCCTGCGGGGGAATTCTGTATCTGCCGAAGTTTGACATATCTAGAATCTGCAGTATATTCCGACTCCTGGGTCGACTATCATTCAGCTGTCGAAAGACGATGATTAAATTGTCGACCCTCTCGTACACTTGAACTTAAAATGCGCTGTCGAAGAGACGACGATGTGGGTGTTCAAGCCATCCCCCACAGACGCTAGCGTCTGTGGGGGAATTCTGTACCCACCGATAATTGACATTTCTCAAAATCTGCCGTATATTCCAACTCCTGGGTCGACTATCACTCACTTGTCGAAAGATGATGAAAAAGATGTCGACCCATTCGTATGAGCGACTAAGAGGTGACTGTCTAGTTCTAGTTAGACGAGGGCATAGCTGTCGCTTCCGGCCCGATCGATGCACTTGCAGCGATCGGGTCTCCCTTACGGGACACCACACGTGGTGATTCGTACGGGGGACTAAGCGATAAGTGCAATACTAATGCGGTAATGTCTCCCACGTTAGTTCTTTTTATACGCAATACAGAAAGGAGTCTTGCGTGAGCAGAAGATTCATCGGATTTGTCCATCGGACGAAAGCGACAGTGAACAATGAAGCGCGTCCCACTATGGCTGCATTTATTGAAGGCGGTACGCGTGTACTCGAATTTGCTACGGAGCAGGAAGAGGCTGATTTCCTCGAAGGGATTTTGCCACTTACCTACCGAGAGGTCACCAAATACGACGACCTCTCCTCAGTACGTGAACGCCATGTGAAATGGCGCGAACTCAAGCCAATCGAAACGCCCAGTGACTATCCGGCCGCACACATTCGCACGAGCAAGATCATCAAAGGCACACCCGTCTATGTCGTAGCGGAAAAAATTCCCGCTACGTATGAAGGATTGCGTGCCGGCGATGTGGTAGGTATACCGCTTGGCGGATCCGGCGATGACTTTGCCTGCGGACTCACTCGCCAAGGCATGAAAATTGGCGCAACTGTCTTGCGTATCCCCTTCTTCACACTGAAGGAGTATCGCGAGACGGACACACCAGCAGCTGATGCCGACAGCTCGGCTACTGCCGCCGAGGAGACCCTGCGCACAAGATCCAGCAAAACAGCGAAGGACCATCTGCTTGTGGCAGAGCTCTTGCGCACGAGACCGGACCTCTTCTATGAGGTGCGACCCCGTGACATGACACTGACCCGCATTCGTAGTGAGTGGCACCTCTTGAGTGACACCATGCGTGAACGAATCGGTTGTGAGGCACGCATTCGACAGCGCCTCATCGGCCGAATCTATAATGCGCCTGACGGTATCTTTCCGGAGGGCGGACTGGAGAAAGCATACGCGGAGGCAAAGGACTCTGACATCCGACTCGCCACTCTCGTGGACGAGGAGGAGCAGATTCTCAAAGAGCTCACCAAAGCCCTTGAATCACTGGACGTGTACCGGGAGATCTTCAAGCCTATTACAGGCTTGGGACCCAAGATCTCTGCGCGCATTATTTCTGCTGTTGCCGACATTCGTCGGTTTAAAACAGCTCCGAAGTTTTGCGCGTACATGGGCGTGCATGTCAGACCTGACGGCACTTTCCCTCGCCGTATCACCGGGCAACTGGCGAACTGGTCCACTGAAGGTCGGCAAGCGCTGTACCTACTCAGTGAACAGTTCAACAAGCGACCGGACTCCGAGTGGGGGCGCGAGTTTCTGCGCGTCAAAGCGCAGTTGCGCAAGAAGCACCCGTATGTGGTGAAGGCTCCGCAAAAGCTGGTAAAGATCTTTCGAGCAATCGAACGCTTCTTCCTGCGACACGGTGTCTCCGTACCACACGACACGGTGCTGCCGCCTAAAAAAGCCGGCGCACCGTCAAACGTGGAGATCGAAAACTATGATCGTCTCTACGAGTACTTTGAACGAGGCGCTGCGGCACTGCGCGAAAAAGACGCAGACTGCACACTCTCGATTTCAAACATCGAGCTTGAGCAGACACTCACTCGCCTGCGCGATCTACTAGAGAACGCAGAGGATGGGTGGAAATCACGCAGCACGTCGATGTATTCGCCCGGCCACATTCACAAAATGGCGACCTGGCATACACTCAATCGCTTCGCACGCCACATCTACAAACAGTGGTGGGATCTAGAAAAAGTGAAGACAGATCGAGTCCGTGACGCGGCGTAGTATACGCGCGCGACACTACTACTAACGACCGGCGGTTCCTTATGGAACCGCCGGTTTTTCAATAGCCTGCGTCTGCTTGGCGATAGTAGTCTGTGCACGGGTACAGTCATGGCTGTAGATTTGGCTCGACAAATGTCTGATGCTAGTCTCTAGAGCGGTATTGGACCACTACCCAGTTGTGCGCCAGAGCACTAGCTAGTCATGTCCAATCGATAACTTGAACGAGTACCAGCATGTCACACTGACTCAATCGGAAATGTTCAAGCAGACCCCACAGGCGCATGCACCTGTGGGGTCTCTCTACGCCACCCCATCAGCACTTGACAAGTTATAATACACACAGTATAGTCCGCTTCTTGGGTCGACTGGGGTTGCCATGTGCAAACGATAAGGAAAGTGTCGACCCCGTTCTTTGAGTGACTATGTGGACTTTGTGAAGACTGTTCTAAACTACTTCGCGCGTGTCACTCATCCCAACCGGTGCCTCCTGGCGTCGGTTGCGTCCTCCTCATGGCACAGGTATCCACGTGTCCCGCGAGGAGGACTAATCGGCAGGTGATTGTCTGAACATACATTGTCTTCCGACGATATTGATTGGACTAGGCGCGTGATGTTGACACGATACAGAGAATGTCCGATCAGTAATCTTGGACAATATGAGGTATGTGTTTCAACACTGATGCCTACTTCTGTTCAAGCATTCCGGCGAGCCTTATGGGCTCGCCGGTTTTTTCTTGCTTATTTGCATTTACCCTCCTACCCCTCCGTCGCCTTCGGCTCCTCTGCTGGCTTTGTCTCGGGATACCAGTTGAGTAGTACTACCTCGATTGCGGAATCACCCGCGTTTACGAGCTCCTTAAACTTTGCCGTGTCAGCCATTCCATCCTGACCACGATAATGGAAGGGATACACTTTTTTCGGCTTAAATTCGAGCACTGCCTTGGCTGCATCATCAACACTCATCGTGAATGGCAAGTTCATCGGCACAAACGCAACATCAATATTTTGCAGTGCCTTCATCTCAGCAATGGGCCCTGTGTCACCTGCGACATAGACACGGTATCCATCACGCTCAATGAGATATCCATTGCCGCGGCCCTTCGTGTGTCGACTATCTTTTGTTTCTGGCACGTTGTACATAGGTATTGCCTCTATCGCGAATCCACGTGCAGTGGTCGTCGCACCATTAGCCATAACTTGCGCTTTACTCGCGAGATCCGCTGGCAACAATTTCTTCACCTCTTCAGGCACAATCAATACGGCCTCTGGACCGACGACACTCGCCAATGTCGACGTGCTCAAGTGATCGCCATGAATATCAGTTACTAAAACGAGCGTTGCTGCAGGCTGCCCAGCAAAAGCATCAGCGCCACCTGTCGGATCCATATACACAACCTCACCACCCCATGTAAAAACAGCGGTCGCATGAGCGATAGGCGTCACCGCAAACGCAGTCGATGCAGTCGAAGGAGTTGGCGCTGTTTCCTCTGCAACAATCTCTCCCTGCTTTTCGTTATAAATATATGTATTCAGTGTATAAAAGCCGCCGACAATGACGACAGCGAGTGACAGTACAACGTAGAGTGTCTTCATAGCTGTAGTATGCCAGACAGACATTGGTTCGCATAGATACGAAGAGTCGCACTACTGTATCTGTACTTCATACGTCACTGTGTCGCCGTCAAGAATATCCTCTGCTGCGCGTACTTTCGCCTTAAGGGGTAGTAAGTATGTGCCTGACTTTGAGTCAGGAAAAAGCGATGTCTTCCACGTTGTCTCTCCCACGCGCACCGAAACAGGTATAGAACCCCAACTCTTCGCACGTGCCGCATATAGCTTCTTAATCTCCCCCGCAGCTTTCTTGGGAAGTACTAAAAACCGCCACGCACTAGGACCTTGATATACGATAACTGTTGATGTGAATTTGTAGAGCATTGGTTGTTTACCTGCACATAGTGCGACTATACAACACGCGCAGCGACTACACACCTCAGGAAACTACCACTATCCAGTCTGACATTGTGAAGGTGCGAATCAAGATATCATCAATCCATAGTGCTCTATGAAAAAGGTCGGGTCGCTATGCGTATTTGACATAATCTATTATTACTATATAAAGCCTATGGAGTTTACTAATCGCCACCGTTGGAGGATCACATGTTGGGCGAAGACATCTACCGCGAATTCGCTGTTCGTACTTCTGAGACGAGAATCGAAAACGACCGCACGACTTTCGCATGCCATCTCGTCAGTTGGCGCAATCATCACGTATCTTTTGAACTCACCCTCAAAGGCTGCGTGGGTGAGAAGCACTATCAAGCTCAATACAATGCAATTAGCAAATATTGCAAGGCAGGTACACTGCTCGTCTGTAGCATAGTATATCGGCGACGCACCGACGCGTTTGTCATGTGCATCAACCAAATGGCGGCCGTAAAGCCTATTTGGACCAGAACTGGAAACCAGATAGATGCTGTCACCTATTTCAATCCGAATCGCGGATTTTGGGCACACACGGAGCCCGTCAGCGATTGGGTCAACATTCCAGGAGTGATCGAACTGAGCGGCCAGTCGTGCATACCGCTCGTTGAAGAAGACACATTGCCTCTCGTGGAGTATCAGTATGGCTACGACAAAGGCTTGCAATTCGGTAAGAGACCAAATACTGCGCAGCTTGTCTGGCGCTGGGCATTCCCCACCTAAAGAAATCGCACTCGACCCACCAGCGGAAAGCCCGCTTCGGTGGGTTTTCTGTTTTCTAAGTAATCAGGAGTATCAACTATTGTTTAAATAACTTCTAACATCCTCCACGACGCGGTGCAGAGATACATACATACTTCGTACACAATGCTCATACCGGTAAAAATGGGATTGCTTCCGTCAGGAGTCTAAGGACAAAGCTACCGAGCTTGAATTCAAAATCTTTCAGAGCGGTTAGATGGGAGTATATATTGGCAACCGGTTCAAAATATATAGATCTCGCACTGCAGACATGAGCGCCAACCTAGTTTGACAAAAGCAATACATAATTGTATATTTTGCTCTGGTTTTTACTGTTCAACTCAACGAAAGGATACAAAAGATGTCGAAACTCGCCATCGTTCGCGCGGCCCTGCAAGGCAACACGAACATGCAAATCGTCGCAGTCGAAGAGTCTAAGCACTTTCCGAAACCCGACGGCTACTGGTCGCACAAGGTTGACTTCATTGTTGCTCCCAATCGCGGCATATACACCGAAACCATGCTCCAGTCGTGCATGGAATCTCTGATTCCGGGCCTGAGGCCAACCTCTGTCGACCGCTTCCGTATGTGGGACACCTCCATGGATTTCGGCAAACTCTACTTTGATGAAGAGCTTGGCACGGAAACCATCCGGCACGAACTCACACTGACCGAGTCTGACTTCCTACCGCCTGGTGCTCTCGACAACGGTAAAGCGGTGTACGAGGAGACACGAAAGATCAGCCGGCGGACGTGGGTACGACTATATCCCGATCGGGCGATCGCGATGTTTCGCCGCCAATACACCTACAGCATCCCAATAGCTGACCTGGAGAGCTTCAAGACACGTGGCCGCAAACTCGGCTTAGTCGGCCGCCTCGGCAAGGCACTCATCGGCTAATAGCACGCCGCCTTGTGGAAGCCGCCCTTCCACAAGGCGGCTTTTCTTTTTCAAACCACTGTATTGGCATCATTACTTCGATACACTTCCTACAATGCGGAAGAAAATTCATGATCCACTGTTTTTGACAAAAGGTAAATTGCAGTGTTAGATGTTGTCCGGCGACCCGTACAACCGAAGGAGATACCAATGACTGCTGGTTTTAAACAGGTGTACTTTCACCTACTCGACACAACAGGCAAAGATGTCCACCAGACCATCGAGGTGGACAACTTCAACAAAAAAGTTGCACTGGATGAATGGTTCGCAGTCGAAGGACAAGCATGTCTCGTGCAGCGGATTGCATTCGATCACTCACGACTAGATGTCTTTCTGAAACCAATGCAGACCAAGCATCTGAATTAACGCCCACTCAGCGGAAAGCCCGCTTGGTGGGCTTTTTGTTTGCACGACACAAGAGACAACTTCAGTGGATCACACCTCTTACACACGCCGTAGCCCAGCGCCCACCTTGCGCTACCAGAGCAACTCCCATTACTTTCCGCTCTGATTATTTTAACAAGTAAAGATGTGCAGAACGAATGGCACGCTACGAATGGCGTCGTACATGTCATAGACACTGTACTCATTCCCCCAACAGTCATAAAAGCTGAGACAGATCGCTTGCGCTCACAAATCGAGCAACTGAGAGACTTGCGCAACGGTCAACACAACGACTAGATCCGAACACGTACATACCTAGGTATAACTAAAAGAGCCAGCTAGCTGGCTCTTTTAGTTATTGACAGAGTCACTCGGCGCTTCATCACAAACCCTTGCAACTCCTTTTCGATTTGACGACTAAGTGCATCAGCACTGCGCACTGCACCCAATTGCTCGACTGCATCACGTTTCTCACTTGCAGACAGACTGACCCACAATGCTTTTGCTTTTGCATTCGCACCAAGCGCCTTGTAGAGCTCCATAGGTACCACGGCGTAGCAGCAAGGTCGACGCTTACCCGACAATAATCGCGACGGGACACTCTCCACTCTCTTCTTTCGCGTCACCGCTTGCTTGGCAGAATCTATCCAACTAATGAAATCGCGTTGAGCGAGAGGAGTAAGACTCTGCCAGAGCATGAGAGCTCTTTTGTTACGTGCGAGTGCACGTTTCAGATCTAGGGGGACCGCAACCGCATTGGTGGAGACGTGAGACATGATTACAGTGTAGCAATTCGGCCATAGAAACAAGAAATCCCCTGAATGCTGTGAATAGCATTCAGGGGATGCGGTAGTTACTTTCGCTTTTTAGAAGTACCCTTGCCTGCACTCGACGTGGCAAAATCATACACAAACCACGCACTGTCAGCACGCAAGCGTTCAAATGCACTACGTGTCAATAGCACATGCAAAAAGATCCCTTGAAATTCGTCGTTCAATACATGCGACACCATTTCAACACGAGCGAACAGTGCTTCATGCAACTGCAACACCTCACCAACTCTCGGCACAGTAGGCCAAGAGTACTTACGACCGACACAGGCGGCACGGAACCTACCATCAGCTCGCTGTGCCAGAACAGTTACTTCAATCAAGACACACCTCCAAAAGGTCTTTCGCAACGAAAAAAGTAACCCGAATTTACACACACGTCAACCCGTGCGGACGATATGGAGTAGGTCGTACTAAATGCCTATCTTATCTGGACCGCCAGAGAAATCTCCCGTACCCACTCCTGATGTTGTCTGTAGATACTTCAAATATGATGCATTGCTCATATTAAGGAGCTGCAGACTAAAGGACGGTGGACGAGGTATTTCAGTACAACGCTCAGGACTTTGACGACATCGACTTCTCACCTCTTCGTACCAACGATATTTCTCTATATACGCCTTCCACTCATCACGTGTAATCGTTCCGTTACAATCAGCGTCTGCGTTTGCGCAGCCGCGCTTAGGATTTCGTGCAGCACCGTCCTTTGCAACCTGCTGCTCCCACGTGAGCGTTGGTGCAGTAGTTGGTGACGGCCGGAGCGGTATCACTACCGAATCACTTGCCTGCGCAATAGAATGCAACGGTGATTCACCGAAGATAAAGTGAATGGTTGAATCAGCCGACACGAATGACCCTGCAAAAACAAAGAAAGACAAGAACGACGCAACAGCCGCATTGCGCACATTAACTGGACGCACCTCACCGAGTAGGGACTGTGCTGCACTTTTTTTAGACATAGATAAACAACAGAAAGACCATTTAACTACTAGTACTGTAAGTATACTCAATCGCCTGGGATGAAAGCCCCCTACTCACAATCAACCTGTGTATTGATGTGTACTCATGCAATAGAAATACCCTGCAGACATGGCTGCAGGGTATAGGTAGAGCATTGCACGTTTACGTTACAAAAGGTCTCTTGTTCTCCTTGTGTCGACGCTGACCTCCCACGCATGATACGCCAGCGCCTTAAGGGCATCAGCGATCATGCCGGAGATCATTTGATCGAAGTATGACTGGACGCCAGAGAATGCGACGACGATGCCGTGCCGCTTTACTCCTCCCCAGTAGGGGGTGTCACCTTGATACAAGAGGTGCGGCATGATGTCAGTGACGCCGTCACTGTTCTGACCTCGCCACAACTGCTGTGCCTTTGAATGTGCAATCTCATCATATTTAGCGGTCCACTCCACCCCATCGCCGAAACTCCTCTCAAATAGAGTATACGGCCATACAATATTCTGGAGCGGCAGCGGCCCTTCCTCGTCGAAAGCATCCTCCACATCTGCAATAACGGGAACAAGTATGACGACATAGCCGGCATACCGCTTCAATTTATTGCGGACGGGACCACTGCTTAATGCAGACATCACCAAATCAACCGCCTCTCTGGCCACCGCGGTGGTCAAAAATTTCGGCTTTATCACATGATCCATCTCTCACTCCTCGCGCAGAAAGCGCCACTTGGGCGCACCTGTAATACTATACCACACTTAGTTGCACATGTACACTAGTGACGTCCTTTGACATACGTCATTTGACATATCAACTATACGTGTAGTAGTGTACCCACGGTTCAGGCAAACACTCGTTGGTGTGCTGTCCCGAGGAGGGTGCTGGGTTCGAATCCCAAACAGCCTGTCGTATGGGGGAAACCTCATACGATACGAAGGTTCGAATCCTTTGGAGTGGGTCAAGAGCTTGTTCTGTGACGAGTAGCATAGATGGGAGACGAGGAACACGCGGTTTCGACCGCTTGGGAGTCACCAGTGCAATACCATCCGCACAGAAGACGCAGGTTGTGCCGGATAGCCTTGCGCTACTCCCACTACAACCGCTGGAGACCAGCTTGAACTACCCCAACCACTTCCCTCGCGGAGGTGGTTTTTTCTATACACATCAGTATATGCGCGCACTACCAAGCCTGTGTCGCTGACACTTAGAGATGAAATACATGCGCATAGCGTGTGACAATTATGGCGACGAGTAATGCCGAGCAGCACACGCCTCACGCAACAAACCCGCAACCAATCTACTTGGCAATCGGTTCCCCTGCCCCTCTATATCTTCGATATATGATAATGGCCACCATACTTAAATTAATACCAATCATGACAATAGAGTGAAGTGTGGTTGCGAGATTGTATGACTGGAGCGCAAACAAAGCGAGCACGTGCCGGAGCACATTGGTGGAATAGAGAATTGGTGTTTCCGTGGTTGGATACTTCCATGTTTTGCGCAATGTCGGAACAAACGCTATGACATCAATTAAAACCGCAATGACTATGGAAGCAGTAGGGTCATTCGTGTACACCCAGAGACCAACACCCAAGAGGGCCAGTATAAGAAAAAATGTGTCACTCGCACGTATATCTTTGAAGCCGTACTTAAGCGATAGGAGAAATATTATGAATGTAAATATTTCTGCGGCTGCAGTCGGTATAGCCCCAACGCCTGCACCCTTTGCAACCTGACCAAAGAACACAATTCCTGAAACAAGTGACCACACGAACCATGTATATGGATGCGGCTTAATTCTCTCACGCACAATATCGATCAGGTATGGGACGTTACCAGCAATAGCGAGCAACGCCGCCACTATCGCTATCACCAACTTACTATCAACTGAAATGTCCATATCTACACAGTCATACCAAATCGTATAAAAAGAATGGAACGCCTGAACTACGTGGCTGCTACTATTGGAGCCGTCTCAGCCTGTGCTGCCTTACTACACGCAGCATACGTATGCTCGATATTGCCTTCCTCAACTTGAATAGTTATAGCCTGCGGACGTGTTGCCATCTCACCGACCATGAGATCCCAGAGTCTGTATATCGAAGGGAGATCTTTCTGCGTAAGAGGATCGAGCCCTTCTTCACCCCACGTGCCGCGTTGTAATAGCCTTCGCACGGCAGTATCACGGTCCGTACTAAGATATATTTCTTTGAATCTCGCATTCGCTTCAGAGGCTACCTGCTGAAAGGCGTCTGCATGAGATGCATCAGTAAGAAGGTACGTAATAACGACATCCTTCTGAAGAGAGAGGTGCGTCAATGCAAGACTTTTTGTGTGCTCAAATACTATATGCCTCGCCTCTTCTTCATGGGTCAGCCATTGACCCAATTGCACAATCAAACGATCACCTTCAATAGCAAGCGCGAGCGGATGTTCATCTATATATCGCTTCGCTATTGTCGTCTTACCAACTCCAGCGAAGCCATACACGATGAGTAACTGCGGTTTCAACATACCTGCATTATGCCATACGCGCACCGGTCTCGGACTGCGCATCGCCTACTCGTTGCTTTTCTCGCTATACTGTACTCATGACAAACAATCACAAGGCGACACGGCCGTCATTACTAGTAAGCGGTGTACTGTCTCTCTCCTTCTGGAGTTCAGGCGTCTTCCTTGTGCGCGCCTTGGCAGCGTATGACCTATGGAGCTCGCCTCTCTATGTTGGCATCATTTTCGTAACGAGCCTGCCTCTCGCTTACATCACCATACCCGGCACCAAGCAACTGCTACAAGCGACACACCGCACCATGCTCAGCATACTCGCCGCAGTCATGGCACTGCACAGCCTCGCACTGACACTCTCCCCCCAGATCTATGCACTACACGAGAGTGCTCAACTTCCCGCCACTGCATGGCTACTTTGGTTTAGCGGCGCAGCCCTGCTCAGCATTTTGTATTCAGACCGACAGAATCACATCACATAAAATACATTTTTCGTGAAGTCAATGAAATCGTTCTACACGGAAAAGAATAATTCGTGTATCCTAGAACGTATATGAAAAAACCTTCTATGCACTCATGGCATCTTGGAAAGAAGCAGTTTAACACTGAAGGTTTTAGCATCTCCCCGAGCGGAGAGCTGCGTATCACCTCAGGCGGCGACTCCATTAGTGTCATAGACCTTGTGAAAAAGTATGGCTCACCACTCCAGATATTTATGCCAGAAGTTGCAGAGACACGGGCCCGTCGTATCATCACCGCCTTTGACACAGCCATTCAAAAAACCGCCTACCCTGGGCGGTTTTCCTATCATTATCCAATGAAGGCCAATCAGCGTAAGGCATTTATTCAGGCGGTGCTGAAGGGCGGCGCAGAGATTGAAACATCATCGGCGAATGAACTATTCGTAATCGAAAAGTTGTATCGCACCATGAAGCCGCAATCGCGTCCCAAAGTTATTTGCAATGGACCAAAACGCGAGCCCTATATTGCACTCATAAAGAAAATGCACCGCGAGCACTGGAACATAGTGCCGATCTATGAAGACGCGGAAGAAATGCGCGCATTTGCATCGTTTACTGGACCTGTAGGTATTCGCGTTGATCTCAATGTGAAAATCACTGCCAGATGGCACAAGAAGCACAATTATTTTGGATTTGCGGAAAGTGCTGTATTAAAAATGCCAGCTATTCCAAACCTCACACTGATCCACTACCACCTCAGCAGTCAGGTGCATTCAGTAAAAGACTTTGTCGTTCCTATCAAACACGCAGTAGGTGTCTACGCTAAACTGAAAAAGAAGAACCCTGGACTCGAGACGCTCAATATAGGAGGAGGTGCAGGACTCCCCTACGAGAAAAAAGACTTCTACACCACCGAAAGTCTTGCACATGAAATTGTTACCGCTGCACAAGAAACAGCACGGGCACACGCGGTGACTGCACCCAACCTCATCTGTGAATGGGGTCAGCACGTGGTCGCTCCATCGCAAATATCAGTGTTTAAAATCATCGGCAGTAAAGATATTAAGGGAGCCAAAGCGAAGAAGTGGTACGCGATTGATGGCAGCTTTGTCTCACACCTTCCTGACACATGGGCACTCGGCCAAGCGTGGCATGTCGCACCAATTACACAGCTCACGGAAAAGAAACTAGTGCCTGTGTGGTTTGCTGGAAGTTCCTGTGACAGTGACGATCAATATAAGGTGCATGGCTCTGTTGCATTAATGCCAGAATGTAGCGATGAGAAGCCACTCTATGTCGCATTCTTCGATACTGGCGCCTATCAAAACGCTCTCGCATCGCATCACTGCCTCTTACCGAGTCCGACACGTATTGCCGTACGCGGTCAAAAAGTGACTGTACTGCAAAAGAGTGAGAATGCTGAAGAAATTGGAAAACGATTCGGGTGGTAGTCCATACTGCTCAGAGACATCCTGTGTGGTATTTTTACACTCGGTGGCTGGAGTACAAATACATATTGTGTGAGGTGTGTCATGAGCAAAAAGTGGCAGGTACTTGCAGAGAGAATGCGTGGAACTGGTAAGTTCATGGAAAGCAGGATTACCCCCACCTCTCTCATGCAGGCGTATCAACAAAACAAATCAGTTCTGATAGAAGATCAGTATGAAATAGTTGCGTATGCAGGTGTCTGGAGTACACCTGATCCGAGATGGCTCGAGTTTGGTGCCATTTGGGTTTCTGACGAACGTAGAGGCAACCGCATTTCCTCTCAGATGTATGTTGAGCGAATGAAATTGGTACCGAGTGGGTACTCAGTATGCAGTATCACCTCGAGTGACCAAGCGGCGCACTTGGCCTTGAAACACGGATTTGTGGAAGTCGGCAGAGACGAGTGGTTTCGGGCAGTGCCTTCGGTGGTGAGTTGCGGTCCCTGCGATCGCGATATCCCAGGCGGCTACAACTATAAACTGCATTGCCCCTATCGTGCGGAGAGAAGGCCCGACATTGGCATCTGCCGCATGTTCATTAAGACCTTTTGAAATGAGTACGGCGCACATGATACGCGCCCATACAACATGGGCGCGTATTTTCTTTTTATACAATTACCATATACTCAAGTCATGAAAGCACAGCACAGCATACTCCCCGTGCAGGAGCTCGCCTCAGGCGAAACACTGCTCGTACACGCGTATACGTATACCGGCAGCACCAAAGGACCATTCATATATTTGCAGGCTAATGTGCACGGCCCAGAGATTTGCGGCACAGCCATACTTATGGAGTACATGCGCATCCTGGATGCTATGGATGACATGCCCGGCAAGATCACCATTGTCCCCTGCGCGAATCCGATGGCCGTGAATCAAGTCACCTACAACAGCATGATTGGACGATTTAACATGCAATCCGGCTCAAACTGGAATCGCATCTTCACGTCGAGTGAGTTTTCGTCACACGAGGAGGAGGCGTTGTACTTTACTGCAAAAAAGGAATTACCTAGCAGCTCCACTGAGTCACGCCTTGCTGCCACCCTACGATCACTCTCAAGCGGCGCTCAGTATGTACTCGACATACACACCACAGGCAGCGCATGCGCGGAACATCTTTTTACACACGCACGGACTCACGCAGACTTTGCAGCGCTCGGTGTTCGCTACCACATCGAACTCCCCGACAATGACCCAGTAGGCGCCTTCGACGAATCACACGTCATTCCATTCCTTAAATCACTACCGACACAAGACTTGCCACGTGTCGCTACTTGGGAGGTGCATCATCATGGAGATGTTGCAGCTAAGGTAGTGACGCAACGCCTTGCACAACTCACCAACTGGATCAAAAGTACACAGGTGAGTTTTACGAGTAAGGATGCAGCGACACCTGCATCCACCAAAGAAATCGTTGTGCTATCAAACGCACTACATCTCTACGCTCCAGCGGGAGGCTACTACTCATGGAAGTGCGCCATAGGCGACACTGTCACCAAAGATGCTGTGTACGCACACATCTATCAACCAGCAAGCAATAGCATAGTCGAGGCTCGTGCGACACGAGACTTTGTACTACTAGGCACCTATGGAGTAGGCGCTCAGGCTCAAGGAGAGCAAATTGGACTCATGGGTATTCGAAAGATATAGCACCATACGCAACACCACATCTCATTCTACAAAGAACTTGTAACAGTCGATACCCCTTTAAGAGCGCCCTATGAGAGAGCGAGTCTCGCTGATTGACACCACTTCGTGCCTATGATGATATACCCCTAGGTTGCTCATTGAGTGATACGTAAACAAAGGAGCACAAACATGCAAGTTGAAATCGTGGCAGGAATGGCCGGGATTGGCACAGAATCTTGGTGGAGACGTTCATTGCGGCCATATCGGCCTGTACAAAGACGATACGCTGATGGACACCTCTTTACGCCCTACCCCTTTCAATTACAGAAAGTGGTGCGGCAAAAAGTTCGATACTGTCGCAGAAAAACCATGCAACACCTGCTTGAAATGGGCGGCTTTGCTGGAGACAATCCCTATCGCACATTCGATAGGGAGATATTGCGACTGAACGATCAGTACGACATCGCCGTCGAAGACGTGGTGAACATCAATATCTTTGTTACCACTGAAGAGTGCTGCACGCTCGACGTGATTCGGTTCTTTAACAGCATTCGCTTTGGACACATTGGTCCTGTAGAAGTGCTGTCGATTGCGGCAACGTATGAACACGAACACAACGAAGGTCCATTGGTTGGCCTCGACTACACGGGACGGAACACGAACATAAGTCATCGTGTTATTGTCTTGGACAACCGTGACGGCGTTGCAACGTTGTCACTGCGCAACACACTCAACACTCCATTTATTCCAAACAAACTAAAGTATCACATAGGTGATACAGCCAAAACGTTTAATACAATTTGGAACAAAGGGACACGGTTTGGTGGGTACGATAAGAACTACCACGACCCCATGCCCTACGAATCCACCTGACGATGATACAAAATAACCCCCCGCATAATGCTGTGCGGGGGGTTTATAAATATCAACGACAAACGCGGCCGACACCGTCCGTACTCAGCATTTCATCCGAAGATTTGGTTGCTACGCTAGACAATCATTTGAAGCCATTGGCTAAGATTCGCAAACATATGTCTATGTTTGAGGCATTTAATCGCGGAGTCTAGTTTGACATGATGTATAAATATGATATAATGATACTGGAGTCATGTTGATTTCAAAAGGAGAAAAACATGTTGACGATTGGGTTATTTGGAACCTGTGGCCGAAGTCAGTGGAGGAAGTCCTTCATTGAAAGGTATACGAAGGAATCTATTCCCTTCTTCAATCCCCAAGTGGAGGATTGGAAACCGGAAGATGCACAGATCGAGGCCGAACACTTGGCCAACGACGAAGTGATTCTGTTTCCAATCACCAGCGAAACGTATGCTACAGGGTCATTGGCCGAAGTCGGCTTCTCAATTCTTCAGGCAATACGACTGGACGATCGTCGCGACTTTGTGGTCATGATTGACCAGAAACTCGATGCCGCTCTCGACGACCCTATCGCAATGAAGGAGTCATTGCGAGCACGGGCGCTGGTGATCCAGCACCTGAAGAAGCTACGACTGAAGAACGTGTATGTCGTGAGCTCTCTCGAGGAGATGCTCGAGGCGAGCATTCACCTCTTCAGGGCTGCGCAGATTCGCGCTCCATTGGCGCGGTTCAATCCGCACAATAAGTAATCACGACAGTATCACAGCGTGTGGTGTCTGAATGCGAAAGCAAACAGATACCACACGTTTTTTTATTGAGAAAAAGAGAATAATGCTCAGGTGCCATTTCTGCGGGTCTTCATGCATTGACCAGGACTCTTTCCCACTTCGTTTGCGCAAAGACGCAAATACATATGGCAATTGCGGAGCAAATACACAATGAAGCAAGCTAGCCCTGCTGCCTCGGCTTTGCCGAGGACTAGCTTACAAAACAGTATAGGGTGACGATATTTTGGTTCCTCAGGCTCACAAAATATCTGGCAACCTTTTCGATTCCTGGACGGAAACGCCCCACGTTTCCTTCACGAAGCAATAAACGAAAAAGCACCCCAAATGGGGTGCTTTTTCGTTTATTGCTCCGTCTGATAGAGGAGATTAGAACCTATTTTATGACAGAAAGCCGTTACTTTCACATCCCTAACCATGCTCCTGATGCGATGAAGGTTTAGCGGTGCCACCAGACAAAAAAGTTGCCGAGGTACTTCACGGGTATGCCGAGAATGAAAATACTGAAGCCCAAACCAGTGTATGGGTTGTTGAACCCTCCGTTTTGCGAGTTGAGTCCCGACATATAGAGTCCTCCAAGTATCATCATCCAGCCGACGATGACTATAACCTTCCAGCCCTTGCCGTAAGTAGTCGGCTCTGATTTCGCACCAAGTCAAATACTCACGACCAGAACCACGAGGCCGCTTGTGATTTGCTGAAAGAGATTTACATCAAAAAAGTTTCTCATACGTTTAGTAATTTATTTGTTTGGAATCCCATTTACAACCTTGTCTATCGCGTCATAGAGAGGGGTCAATTTCTCCTCAATAGCTCCTCTGACATCTGCAAGTGCTTCACGGGTGACGAGGGGGTGTGCGGTAAAAAACTGGAATGTGCAGTCATTGAATTCACGGTTGTCTGGATAGTAGAAGTTATTTAGTCGGCGCATTTCGTGGAAATGGGGCGTGTACCGAACATTGTTCCCAATGACTTGTGAGAAGCCGAGCCAGAAAGTTCTTTTCCCGAGTTCGCGGGCCATCACCGTCAAGTCTCTTTGAGTCAACGTGCGTGACGTATCTTCAAGCACAGATTTGAGGGAAGCAAGATAATCTCGGTAGTCCTTATTCAAGGTCCACGCCAATTTGAAACATATACGCTGCTCTTTTTCTTTTGTCAGCACGAAGGTACCTGCAAGCAACAATCCGTCTGTTCTACACACAAAGCGCTCTTTTACGTGCTCGGGAGCCATAAACTCAACCTCCGAGAAAATTTTAGTATCTATTGGTATATTCAGCGCGTTTGCGGGGCCGTCAGTAAGTTTTTGTGCTATTGCTTTCAATTCAGGTGTGTCGTTTTTTAGTACGACAACAAAATTTATGTTTGAAAGTCCAAACATAAAATCACCTCTGGGAATACTTCCAGTAACGTAAAGGGCTACAAACTCTTGACTAAGCACAAACGGTAGTGCTTCGGCAAGTATCTCTAACATTCCGCGAATTGGCGGCTTGATTGTATCAATACTGTAACCGCTATCAGGTACCTCAATGAGTTTTTCCAAGTTCGCATAGCGAACAATTGAGCGTTTACCGAGTTCCGCAGTGTGAGGAAGTCGGTAATAATCAAGGAGAGATTTTGAGATACCGTCTACGTTAGTTTCTATGGCTTTTAGGGTCGCGGACATCTTGCTAATCGTGTCTGATTGCCACGACTGCAAACTCTGTATACCTCTTTCCGTCACCATCTGTTTGCCGTAATCGCTTAAGTGGGCCTCAAAACTGGGGCTCAAAAGAAACCTATTCGTTTTTGCTTTGAAATAACTGTCGGTTTTCGGTAGGGGGTTTTTGAAATGATGGTAAAAAGTTCTCTTCTTTAGCACTATTGAAATCGGTCCTCTCTGTGTCTGGTCGTCAGCGTCCCACTCTTTCAAGAAATCTGAAAGATGAGGGATTTTTTGCACTATCTTATCCTTGAGAAGTTTGCCGAGTTCCGCCGACTTTTCGTGCTTTTCCGAGTAGTCGTCCTCGTAGGTGCTGACGGCTTTTGTGAGTTGACAGATTTTATCTTTCAGTTGATGTACGAGGTCAAGAAAGTAACCCTGATGGTACATTATGTAGTCTTCCGAGGTGGTCGTATGGCTTTTGAGAAACGTGTCATCTGGAAGCGTAGAGACAAACGAAAGCGCTGTTTTGAGTTCTTGAATAATGCGCTCAACGTCACTCGCGTAAGCTGAAGCGGTGTACCATCTTGAATAGCGTGCCGGAACACGCCCCATCGCATAGTTGTGGGGCTGTCGTACGTCACCTTTTAGGTGAGTGAGGGATATACCTGTTTTTAGGTCATTGAGTGCGCTCATGGGTTAGTTTTCTCATCGCAATGGGATGCGTCCTTTCTTCAATTCGTATTCTGTGATACGAACCGCAAGCCATCCGTCGATTCGCAAGAATGCGAATACTTTGTTGTCTCTGGCTTTTTTACGGTCTATTTTTTCTGTCCAGAATTTTTTATTGTACTTCGGTATGGTTCTGCAACTAGCACATCCGTGCCAGAAACAGCCGTCAGCGAACACGGCATCGGGATGGGCAAAGGTGTCAGCAGGTACCTTTTCTTAGCATGCGCACAAGCACCATCACGTCCAGAGCAAACGATGCACTGACACTGTAACCCGCGGGGTTGTAACACACAATCGCCCTCATCAGGCGATTTTGCTACCAAGCTCCGTGACCGGCTCCGGTCAGGAATAAAGTTATCGTCGCCACTCAAACTTTTTCACGACCCTGCCTCACTCCCACACCTACTGATGTGGGTCCCGCTCCGGCTTTCGAGTCCTAACGAAAGCAATCCCATTGCTTTCTGTCACGGAGCTGTAACGCAAAATCACCCTATTTGGGTGCTTTTTCTCTTTGCTCCGTGACCAGGACTCGAACCTGGAACCAACTCCTTAACAGGGAGCTGCTCTACCATTGAGCTATCACGGAATATATTTCTCCCACTGGAGAACTGGGGGCTATTCTACTCAATATTAGACGATATGCCAAGCAATAATAAGTACACAATCCCCCTTTGATCAATCACAACCAGCCTTAATACGTTCGTGAGTACACTTACGGGAACAAATTGACAACTAACGATTATTGACGATATAGGCTCACCATTGTATAAAAAGCGTTGAGCAAAGGAGGTCTAGCGTGTCAGACAATACAACAGTAGCAACCCTGCACCCACCTTTAATCAAAGAGCTTACCTATAAGCTCTTTGCGGCATCAACAATACATGACGGTTACGGCGACTACCTAGAGTACACACGCAACTGGATATATGGCGCGGCAGACAGACACTATGAAGCCCTCATCAAGCGCGATGGCATACCAAGAGATCAGACAGTGCTCAAACTGCTCTGCGAGCTCGCGGTAGTCCGAGCGCTTGCTGAGTGGTATGAAGTTCGCGAGCAGACTCCACCAATGCCCAGCATCAAACAGCTATAAGAGTAGCCAATAGTAGCGGCGCCACATTAGTGGCGCCGTGTTTTTTTGATGTGCCGTGTCCTGATACTCATGAGTCTACCGGTGAGAAAACTATTATTGACTTTATACAATAATGTTATATAATGCAACTATTGCGGATTGAATCCGCTGTTCTCTGACAAGGAGATAGAGATGTCAGAACCAACGCGAGGATCACTCCCCGCTTTGTTGCGTAACACTGAAAGACTGTACGAGGGCAACCTCATACACTACTTTCAGCGCCTGTGGTATGAGGCACGGAACCTTCAACGCCCCTACCACAACTTCCGTCACATGACTCATGTCGCATGGCTCTGCCACGACGCGTGTCGCTTCTACAAAAACAGATTGTCGCTTCGCGAGCGGCGCAACATTATGATTGCTGCCATGTTCCACGATTATGATCATCCTGGAACTGCCGGTAATGATGATCTGAACATCGAGCGTGCCATTCGGGGACTCGTACAACACCTGCTTCCCGAAGACAAACCACATCTCGACGACATCGCGCAATTGATCCGCATCACTGAGTATCCGCCACCAAAAGTACTGGCGGGCGCATCGCTTAATCTAGATGAAAAAATTATGCGTGATACGGATCTCAGCCAAGCACTCAGCGTGGCCTGGATCCAACAGGTGATATTCGGTCTCGCTGCTGAGTGGAACAAGACACCACTCGAAGTGTTGAAAATTCAGGAACCATTCCTACGGAGCCTGACATTTCAGACAGAGTGGGCCAAGGATTTTTTCTCGCAGAAAGCCATCGACGACAAGATTGCAGAAGCGAGAGAATTGCTCGCACTACTCACTGAGCCGGCGCCGTCACAGGCGGCAGCTGAATAGATACCAACACCAACCACCGCCCCTCGTTGAGGGGCGGTTTCTTTTGTCACAATTAACACACCCTACAGACAAGAATTTGACATTACCGTACAAGCGTCATATAGTACTTTGCACTCAAGAGGAGATATTCACTTGGCAAAAAAGATTCAGTACCAAGAAATGGGCGCGGGTGTACCTTTCGAAACGCCTCTTCCAGACGGACTGTATGCACAGATTACACACTCACCCGACGTGAGGACATGCAGTCATGAAGTGCATATTTTTCCCTGGGAAATCATTCTTCTTGAAGTAAGAGGTGGTGACGTAATCGGACGAGGCAGCGGCTGCAATCCGGGCAAGTTACTAACTGAGTACAATGTCCACAAAGTATTTCTCGTGGGACTCAGCGATGCATCTCGCCAGGAATTGATGCAGTTATTGAGGTCAGAAGTACACCTCATCAACTAGCAGATATCAGACACACTACAGGGCCACCGTTAAATTGCGGTGGCCCCTTTTTTATGACAACAAACGCTGTACACCCCACACAAATCCGATGACAGCAATTAGTATCGCAATCCCCTGGATGACCCGTGGATACCATGGAGCATCTTTGAAGATAAAAATAAATGGAAGGAAGAGCATCAAAATACCCAACTGCCCTATTTCAATACCTACGTTGAAAGAAAATAAGGACAGCAAAAAACGATCATCTGGTACTTGAATGCTTGTTAAAAGCCCGGCGAACCCAAGGCCATGGAAAAGACCGAACACAAACACAGTGAGCGCCTTATTACCGTGACCCTCAAAGAATCGTAGGTGTTTGAAAAAGACACTGGTGATTGCCATGTAGGTAATGGAAAACGCGACCACTGGCTCTACTATCCGCGAGGACAGGACGAGTATGCCGGTGCCGGCAAGTACGAGCGATATGCTGTGCGCTACCGTGAACACAGTCAACAACAAGAACTCACGAGTGAGGGTTGTGTAAATTAAAATTATCGAAAGTACAAAAAGTATATGGTCGGGACCGCTCAAAATGTGAAGAATGCCAAGACGCACGAAGTTGCGAATAGTCTCTTCGACACTATTTGGATCTACCCTAGCAGCGTCGACGTGCTTCTGAAAATCTGCGTCTGCCTTGAGTAGTGGGTGTGCATCAAGAAATACTTGATATTGCAGATCGGTGTAATTAGGATTCTGCGCAGAGAATTCCAAGTATTCAATAGGCAACGTCTCATGCGCCTGCGAAACGGCTGGCACGATAGAGAGCGCTGCGACAGCGAGTAGTAGAATGGCCAGCAGTCTAAAAAATGTCACCTGGTTGTATATGTACATACAAGCAATCATAACCCAAGCACACCACCATCTTGGTGATAATAAAGATAACACTACTCCAACACTTCTCTCGGGTTAGATCCATCAGCTGGACCAATTACCCCCTTCCTCTCAAGCATATCCATGAGTTTAGCAGCCCGAGCGTACCCAATACGCAACACTCGTTGTATATGAGATGTCGAAGCCTTACCTGCACGCAACACCACTCGTCGAGCGGCCTCATACAGCTCATCCGTCTCTTCTTCGGCATACAAATCCGTAATGAAGTCTGTTGCCTGCTTTAACTCCTTTTTCTGATAGACCTGCTCTTCAGGGTAAGAAGCCTTCACCGACTCAACAATTTTTGCAATATCAGCGGCCCACAAATAACTCTGCCGAACACCAACAGCAGCTTGCGTTGCTGTTGTCTTCACGTATATATCACCACAATACCCAACATCAGCAAGACTAAACCCATACACAGACTGTTCCAGCTCTAATGGAATGTCACCAAAGCTTGCTATTGCCTGGAAACTCGATACGAACGATGGTCGTAATATGCGAGGTTCAAAATTGGCTGTGCCACAAATAAGGTGCATACCTACCATTTGACCGAGCTGGAGCATAGGCATGAGAAATACGGACAGATCAATAGATTCAAGGGCAGCACTCTCCCCAATTTCAGGTAACACCATCACAATGCGTGCTAATTTTTTTGCCTTCTGTTTCTCACGCACACATTTTTCATTGTACGCTTCAACACTGTCCACCTCTGCCTCTTTGAGAATTTGCAGCCGCCTCTCCATTTCTCGAAATGCCCACCGTATACCCATCACCGACTGCTTTACGTCATGCAGTGGCTCCACAAGTAGGTGCGGCACATCACGATATGCAGAAAAATTCACACCCATAGGATCGAGCAACAAAAGACGCACTTCACTGGGGGCACACTTTGCAATCAACGCACACAGTATTGTGTTCATGAGCATGGTCCGATCGTATGCAAACGAACTCAAGACCAGCACATGTGGCGTTTGCTCAAGGTCAATGAGCTGCAAGGTGCCCATCGCAGTAACCCCGATCGGACTTGCGAGCTTGCCGGATTGCTTATACTCAGGACTATTCAGTAATGTCGGCCACTCTGAACGCTCCTGCTTCCACAATGTTTTGTTGACGTTAATTTCGATCGCCTGCTTACCCAATACTGGCGCAATAATCTTGACGTCATCGCGACCGAGCGCATAGGCAACATCGTCCACATATGAGCGCAACTCATGCATACGTACTGCACCAACGACTTTAAAACGGTGATACTCTCGAAACAAATTCTCAAATGACTGGAGTGGTGAGAGAGTAATGCCAAAACCCTTGAACATCGTTATCAAGGTGCGGGCAGATTGATCAAGGCTCTTCTGACTCATGCTTGTATTCTACTATAGTAGGACCAACACAGAAACGACCCGTACGGGGTCGTTTCTGTGTTCACCATTCCTCACCCTTCTTGGCAATGCACTGCCATGGTGACCGATTGTTAGCACATACACACAGACTCAACTACCAATTACCAGAAAGACAGGTCACTATGATACAACGCACTCGGGAAATTCGACTCACCACACAACACACCAACACTCCGCACACAAGACTTCGTGTGCGGAGTGTTGTGAATACACCCCACAGGCACGCCTGCGCTACTCGTAATTGGCGCATGCTACCATTAGAGGCATGGAATATATTGGCTGGCTTATTACGTATATAGGTGTTGCTGTCACAATGACCCTGAGCACGTTTATTCCACTTACACCGACACCAGAACAAATACCAACCACACCAGCAGTTGAAGAAACGAATGTCCCCGAGAGTTACGAAAGTAACACACTCAAAGATGTGCCCATCGCCGAGAGACCCGAGTCACATGCAACAAGTGCAGCCGAAATCCAAAAAGAAAGCGCTGCTCGCCCAAAAAAATCCACCTCGGGATCGACGACTGCCGTCACACCAACAAAGACTTCCTCCGCTAGAGCAAAGACACCTAGCACTACAACAGGCGCTGTTGTAGCTTCGATAACAGGAATTGCGAGTAATGATGTCATTTACAAGGGCGCAGCGCTGGATCTTGCTCTCACAATCAATGACTCTCGAAGCGAGAAGCCGGAGCAAGACCCGCTTAGTGCAACTAGGTACGACATATCCATTACACTCGAAAGTGGATCCGGTACCCATCGCAACACACTGCTTTCTGAGTCTTACCGTACCTTGCCAACTGAACAAATTTCATTAAAAGACGCATTGAACGATCTAGTATTTCCAACTGAGAGAGCAGACGATGTTACTGAAACAAAGCTGATCACCAGCATCACCGAGCACTCGAATGTACTATTAACACCAGAACAGGTCGCAAAGGAGCTCGCGGCATACACTGAACTGTACGAAGCGAACCAACTCGTCGGTAGCAATGCCAAGAAGATGCAGAGCACAACAACATATGCAGTGCAGCTTATGAAAATGAGAGTACCTCAGCAACGCGTCTTGGCGTCTTCTGTCGTTGAGCCAATTCTTTTTTACAACACGGACACTGCTTTTATTGACCCGACCTCATCGTACTATGATAACTACGGGGACATACTATTGGGTGAGAATGTTGTATATGACGCATGGGGTGGTCGATTCTTATACAGAGTCGACAGCATCACTCCGGAGCGCGCGATTCTCACAAAGTTTTTTGATAAAGAAGAAGTAGGCACCATCACCATTCCCGTAGGCAGTACCGCAAAGGCGACTATTGTTGGCAATAATCCATCAACAGTCTACACCAAACATAAAGAGTCCATTACGTACACCAGACCTGCCACCCTGCCCGCAACCCTCAGATACACTTCCTGGGTTAACAAGAAAATTGGTCGGTTCACTCTCACTACAGAGGACGTATCGGACGGCGCTAACCCACTCGACTCTGACCCCAACGGATCAAAACTTGTCGCAACAAAAGGATGGGCAACGATCAGTGCCGCACCGACCGGAAACCCACGAGAAATTACTATATCCGGAGTCTATAATCAGCAAAAATCCTGCGCCTACAACGTATCGTATGTGCTGTATCTACCAACAGAACAACGCGATCTGAAATGGAAATCTTGTGACAGCACCCCATACTCAACAACACTAACACTCAAGCAATCGCAACAAGGCTCGAGTGATGTATTTGTCATCTCCATTGCACAATACCGTGTCAGCGGCCAGAGTTGGACCTACTTTATGCAAGACGCACTGTTAATTGAAATGGCTGGAGATGGCTCACTAAAAATTTCTCCGTACGACGTCGACTCTGGTGTAAAGGGATAACAGCAAAGCGCCTTTGAAAGTTGGGCATTGCCCATTCGAACACACAAATCGTTATGCAGTCGGCATACCCAGCCATCCCATTACCCGCACATAACCTGTAAGATGATACGTACTATGGAACA
>JACCDV010418456.1_pt1 | contig 24955 bp, 36 predicted proteins | sample 7446131 | NCBI WGS metagenome assembly JACCDV01 (sample SAMN15323448, study PRJNA562643) | freshwater metagenome | isolation source: river surface water | place: USA:Blue River Watershed | collected 2017-08-17
GAATGTTTCCGAATTTGTACACTCTATGAATAAGAGGATTGTGTATAAAGACTTCAGGATACGCTGTAACTACAACAAGCTTGTGATCAGGATAAGCAGCTTTGATCGACTTGCATACAGCAGTGGCCGCAATATTTTTGCCGCAACCGCCGTCAATATGGAAAATGGAGTATTGATCCATGCCCTTAGTTAACACCAAATATTAATTTTTTCCACCCTTAAACTTCAAAACATATTTGATATCCTCTTCAATAGTGATATCAGCAGCAGTGTATATAGTTAACTTTCCTGTTCCGTCTTCCTTGATATCCGTCACTCCATATACATAGAAATCCGGATTCAATTTTAGTTGATTATAACCAGCCTTTTCAAGCCACCGGCCAGTAAGCTTTTTCGACTTGGTAGTCTTTATCTCGATGTAACGAGTTTCTTTATCGTTTCCACTACAATAATCGTAGCCACATCCTTTATATTTTGGTCGAAACTCTTCTCGTCCTTGCTCTTTCTCGTACGCAATAACGATTTGTGTTCCTATCTTTTCAATATCCAGATTATTGTTCATTTATGTTTGTACCAGTAATATAAAAGAAAACAGGAAGTAACAATTCCTGTTGTGTAGTTTAGAAACCACCAAATTCCAAATTCCGTACTCATCATGTATATAAGACCAAATACATAACCTGAGATACCGAACAGAATCATTAGAGGAGAGATGTCCGTTGCACTCTTTGTTTTAATAATCTTGTGTATTTGCGGAACGTAGCACAACATAAAAGAAATTACCATTGCAGCTCCCGCAATCTGTTTAATGATCTCTTTCATTAAAAATAAGAATACTAAAGATATTCAATTATTCAACAAAAAAACTCTAAGAGCTCAACAGCATTCTGTCTATGAATAACTATTTTTGAGCTCCTAGAGCATAAATATTTATGTCTATGAATAACAATAATCAAACTACGTTTTCGCGAAAAGAGTATAATAAAAAATGGCACTCAGCAAACAAAGAAAAATGCAAAGAGCGTAGCAAAGCTTGGCGTACGCAAAACAAAGAAAAATGCAAGTTACATAGTAAAAAAAGCTACGAAAGAAATAAAAAAGCTCGTAGCGAATGCAGCAAAGTTTGGCGCGCAAAAAATAAAGAAAAATGCAAGGTACAAAGAGTAAATTGGCGCAAGAAAAACAGAGAAAAAAGCAATGCAGCTAGCGAAAATTGGAAAAAAAAGAAAGCAAAAGAAGATCCCTTGTTTGCAGCTAAAAAGAAACTTCGCAATTGCGTCGCATCAGCGTTTTGGAGAATTAAAAAAAATAAACCTGCTAGCACTTTAACTCTTTTAGGTTGTACATGGGAAGAAGCTAAGGCTCATATCGAATCTCTCTTCCAAGAAGGAATGTCGTGGGACAATCACGGAATCGAAATTAATAACTGGCACATCGACCATATTAGACCGGTTGCAGATTTTAAAGAAGAGGAACTTCATATAATGAACCATATTTCAAATCTTCAACCGCTGTGGGCAAAAGAAAATATAGCTAAAAGCGATTCAATTTAAATTGTTTAGTACCATCTTCCATACCCGTAACCGCCCCACCCATACCCTCCGTAATAGTTATAACAAGCATATGGATAATATCCGGAATAAGCATAGCCAGGATAGTAGTATGGGTTATATCCATAACCTCCGTAGTTATATTGCGGAGTTATATTTACTGAATTGTTAGCAGATCCGTCTTGATAATAAGCACAAGACGTCAAACATAATAGTGCAATTATTGTCAATATTTTCTTCATCTTCTTTTATATGATTTTGGTTTATATTCCTTTTGTATCTTCAGAACGTATCTCCTATACTCTTGATACCATTTGTTCCAAATTTTCGTTTCCTCAGCAGTTAGCTTAAGGAAATCTTTAGGCATTGGAGGAGATTCGAAGTCCATTTTTATATGCGAAAGACCATTCCTTCGTCGGTGTTCCAATCGCTTGCTTTATATTTTGGTACATATCTCTGCACCTTTTTAGGTTTATAGTCCTTGACACGGTAGGGATTTTCTTCTGAATAATGCCACGAGTAATCACTCAAGTGTTTGCGTACTTCGGACATCGTCTTAAAAGGAGAGCAAAGCGAAGCATACCACGCTTTTCCAGTCCAGCGTTCAACAACAAAGCCGTGACTCATAACGGCTCTTGGTTTATATTTGTGCATAGCGTATGTCCTCATGCTTGTCCTATCCTAGCACAAGCTCGTGAACAAGACAACGCTTAAAGTTTAATGCTATTTGGTTTTACTGCTCGTATATAAACTTCGCCCCATACTTCAAGCTCACCCATCAGAGTTTGAAACTGTCTTTGCGAGAGGGAGTCCAAATCTCGAAGCTTTTTGTAAACTTCTACAGCCTTTTGCTTATAGTAATCTTCTTTACCTTCTTTAGTTGCCCACTTTTCTGAGTCAGCATAGGGTTTCTCTTTTGCAGCAAAATGAATAGCCGTTAAAGTACTGTATCCACCTTTTTCTTCCGCACTTTTTGCTAACTTGGCAGCCCCAGCAGCACGCTTTGTGAGAAACTCTTCAAACTGTTGCTCAGCTTCTGTTTCGTTGCTGATAACCTTTTCGAAGAGACGTTCGAAATTCATAATTAAGAAAGACCGTTTAAGATTACTTTCTTGTATCCGTGCTTCTTAGCAAATTCGCAAGCTAGATAAGCATCTGGACCTTTTCCAGAACCTTCCATAAAGAGATACTCTCCAGGTCCGTTCTTTTCGATCTTATTCTCCGTATGCTCTCTATCTTCGTATGGATCATCCGAAGCATTCATGTCATAGCAGTAAGCATTCTTTGATACGAACTCTTTCCAACATTTATCAAAAGATTCTCTATCAGCTCCGTTGCCCCAAATACCAAAGCCCATCTTCTCAAGTACATCCATAACCTGACCAAGATAACAAACCTCGCATTTAAATCTATAAGGTTGAAGTGAAGTTTCGACGGCCTTGACGAGAGACTCCATAGTGAGTTTGCTCGAAGTAGCTTCCTCAACTGCTTCACCAAAGCTCCAAATTGTTGCATTAAGGAGATCGAGACCAAGCTGAGAAATCTTTTTCCAGTTAGCTCTTAATTCGAGATCGTCTTTAATAGAGTCTAATTCTTCTTCGAGATCTAATCTGAGCGCTTTAGCTTCAGGGCTAAATGTTGGGTATTGGGTTAAAGTATAAACTACATCGGAAATATCCGATGCATTCATTCCCTTAGCAAGTTTGTTTAATCCATCACGGAGCTTGGCTTTAGCGGCCTGGAATTCCTTAGCGTCTATTTTTCCCTTAGCTCCTCTATCAGCATTGTCTGGATCGAGACCTTGCGTCCAGCCTGGCTTTCCCATATCAGCAAGAGAACCACCTCGTTCGAGGTGAGCATTCATATACTTTGAGAAAAGAGATTCTCTAACCTTTTGATAGGCTTCGGCGATTAAGTTTAGGTCTTTATCGATTTTCATATTACTTTAAGGGTGCAACTGAAGCTACGAAATTGTGTCTCTTGCCGTTCCAATCCTGGTAAGTAAACAAGACTTTTGAACGATCAACTTCATCGACGCCAACGTAGATGATTCCGGAATCTTTACCGTTACTAGCTAAACAACCAGCAACAGCTCTCGCAACATCCTTGGGTTGAAGAGGACCATTTTCGTCTTCGTCAGCATCTTCGTATCCAATAGGAAGGGATCTTTCAGCGTTTTCTCTGCTGTCGGGCATTTGCTCTTCAAACTCTTCTTTAATAAGAGACTTTTTGTAAGCTTCTGCAATTAATTCTGCGTCTTTGTCGATCTTCATGATTAGGAATCCTGTAAACCTCTACCATAGTAGGCTTCGATAACGTGCGTCAAAGCCTGAATTAAAGGACCGTAGTCATCGCCCCAATCGGCCTGAGATCCAGCAACAAGCGTAGCAACTTGCTTAGGGTCTAGACCATCCCCAGTATACCCAACGCCTTCTACTTCTTGAAGAGCATCTCTGAGCTTGCCCTCAACGCCCCAAGTTTCGGTGTTTTCTTTGAGGTGTTTCTTCTTTTTTAAAGCTTTGAAGTCGGCTCCGGTGATTTCGTCCGGAGGAGGAGCTGCTGCAGCTATTTTTTTCTGAGCTGGCGAAAGCTTCTTCTTAGCTTCTTCGATAACAGCGTCATAAGCCTCTTCAAGAGCTTTGGCTAGACTCTTTTTCTTGGGCATACATTCTGGGCATTTTTCACACTCGCATCCTTTACCGCAAGCCATTTTCTTCTTTTCTTCAATAGCTTCTACAGACTCCTTAACATCGCTTGGAGTTCCTGTTACAGGAGCAGTATGGACTTTGCCGTCTTCTACTTCCTTTTTGCCAGCCTTGTCATCCATAGCCATGATTTCATCAAAACCATCTTGCCAATCTTGAGCTGCAGGAGAGCCTTTAGTGTGTGGATTGGAAGGAACAATTCCCTCAGCCTTGCCTCTTCTGTGTTGAGCTCCAGCTAAGCGGCCATGAGCTTTTGGGCTATCAAAATTTCTACGAGCGTCTTCAACACACTTTGCAAATTCGTTTGGATCGATTGGATCAACAGATTCGTTATGAATGTGGACTACTTCTTCGCCCTTATCATCAACGATAATATCGCGCTCGGCATCAGAACCAAGCTCGTGTGTAAGAGTAACTGTCTTCTTTTCGTCACTGTAAGCATGATCTCCGATTTTGTAACCACTCTTGCTCTTCAGTATGGACTCGACCTTGCTCTTCTGTGGAGCAGACATCTTTTCCCAGCACTCGTTGATAGTTTCAATGCGAGCGTATGCTTCAGCAATGAGTTCGTAGTCCTTTTTCTTAATCATGGTAAAAATTACTTATCAAAAAAGGGATATTTTCAACGATTTTGATAATCTTTTAAGTTTGTATAAAGCCAATTGAGTTTATTAATGAATTTTCTGTATTCGGGTTTAATCTTTGGATCGTCTTTGTGACCGTAAAGAAAATCAACAAATTCGTCTTTTCCGATATTCTTGATCAAAGCACTTTCTGGAAGTTCTGGTAAACGGCCTTGTCTAATAAACTCTTCTATAAACTTTAACAGTTCGGCTTGTCCTTTTGAATCTCTCTTTAGATATTCATTTTCAATTGCTTTTATGATATTAGAAACATAGTTATGAACTTCTACAGGATCCTTATAGTAATCGTACTTGCTTCTTGAGTAGTGCTCTCCTGGAGTCTTATATGGTTGTTTGGCGTGAAATAGTTCATGCACGAGAGCATCCTCTACGAAGTCTTCGTTGTATTTTGTTTTGTAATAATAAAGCACAATGTACTCTTCTTCGTATCCTGACTCGTCCTTGCTGATTTCATAAGCGCCTTTGTCTTCTGTATCTCTCTCGAAACTCACATAAACAGGAATTTCTTTATCTGTATTGCTTTTATCATCGTGGAACTTTACTAAACCAACAGGAATGAATCCTTTCTCGTTAATATAGTCTTTGTATACCTTTTCTGGACCAATACTAATGATCTTGAAGATAGGCATCTTTAACTTCTTTGGATCAAAAAATCTCATGTATCTGTCGACAATTTCCTTAACGCCTTCTTGTTCGGCGCTAGTAAGCTGATAGACTCTTTCGTTTAAACAGATTCGATCGTACGCTTCTGCAATAAGCTCGTAGTCTTTTTTCTTGATCATTGAAGTATTTATCGATTTCCGGTTGAAAGAGAATCAAAAGCTAGTAAATTAGATGCACATGCAAACTATTATTCACACCATCGAAGGCACTTATATTGTGCCAGACGAAAACGAGGCAGCTCTCCTTAGCTGGCTACAGCAACATGCTGTTAAAGCTGGATATGGGCAATCTGTTAAGGAACAAGTCAATAGCTCGGATTATTCAGGAAGGCATCTTCTTTCAGAAGACTTTGGAAAGGAGTTTTAATATGAAGCATATTTTAGGACCCAACTCACGAAGCTCGCTAACAGAAGTTTGTGAAGGAGACTGTCAACCGAATGCAGTAGATCTTAGACTCGGTAAGGTATTTCGTATCCTTCCTACAGTATTTGAGATCACAAACGAGACAAAGACTCACAGGAAAACGGAAGAGATTACTCCGGATGCTGACGGATTCTATAATTTAGAGCCCGGTGATTATGAAGTAACGATGTCTAATGTTATTAACGTTGGAGAGAACGAAGCTGGTTGGGTCATTACTAGAAGCACTCTGAATCGGAATGGTCTATTCATTACTTCTGGTCTGTACGATAGTGGCTACAACGGCGCGATGGCTGGTGTGCTTCACGTTTCTGTAGGACCAGCTCGAATCAAGAAGGGAACGCGTATCGGACAGTATTTGAGCTTTGACTCCGAAATGCTTCACGCTTATAATGGTTCGTATGGATTTGGAGCAGACGGCAAGCCTAAGACAGACGAACAAAAATATCATGCTTGATACTAATAGTATTTGGACAGAGCGTTGGAGGCCTCAAACGCTTGAAGATATTGTTCTATCTAGAGAAGATAGAGAGTTCTTTGAGTCGTTGAGTGAGAAGCAAGATATACCTCACTTGCTTTTTGCAGGCACACCAGGAGTCGGTAAAAGCTCTTTAGCTAAGATTATTGTTAATGATATTCTTGATTGTCAATATCTTTACATCAACGCTTCCGACGAAAACGGTATTGATACGATTCGTGGAAAGATTATGGGATTTGCTAAAACTAAATCCTTTGATGGAAAGCTAAAAGTTGTCTTGTTAGACGAGTTTGATGGTCTTAGTGGAGAAGCTATGAAGGCTCTCCGTAACGTAATGGAGGAATACTCCGAGACTTGTCGCTTTTTGCTTACTTGCAATTATCTATTCAAAGTAATCGCTCCAATTCAATCGAGATGTACGATCGTGAATCTTCTTCCTCCCGTCGAAGGAGTTGTCCAAAGAGTTATCGAGATTCTTAAAAGCGAAGCGATAACAATACCTCAAGAGCAAAAACCACTGCTTCTGAATCATGTGAGAAAGTGTCTTCCTGACATGAGACGCATTATTAATGACGTCCAGATGTTTTCTGTGTCTGGTACTCTTCATATAAAAAATAACTACTCCGCTGAATTTGCAGAAATGATTCTTAACGAAGTCAAAAACAAAAAGGATATTTTTGGGATAAGAAAGAAAGTCATTGAAAACGAGAAAGAGTTTTCTAATAATTATCACTATCTTCTGAAGGAATTGTTTGAGGCAACTTTTAGGTCTGATCTTATTAATGATAAAAAAACGGCAGCTCTTTTAGTAATATCAAAAGGTATGGAATTGGACGCCGTAGTAGTAGACAAAGAAATAAATTGTTTCACAGTGTTGCTTAGGGTATCAGAGATTATTTGACACCACATTGGGTCGTCTTCCAATAGCCGCTTTATATTTGCCTGGAGATGTGTTTTTAGTAGTCCACTGAAACCCTCCTGCAGATCCTTTAATTCTAATTGCTTTGAAGATACTTTGGTGTTTAACACCACAGCTTTTAGCTGCTGAGGATTTTGAGTTATACATACTAACAAATTCTCCATTAAGATCCCATTGGTATACAAACTTCTTACGACCAAAGCACCATCTAAAATCCAACGGTATTCCATGCCATGTCCAGTAAAAGCCATATGCTGTCTTATTTTTACTTTTCTTTCTACAGCTTTGAGCTATATCCGAAGAGCGAGAACCACCACATGATTTGGCTGCAGCACGACAGCTACAGAACGTTTGAATAAAATTTCCAAATCTGTCGTACTGATCCACCTTTTTAGACACCGTTCCGTCTACTGAAGAAACTCCTTGTATTTTAAAATTAGTTAAAATTCCTTCTTTTTCAATTCCTTTTCTTCCCCATTTAAGTATGTTATTCGTTTCCTCTTTAAGCGCTTCTTGCTCGCTTTCGGTTTCGAATATGATTTCCCATTTTGGTTTATACCCTAGTTGTTTAAGTTTTTTTATCTTATTATTTTTGCGAGGATTGCTTGTATCTAACCGACAGCTCTGATAATGTTGTTTTACTCTATTTCCCGTTCCCTTACCTACATAGAATGGGAGATTGTTTCTAGGATCTACAAGCAAATATACATAGTATGTAGGAATATAGTTTTTGATTTCGTCAGACATAAGCATAATTACTTATGCTCAAACGCCTTAAAATTTAGGCTGTAGACATAAGCACTTTGTGGCCAAAGGCGTTTGAGCACTTAATCTTTCACGAGCTATAAATTAAATTGTCTTGTCGAACTTGGTTTGTGGATCAGCAAACCTATGAAGCTTGACAGCATATATATTGTTGTAGTACTTTCCGGCTTCGAAGATATGATCTACTTTTACGACAAACCACTGACCATATAATTTGTCATTATAATCATTAATATCTGCTCCATCTACTTTATCGATGCCGATAAACGTTCCTGATTGCCTCAACGTTAAACCGAGCGTCTTAAAGCAAATACAAGCGTTTTGGAAAAGGCCTGTATAGATAAGATCCAAAAAGCCGTTTCTTTGTCTGGCCATTTTATTGTCACCATTAAGTGAGAACGTTGGGAAAATATTAGATGTCTTTTTTGTATTATGCAGGGTAGTGAGAAACAAATTCTCTCCTTCTCCTTGTTTGTACAATTGATCAATATATGAGTTACCTATAGCTTGTCTGGCTGACAAAACGTCGTTATTTTTAAACTCGACTTGAAAGGCTCTTTTTCCTATATCTACTGAATAGACAGGAGTCGTTCTGAAAGCAGTCGAATTCATTTCTGCCGACATATCTACAAAGCTGTAAGATAAAATCTGTCCATATTTTGCGGTTTTTATATCTCTCGAACTCGATGAATTTCTTCTATCGATCGGCGCTCTGTGGCGAGCACCGCCTGGCGTTGGCTTAATATTTGTTTGGTTTGTTACGAAGAAATGTTCTAATTGAAGTTCGCCTGGAGTGTCTAAACCGTTTCCTGCCTTTTTGAAGAATTCCGTTAACGGAGTAATACAGATCGGTTCGAGCTGATTGCGAGACAAGGCTCTATCAGTATGGAGTAAGCAAAGATCGTTCGCACCGTTTGTTAGAGTTGTTTGACTTACATGATGCGAAAAAAGGTATTGGATATCATCATCAGCATTCCATCCAGCAGGAGATGTATAAAATAAATTGCTTGCTCCTGGATCCCAATCTTTACCTGTACCATATTGTGCAAGTATCTTTCCGTCTAATCCAAAAGCCCCATTAACATCAAACGCTTTGTTAAAGACTTCTCTCATTGCGTCGCCGGTCCGTAGCACTCTTCCTTGTCCATCGTAGTTGTCCCCGTTTGCTAAAGTAGGATCAACGAACGCGTTCGGACTTAAAGCTGTAGAGTATTCTAGATTAGTTGTTTTTAAAACTTGATATCTAACATCCCTAAAATGCATCTTAATACACTTCATATACGTCGACATACTACCTGGTGTTTGTGGAATGTTGGAAGTTACATCTTCGACATCGTATATCGAAAACAAATACGAAAGATACCAAAGAGATTCATTTGGATTAACTTGAATTTCAGACTTTCCATCTGTAATAGGAACCATTGATACTCTCAACAGATCGAATCCATCAGATCGAAATTGATAACTTCTCAAAACGTTTCCGTTTTCTCTGGCTCCTGTAGCCGTCCTCTGATTCATTCCTGTATCGGAAAATTGCTTGGGATCAATATCCTCAGGAAGGTACATGATGGTTATTGAACCGTCTACAATCCAATCATTAACTGTATCTGAAATAGAAAGATTTAATACAGCGGAAGGATTGATAGAATAACGATTACTTGTTCCCGCATTCGTGAAGCTACCACTATTGTCCAAATACAATTCTACATCATAGGTTAGTTCGTTATATTTTTGTTTAAATGATGTTCCCGACGAAATAAAATCAGGAATTTGTCCAGGATTAAACTGAAACGCAGTATTGGTAGGAGCTGGTGCAGTTTCAAAACTCGTAATTGTTTGAAGTACACCTAAAGGATCTGTAAAGTTGAATGGCATTTTATTACCTCGCTATTTGAGCTAATACATCTTTAACTACCACAGTAATTGGAATTTTTATAGTGCTTCCAGGTACTAATGGTTCTAAAGGATTCTGTATGTTGTTAGCTAACAATATAATCCACCAGAGATTGGGAGTATTGTAATTTTTAAAAGAAACATAAGGCCAGGTATCCCCATACGAAATTGTATAGTTCGTAAACAATGTCAAAGGTAAATCTTGAGGAAAAGCAATCGTTTGCAAGAGATTATAGTAATACATACCATCCTCTTCCTTATAAACATTGAAAATGTTTTCCATGTTTTCAGGATGCAACTTTTCTAAATCTGAAATTTGATTCTGTTTCATCGTACGAATCTATTACCTATTTGTTGCGAGCCATTACGAATTTGATTGGCTGAATTTGTTATATCAGAAGAAGTAGTTGTGGTTGCACCAGCTCCTCTAACAGCGGTTGTCACTCTACTGTTAGCATCTCCGTTAACTGCTGCTTGGAACTGATTTAAGCTCGGCATTACCATTTCAGTCAAAGTGATGCTAATCTGATATGCATCTGGTACAATTATACCGCCGTACTCAAGTCTCGTGTTTCCTAAGTTTTCTACATTAAAGTTTGTTACACAGCTTGCATGACTGTAGTACTGACCAGGTACGTAAACACGATACCATACTGGTGGAAGTCCTGTAATGAAATCTCTTTTGTTAAAAAGATTTTGACTAGCAAAGATGTAAAAGAAGTTTCTATTTTTAATCCAATCATTTGCATCGAGAGTATTATAAAGAGGAAATTGTATTATGATGGATCTTTCTGAGTGTTCAGTAAAAATTCTTGGTCTATCTACTGTACCAACGAGAGGACTTGCGAAACCTAAGCCTAGTTCAGCGGCTGCTGCAGCAGCATCAATTCCAGCGGCAGCAACATTGACTACGTTGCTTATGTTTTTGAATCCAAATTTTTCTAAAGCTCCGGAGGCGCCACTAGCAGCACCTTTTAAAGCTTCTCCTGGCTTGTCTACTTTACTCCAATTTGGTGTGCTCAGATCGAAATGAGTTTTATTAAAATACGGAAATCTATAAATCCAATTTGTAGGATTGTCGGGCCATATTTCGTCATACACATTTAGCAAACCTTTTGATTTACTTCTGTCTCCTATATTTCCAACCGTATCAGCTATTCCTTGAGCATAATAAGCAAATTGTCTTTTAATTAAACTTTCTTCGTTTCTGTGTTCAATTAGTTGGATAAAAGGTATATCGTCTCTGTTGTATATTTTAGATGTTGTCCATGCATAATCGCTCGAAATATCAATAGCTGTTGCGTTGTTCGTATCAAAAATGTTTGCTAAACTTCCTAACCCAAGAACCCCAGCTTCAGGAGAACGTGTTTTAGCTCCTGCATACGTCGAAGGCCTCTCGCCTACACTAGGTGAGACATTTTGTGAGTTTGATACTTGAAATTGGAGAGAGTCCGACATAGTATATAGTACTTAAAGCGTTACGCAGGGGTTTGTCTTGATTGTTCGATAAAGTTTCTAAAGGAAGAAATTGAAGAGTTTCCAATGTTTGCATAATCTGCTGCTGTAGAAGCTCTGACAGGGCCTGTACTTTTTCCGTTGATAATTGTTGTGGTTCCTCCAGAATTTTCCGCTACAGAGACTCCAAGTTTTTCTAATGCTTTAGCTAAAGTATTAAAACCTACAACAAGATTTGCTATGTTTTGTGTTTGAGCTTCTGAGTTTTCGACTAGCTTACTCAAGTGCTTGGCTGACTTGTCTTCCAACGCTTCTCCTTGTTCGTTTTCAATCTTCGGAGCTTGCTCTTCTGGCGTTATTATGGGAGAATTGGCTTCGGAAGGTTCCACGGTTGCTGAGTTATCTTTTTTATAATCTCTTGTTCTTACGTTTATAGTTGGCTCAGCATCTTTAATTTTTGTTTCTGTTAAAGTTTTTGTCGTTGTTGAGGGTTTTGGCGCCGACTTTGCGGGTTCAGTAGTAGGAGTTGCTGCTTTTGTAGATGTGTTAGATATTACCTTGGATTCTTTAGTTGGCTCAGCTTCGGTTAACTCTTTCTTCAGATCGTCTGGAATAACAGCCTCAACTAAGAAGCGAAAACCGTCTGATAGACTTTTCCACCACTGCTTAATCTTTGTCATGAATGCCTTATTAAGACCACTAAAGAAATCACCAATCTTAAAAGCGTTTTCTGTTCCTGTTTTAACTAGTCCTGTCGTTTCTGTATCTCCTAATAATTCTCCAATTGCATCAAACATTGGATTTGTGTAAGCTAATTGCTTTATACCATCAATCCATCGACCATCTTTAAAAGCATCGATCGCTTTAAAGAGAGGACCTATCACAGGAAATGATCTAATTTTTGTTATAAAGTTTTTATATACCCAATTGCTAAGATCTTGTACCCAACCCAATAAAAGCCCACCCTTTCCTTTACCTCCGCCCTCGGGAGTTCCATCAGCTTTCATATCGAGAAATGCGTTGAGTCCGTCAATAGCTAACGATATAGCCGTTCCTACGCCTGGAAATAATCCAGCAATGCCTGAGAGAACTTCTAAACCTCCGCCAACGATATCTCCTTGTTTGAAGCGAGAAAATGCCATACCAATACTAATCAGTGAACCTATAAAAGGAATTCTTTTTGCGGTTTTTAACACTCCTCCTAAAAACTTGGACGCAAAACCAGTAAGCTTTCCAATACCTGTCTTTACTACTTCTCCGCCAACTTCTTTTCCGATAAGCCCAGCAAATGACTTTTCAAATTTTCCTATAAGCTTTAAAGGAACGCCGATAACGTTTTTAACAAACTTACTAACAAATCCATCTATCATTTTTGTCCATCCACTAACTTGTAATAGTCCCTTAGAAGCAATTTTAGCAATACCTTTGAAAGGGCCATCGGTTTCTAATGCAAACATGAGAGCAGCTAGACCAGCTAAACCAGCAAGACCTTTAAGTTCTTTAAATAAACCTTGTCCAGTAGTTTGCTGTTTGTTGTCTTTTGTCTCTTTACGTTGTGCAATATTATTTGCAACATCCGACACTCCTTTTTTTATAATTTCGGGAAGAATTTGATAAAGCTGCTCTAAACCAAGTTGTGTAAACCCATCAAACAATACTTTTTGTTCCTTACTTTCTTCCTTCTCGAGAAAAGTCTTTGCTGGCTTTGTTGCATCAAGCCCTCCAGATTCGGCAGATTGTTTTGTTTTAAAAGAAGCAAATCCATTGCTCATTACATCCTTTATTGACTGAAAGTATCTCTCAAACCCTTTTGGTAGACCCGCGCAAATATCTTTGAATACTTTTTCTGTCTTATTATTTTCCGCCTTCTTGGCTACTTCAACCAAAGCACTAGCCAACATTGGTATTTTTGAAAGAGCTTGTTCCGTAGCCTTGCTTATAAGAGACGGAGCTTCTTGTTTTTGAGTTTGTTGTTTTGTATCTTTAGCTTTTGCGGTCTCCTGTGTAATTGGTGCAGAAGCTTTGTTGATGATAAGTCTATCAACCAAACCTTTAGATAGGGAATCAACCAGCGATTTGACTAACGCTGTTGTATCTATTTTCAGTTGAGATGCAATTTGAGCGGCAACCTCTTCTGTAAACTGTTCAATTGACAATGTATCAGCCATTGCCAATTACTTAATCCGAACCTATCGCAGTGAAAAGAGAGAACCGTCGATTGGTACAGAGAGATCTTTCTCGATAAGCAGGCTTTTATCTAATACTTTTCTGTATTTTTCTATATAAGAGATAACGCTACTTATAAGAACCGCAGGAAGCGATTCCACTGTTTTGAGACGGGACTTGAATGTTACAGTCGAAAGATCTAAGGTTTTGTCTTGTACTTTAATCGTTTTGATCGTTTTTGCAATTTCGTTTATGAAAGTCTCTCCAAGAACTTTACGGAGCTCTTCTTGGTTTTCGACGTTTAGACTAGCGTCTTTATAAAGCTCGTCGTTTAGTTGCGTTTCTGTTTTTATTACAGGAACGCCAAACGTAATTTCAACCGAACCGTTCGAGCTAGACGAATCCGCAAATAACGTAGCATTACTTCTGATGCTTTCTGCTAACTTTTGTTTTACTTCTTGAAGATCAACTTCCTTTTCTGAGTCTTCATTTGATAATGTAATCGAAGGGGAAATAGACTTAACTCTCGTTTCAAGAACAAAGAGAAGTCTGTCGACTACACTGAAAAGAGACGCATCAACACCTTCTGAATTTACGAGGGACTCTCTCATAATTCTCGATACTGTATTATTGAATACAGATTGAGTTAAAGGAGAATCAACTACGGTCTTGATAAGATCTTTTAGCTGAGATGTAGAGAGCAGCTTAAAGGTATATTCTTTGTTATCAGTAAGTGTTAAACTAAAAGTCTCGGTAGTAGTTACAGAATTTAAGAGATCGTAAAATTCTTTATTCGAAGAGTCCATTCAGCTATTTAGGTGCTAAATTATAAAAAGACAACCTACTCTTCAGGAAAATCGTCCATCTCGTCATTGCTTAACATTGGCGAGTCTTGGCTCTTTTCACTATTCTGTTGCGCAAGAGTTCTTCGAAGAATACCTGTATATACAAAATATTCACCCACAGAACACTTTTCAATAAAAGAAGGAGGTATGTTTGCTAGCTTAGCTAGATAGAAAACGTTATCATAAAACGATTGCAAAGATTCGTTAAACATCAATTTAGTAAACCACAAAAGAGATTCAATTGACGGAATAAAACCTAGAGCATGTTCTTTGATACCATATTTTGCTAAAAAGTTAAGTTCCTTTATAGCTTTTATAGTTTTTTCAAAATATTCTACTATTTCTAAAGTTACTTTAACTGGAAGCTTTTCTGTAACGTTCTTAGCTTCTTGATTTGAATTGATGCTTAGGGCTCTATCGTTCAGTTTAACGGTTTTTACAAAATATAAGTATTCTTCGTCTATTTTCTCATTCAGTCTCTTTATGGATGGCGTATCCATCTCGATTTCCACAGAACCTACCTTTAAAGTCCTTTTAATTGATGTGTTAACAAAACTCAAAAGCTCCTCGTTAATCCAATCGAGTCTCAATTCTAAAGTTCTTTTGGTTTCATCTATGTTTAGATTGATCGTAGTCCTATCGCCAATAGAGTTCATTCTTATTTGAAAGAAACAAGACATTAAGTTAGAAATAGGCATTTCCTCAAAAAAAGAATAAGGTTTCTTTGTTAAGAGAGATAACGTTTCGCAAACAGTTTCAACAAAACTTGAGATATCAGGTTCTTCTCCATAGGTGCTTTTGAGCAGATCTTTATATAGAGAAACCTTTAACTCCTCACAAGGAATAGATTCCCCACCTACCTGAAGTTGGAATTTCATTGCTTATACAACTTAAGCATTTACGAAGAAATTTCCACCGTTGCTTGCATCACTTACGCTATAGTAGTTGTATATGAAGCGAGCTTCTCTCATTACTGGAGATGATATCGGAGCATAGTTGAGCTCTTCGTTCGCAACCGATACACAACAAGCATCAAAGAAAGTAATCCTTTGTACAACCGCTGGAGGCATATCAGCTCTGAATGCCCCAAGTTTGTAGCACGTGATATTGGTTCTATAGTTCTTTTGATCGCCCCTATTTCTAGCCAACATTCCAAAATTGCCCGTGGCAAGAACCCAAGGTCTCAGAAAGTTGTCTGCAAAGCTTACGTTCGTGTCGATGAAAGTCATTCGCATTTCCGGCAACTGATTAATACCCTGTCCTACGTAGGCTCGCCTATACGCATTAGACATAATATTTCCCTCAGGATTGACGACTAAAGATTCACCCGGAATATCAATAGCTTGTGCAAATACACATCCCTTGTTCTTCTGAAAATTATCTCCAAGAACGGCATTTGCTGCCTTTTCAATCTGCCATTCTTTTCCTTCGTATGTTAGGGCTAGTCTAATTGCTGGTAAAATACTTTCAGGGGATTCAAACGCCACTACCCATTGTGATCCTCTGTTAATAGATCCAACAGGCGAAGAAAGGATCGCCTGTAGAAAATGAGGGACTCTCTCTTCGAAGATTTCAGCCATTAGACGCCAGGCAAGGCGCTTTCTCCGCCTGCCTCTCCAGGTTGAGCATTGGCACCTTCTGCTGGAGGAAGAGTCTCAACAGCGTTTTCTGGAGCAAGTTTTTGAAGAGTTTGAGTTTTAATAAAGGCTAAAACATCAGCAAAAATGGTTTCGAGCATTGTGTTTGTAAATTCTTTTTGCTCTTGTGGCTTATCAACAGGAATAACTGTCACCGAAAAGTCTTCGTCTTCTTGGCTATCTGCTGGTTTCTCTCCACCTTTAATTTTAAGCTTGATAGGAGGAATCGCTCCGTCCTTCATGTCGAGATTGAGTTCCTTAATTGGATTTTGTTGATGGATGACTTGAGCTACAATACTTTCAACGTTGCCTTTTAGGTAACCGTTGTCGACTAACACTTTAACTAAAGACGAAAGATCGTCTGAAAAGTTTGAACCGACATACGCAGAGTGTCTGCTAACATCCTCTCTCAAGGACCAAAGAATGTTTTCGTAAACGGAATCAAATTTGCTCATGTCTTTATTTATCTTAAAATGTGTTTCTCTCTACGTCTTTTCTCTCTGGACCAAAAACAAACTGGCACGACAGGGACAACACTCTTCAGTCAAAATGTCTCGTTGTCTTGTCCAAAGATCTATCAGAAGATATATGTCTAATGAAAAACACCACACTCACAGCAACTAAAGAACAGAAAAACTCACTGAAAGTTCAGCAAGAAATTGTTGAGTTTCTGAAGAAGAAACTTCATTATATCGAGCTTGTCGAGAATGATGTTCAAGACTTCTATTATTGCAAAATTGACGCTAATAGACAGTTTGATCTTACGTTTGAAGACAACGATACTGTTGAAATTCTCTACAAATCTTTGAAAACCGGTAGTACTACCGAATGGATACATCTTCGCAATGATTATTTTATCAAATATTTCAATCGAACTATCAAAGAGATTACTGAAGACATGTACAAGTATATGGATTGCGTTGATCATACAGAGATTCGCTCTCTTTACAGAGACGTCAAGCTCAAGACAAGAAAGCTTAAGCAGACGTGTCTTCTTAATGGTTTTGAATACAAAAATTGTTTCTAACGAGTTTCTTTCTAAAGTTTCTCTCTCATTTCTCTCTGAGATTTGAGAGAGTTACTTTTTGTGCTAACATTTAAAATCAAACTGTTTCTTTTGTTTTAACTACGATCTGCTCGCTCGCATGGACAGGTCGAGAATAATCTTCTATCTTGCCTTGTCCAGATTCTATCTCTATACTGTACTCATGATTAAGAACACCACGAAAACGAGAGAGGAAATCCTTGGTTCCATCAGTACACAAGATGATATTAAATCGTTGAATATTATTAGTACTTTCTACGAAGATGGAGAGGTATGTAAAGTAGTAGAAATAAATGGAGAAAGGCTTGTATGTGGATGGTTAAGTGAGAGGTATGTTTACATGCTCGAAAACTGGAAAGAAGAGGATTCTTTTACTCTTTTGAAGGAGTATATTCAAACTTTCATCTAGAAGAAAAACTTGCCTTGTCCTGTTAGAATGCGGATACTACTAGAACAATCAAACAACGCACGATGAACGTCCTCACAAACACTACTAATAAGCAATTTACTCGAGCCGCTGACGTCAAGATTCCTGATGTCTATAACCGCAGGTTTAAGACCGGCAAGGAGGATCTTGACGCTGTCTTTGGTGGTAGCGGGTTTGTTCCTGGTTTCACCTTCACTTTGGCTGCGGCTCCTGGTACTGGTAAGACCTCGATGCTCATTCAGATTCTCGAGCTTCTCGAGAGGAACAACAAGAAGACCGCCTATATTTCTGGCGAGGAGGGAATTGAGCAGCTTGGCTTTACTTCGAAGCGCCTTGGAGTTGCTCGCGTTCCTCTTGCAAATATCACTGATATCGACGAGATCTGTGAGCAGATTAAGACTCATAAGTTCGATTTCGTTGTGCTTGACAGCTTGCCTGCTCTGACGTCCAAGAAAAGCTTGAACAAACGAGAGATGGAGGAGTACGTCACGACGAAGATCATTCAGACCGCGAAGGAGAATGAAGTCGTTATCGGAACGATTCTGCACTTCACGAAGGCTGGTTCCTACAAAGGTAGCACTCTTCTTCCTCACAGCGTTGATTGCAATCTCATCATGACGAAGAACAAGGAGGACGATGGTCTTCGTGACATCGATATTACGAAGAATCGTTTTGGCGGAACTTCCTTCGTTAGCTTTCCGATCACGGAGACTGGTTTCGACTTTCAGGCCGCAGAGACCGAGCGTCCTGGTCAGAAGAAGAGCGGACCTTCCAAGAAGGATCTCGTTCTTGGAGCTCTGGACCAGCCGAAGACGATCCAAACACTAATTAACGATACGGAGATTTCCAGTGGATATATGACGACTATCCTTCGCGATCTTACTAACGATGGCAAGATCAAGAAGGACGGCCGCGGCATCAACGCAATCTACTCCAAGAAATAAAATTATGAATCACAATATCTACAGCGTTTTTGGAGCCCTAATTCAAGGTGCAAGCTTCGAAACTATCAAGACAGCCTACGAAATGTCTAAAACGTTCGGCAAAAGAGAGCATTTTCTGCTCGAAAAAGAGCCAACTATCGCGGCTTTTCTTCTTATGTTGGAAGATGAGTACAACTACAGAACACCTTGTGATGAATGTAAAGAAGAAGTCGGATTAGAGCCTTCTCCTAAGTTTTAACACCGTAACTTTGGTTGTGTTTTCATTAAGTATTAACACTGATGAAAACCATTACACTCGCTACGGCGTTCGAATTTTTAGTTCAAAGCCCAGCAATAATTCTTGAAGGCAGAGCTTTAGAACCAGAGCTGTACGATCTTGTCCAACAACCCGACAATTCCTTTCTCCGTTTGTCCTGGCACGATAAAGGACTCGATTTCGAAGTCCTCTTTGAAGAGGGCGATAACGAATACGTCGAGCTCGATGGGCACACTATTGTTCTTACAAACAACGAAGGTGTCGAGGAACAAATTGAGCTTCTTGCTGAATTTGACGCTGAAAGCTTTTTAGAATACTAAAAGTTGACATAATCATTCTACATTAGATGATTATGCAATGAGTGCACACATAATTCATGATAAGGTAGTTCTAAACGTAGAGACAGTTTGGCCTATTACTGCTACGATTAAGATCGTTAAGCTTTCAGGCATGTCTGTTGCGATGGAAAAAGTAAAAAAGACATATACAGCACGACTCGGAACCTACGCCGTAAGTGTTGTTCGTTCAATTAAAGCCAAGAAATTTGATCCCGTTCAAATTGGTTTGCAAGCGCTTAAGGAGCTTGATGATGTTGTTCCGTCCAAAGAAGCTCGTGCCAAGGCACGTGAAATGATGTCATTAGACTCTTCTTTTGGTCCTCTTCCTATTCCTCGGGTCGAAGAGACGGGACAACTAACCGCGATACGCTACGAAAACGAAGTTGATTTGTCCTCTATGTTGGATCAAATTAGACACATCTCCAAAACACAAAAAGAACCAGAATATAATGAAACTCTTATTAAGATCCGTAGCTTGCTTGACAGATTCGCTTCTAACAGCGACCATCCAAAATATCAAGAGCTGAAACGAGCTTACGATCTACTTACAACAGCACATGTCGGCCTGCATTCATTGCAATAAAAAAGCTTGGAGCCATCAGCAATATGGAACAGCAGATAAACCAGTCTGCTCAAAGTGTTACGGCGACAATTTTAAAAAAGAGTTGGACGAAAAAAGAAAAGCAATTCGTGAGTCTTTAATAACAAATTGTCGTTGACACGTCCTTCTAAAACGCTTATTTTTTCTAAATGAAGAATAAAAAAATACAATACTTCGAGTCCATTAGCTTTAGCTTTGAACCTTCATACGAAGAGCGAGAAAGCATTATCCGTCGACGAATTTATCAAGAGCAGGAGAAGTTTAAGGGAAAGGATCTGAAGTGGATTGTCGTCGAGAAGGACATGAAGAGCGCCAAAATTAAATTCACACGAAAGAGTCTGAAGAATGAAGCTAAAGTACGAGCTTAATGAGATTGCTCCAAAGGTCTTTCACGTTGCTGTGGAAGATTCTTATGATCTTGCGATGCTCTTTCTTCGAGCTCAAGAGTTTTACGAATCTCCTTACAAGGAAATTCGAGGCAAGAACTTCACTGTCTTAAAGTTCATGGAAATATATTCCAAAGAACGAGATAATGTATTTTCTTATCCTAACGATTGGGCTGGTTTCAACATTCCAGGAAAAATCATCAAGAAGATTTATTTCGATTCTGTTCCGGAAGACTTTAACTTCTACGATAAGACTCTTTTTCATATACACAAAGAAATCGATTCGGAGTTCAATTACTACTTGATTGGAACTCTTCCTGACGATCGGGACACAATCAATCACGAAGTAGCTCACGCCAATTTCTGCTTGAACAAGAGATACAAAAAGGAATCTCTTCAGATTATTCGAAAGCTGCCTGTTACAGCTAGAAAGAAAATCGAAAAACATCTCACTTATATTGGATATGACTCACGAGTGTTTGATGACGAGATCCAAGCCTATATTTGTGCTGATGTGTATGACTTTCTTAATAACATCAAATTCAACAAGAGAGAGATCAAAACAATTAAAAAAGCGCACGAAGAGCTTTTCAAGCTTGCCAAGTCCTTAACTTCATAGTATATTAACTATATGACACAAAATAAAGAAACGCTAAAGAATCTCCTCAGCGAAAACGTCCTGTCCGTCATCTTCACAAAAAAGGATGGAACAAGCCGCACAATGCAGTGCACCCTTAAGCCGGAGTATCTTCCGGTTGCTGACAAGAAAGAAGGAGACGAAGTGAAGAAGCAGAAGAAGCAAAGTGACGAGAGTCTTGCCGTCTGGGATCTTGAGAAGAAGGCCTGGCGCGCTTTTAGACTCGATTCGGTTGTGTCCTATACAATCGTCGACTAAACTACATACTGTTTTATATAACCATTAGCTAAAATGACATCAAATAAACTAGCTACTCCTCGTTCTTATTCTAAACCAACAACTACGGCGCTGAAAGCCACTCTCGTTGCGTTTGGCGTTCTGTTTTTGACCATTGCTATTCTCCTTTGGCCCTTTGCTGTCATCTGGAGTTTGAATTATCTTTTTGGACTGCATCTTGCCTACAGCTTCGGTAGTTGGCTAGCCGCAACAATCCTTTTGATGGTGTTTAGTGGAGCTTCTCGTGTCTCAAACAGAAGCAAAGATTAAGGTTGTGCTGTCCTCTACTCATCTTGATACTAATCGTATGAAAAATAAAGTAATGACATTTCTCAATAATCCCTTCGTATTCTTTCTTAATTGTTTTGGTTGCGAAATTAAGACTCCTTCTCTGTTACTGAAGCACATGGTCGATTTTACTCACAACTCTTGGATCCAAGACCTTAACGATCAGAATCGTCTTTCTGAATATGAGTACAGCCTCTTTTCAAAATAAGATGACATCTCCATACAACACAGATCATGAGAAAGTAGCAGAAACTCTCAAAGAGTATTGCGAGGAACTTACTCAAGAGAAATTTCAAATCGCAATTCAACTCAAGCTTGCTCGTAACAGGATTGAAGAACTTGAAGAGGAAGTAAAGAACCTCAAATCAGCAATCGAAAGTATCTAACGTGAATCTCGTTCAGATCAAATCTACTTTTATTCACGCTGCTGTACGCTTTTTACAATACATTGTCAATGGAAATTCTAGATAAGAGAAGCCCTTTGACTTTTCTTTTTGTTAACTTGTTGATGATGGAATTGTGCGCTGCAGCGTTGATTGCTGGAATGTTTTTAGCTAAACTATTCTAAACTAATTTAAGCCATAGTAGTCCAACGGCAGAGACAAGGGACTTAAAATCCCTCAAGTGTGGGTTCGAATCCCACCTATGGTACCAATTTAAAATGATAAATAAAAACAACATGAAAACCAAGTTTAAAGCGCTAATAATAGCAATTCTTGTGTTTTCTGCTGTGTTGTTTGTGGTCCATAAAGGATTTCAGAAGAGCGATGAAGAGAAGCAAAGAAAAGAGTTGCTTCGGGCTCGGGTTTTTCTTTTAGAAGATTCTCGTTGAATTGTCCGCTGATGAGTTCTACTATGAACTTATGACTCAAGAAAACGACACCTACACACTCATTGCTACTTCGAATTGGGTCCAACCAGAGATCCACAAACACCTCACAAAAGGCCAGGCAGATAGTCTTGCTTGGGAGTACAAGAACCAACAGTATAAGGTTACAATTGAGCGAGAGGAGCCTCTGACAGAAATTGGCATTTGCAGACATTGTGATTGAGGGTTGTATTATCCACACGCTGTCTTGATACTATAGGAATGATGAAAACAAAACCACAATCGCCACTCTTGGAATACACTGCTACGAGTTCTTATGACACTATGCAGAAGGCTGCTAAAGCCATGTGCAAACATAAGAGCAAGCTTGGTCGTGTCGGAATAGAGTTCTCAATGTTTGATAGTGATAAGGGATGTCCTACAAAAGGAGATTGGATTGTGAAACATCCCGACATTTGGTCTGATGAACCTGTCTTTGAAGGTAACTGCATTTTCTTTTCTAGCTACTGGCGCATCTCTGATCAGAATGTGTACAGCGATACGATGCCCAATCCCCGCTGGGAAGAGATTATCAGCGAGGCTGGACGACAGCTTATTGATCCACAAGATGGTAGCACCGCTTGCTTGTTCCTGGAAGGGTTTCGAGAACTTGATCCTAGGTCGGATGGAACTAGAGTATTTGAGTTTGTCTGGGGCTCTTAAAGATTGACCTGTCCATCCTAAACTCTTATACTGATCGTATGAAAATTAAGAACAGCATCGTACAGAGACTGAAGTGGCAAATGAGCCCAGAAGATCGCGTTATGCATCTCTTCTACACAATCGAATCCATTCAAGACAACCTTCGTTATATTGAGGGCCATATCGATACAGACAACGATAACGACATGCATCGTATGGCTCATTTAGAGATTATCGAAGACCAGCTATGTCGTATGGCCGATCATATCAGCAACAAAGTTAAGGCCAACCAACCCAAATAAAAACCAAGCAATATGGAAGACACAAAAGACCTAGCACTCTACATTAAATTCTCTGGCAGAGGTTGGTGCATCTGGAATCACCCAACGGAAGGTCTTATGGCCATTCCAGAAGATGAGAATGAGTTCGATAACGATGATCTTATTCAGCTTTCCGAATATCTCGAAAAGGAAGGATGGTTTCAAGATTATTTTGCTGAGGGTGGAGAGCTTTCATTTGCTGACTAATATGAGAAAACTCAAAAGGAAATACTGGTATCCGATATCAGTATCGATTGAACTCAAGCTACGGAAAGCAAGGATCGCAATCGATCGTTTGTATGCAAGAACGTGGATGCATCTCTTTGCGCTCTTTTTGATGCTTATGGTCCTGATTGTTTATTGTGCAATCACTTATGATCGTCAATGGTATAGGGAGTTTGCCAATGTCGACGAACCTTTCTCTGAACGCTTCCAGCATTGGAACACGGACGGATCTCCTGGAGTTCCTCCTCTTCCCGAAAACCAAACAAACAACACAAAAGGGTTTTAATAGTTGAAGAGTCCAACAAAACAACAGAAGATAAAGCCATGTTGAAAAAAGGAAAATACTACGTTGGAGATTTGTGCTACGTTAACGACGAACGCTGGGATGAAGTCTGCAATCGACTCTTTGCAAGCAAGTCTCGAAGGCCAGGAGGAGAGTTTGAACTTGAGGATGGTATCAAGTTTGCTGTCTACTGCACAGCGTGGGGAGATGGATGCTACGAAGACAATCTCGGTAACCAGTATGGAGTAGACGCTGGAGTGATTGGCTGCATTCGAGTTGATGACTTGCACAAAATGGGAGAGGCTCCGTCAGATCTCGGAACAATCCATGAGTTCGAGAAGGACTTTGAAACGGGCTACGAAGACGGAACAATCTTCTTTGGGGATTTGAAGGTCGAGACTGATCGTAAGTTCGAAGAAGAAGAGGTTCCGGAGTTTTGCTACTGCACTGCCCAGGGTGGAGCTAACTGCCAATGTGAGGAGGAAGACTAATATGAGCAACGAACTTTTCTGGACTCTATTTTTACTCGCGTCTATTTTCGTAGCTTATCTTTTTTCTCCAAGCAAGTACGAATAAGCAAGTTGACACGTCCATCGAGACACACTATAATTTAAACAATGAAAAACACACAACCCACAATTGAAAGCCTCCGCAAGAGCGGTTGGAAGGTAGCAGTTATCCACGGAAGCCGGCGGCATGACCAAAAGCGTTATACACACATCATTGTGACGTCACCAGAGAAGAAGCATGCAGAGGGAATTGCATTTGTGCATGAGGGAGATCAGTACAATAGGAAGATCGGAAATAAGATTGCGCTTGGGCGAGCTCTTAAGAATCTCGAGAACAACATCTTGATCAGGGCGTTCTTCCATCCCGCCAATGATCTGTAGGAGTTGCTCTAGCGCTATTGAGCCAGAAAGGCTCGAGATTCTTCCAAAGACCTGCGTCTGCTCTTCATGCGCCATCAAGATGAACCTTGGTGGAAGCGGCCGCAAGGGGAGAATGATCTTCGATCATAAGACGGGTGGAACTCTTCAGATTATGTCGGAACAACTCTTTAATGATACAAAAATGTACTATGAGCCAATCGGAGCTCGTAGTTCAGTAAAGAACTTTTCAAAAAATATAGCCGCATAAAGATTACAAACCGAAAGAATAGAGTAAGAGGAGAACTCTTAACACGGTCCGTTTTAGCCGTCATTGAACACTTTCGGTTGCCGCTATAAGTTATAAAAATGAAAAAGAATCTCGTATATTTTATTTGCAACAATTTATACAA
>JACCDV010941779.1_pt1 | contig 24949 bp, 9 predicted proteins | sample 7446131 | NCBI WGS metagenome assembly JACCDV01 (sample SAMN15323448, study PRJNA562643) | freshwater metagenome | isolation source: river surface water | place: USA:Blue River Watershed | collected 2017-08-17
AAGACCTCCAAGTCCAGTGGATGCAAGCGCACCACGGCAGCTTTGTTATCAACGGCCAACATGCCCAATGCCTCTCGCACCACAGGCTGCAGGGCATTGGGGTTCGTGGACATTTCGTGACGCAACACCTGCCGCGCAAGTTCGCAGGCCAGCTCCAGAACACCCTGAGCCATAACCTGCTCCGACGCGGCAAGTTGGGCATTGGCCTGCTCAAACAGGGCCGCAAAATTAGCCGTGAGGTCTTTGCCCTGGGTGGCAATGTACTCATTCATCTGGCGCTGCCCCTCCAAGGTGGCCTGGGCATGGCCTTGGGCATATCCAGCAGCGTAGCCCTCCGCGTATCCGGCTTGGCGCGCCCCGTCTTCTCGGGCCTGCTCCTCGGCTTCCGCCTGAGCCTTCAGTTTGGCGGCAAATCGCACTGCCGATTGGTCCACCGCACCGAAATCCCATTCGGTAACGGTGGTGACATCTTCGCCAGAAATAAAGCGTGCTTGGTTGCGGGACATCAGACCATGGCGTCGTCGCCACCTCCACCACCAATGACAATTTGGCCTTCGTCCGCCAAACGGCGCACGGTCTTGAGAATTTCTTTTTGTTGCGCCTCGACCTCGGATAGGCGCATGGGGCCACGGGACTCCAGATCTTCCTTCAGGGTGGCCGCCGCACGCGAAGACATATTGGCCAGGATTTTTTCCTTGAGTTCGGGCTGAGCCCCTTTCAGGGCCACGATAAGCACATCCGAGGACACTTCTTTGAGCACCATCTGGATGGCCTTGTCGTCCAGCTTGATCACATCGTCGAACACGAACATCTTGTCCATGATCTTCTGCGCCAGATCCGCGTCGTGGCTGCGGATGGACTCGATCACCGTGCCCTCGATCGCCGTACCCATCAAGTTAATCATCTCGGCCGCGGTCTTGATGCCGCCCAGAGAGGACTTGCGAATCTTGTCGCCGCCCGCGAGCACCTTGAACAGCACCTCGTTCAGGTCCTTGAGCGCGGTAGGCTGAATACCTTCCATGGTCGCCACACGCAACATGACCTCATTGCGCTGGCGCTCGGTCAAGTGTTTGAGCACGTCGGCGGCCTGGTCATAGTCCAGGTGCACCAAAATGGCTGCCACAATTTGGGGGTGCTCGTTACGCAGCAATTCAGCCACGCTCAGCGGATCCATCCACTTCAGGCTCTCGATGCCCGATACATCGCCGCCCTGCAGAATGCGGTCGATCAGCAGTGCAGCCTTGTCGTCGCCCAAAGCCAGCTTGAGCACTGAGCGCACGTAGTCGCCCGAGTTGGACACAAGCAAGCTCTGCGAAGCAGCTACGCCGGTGAATTTCTCCACCACCTCGTCCACCTTCTCACGCGAGAGCTGGGTAGTCTTGGCGATGGCCTCACCCAGGCGCTGCACCTCCTTGGGTGACAGGTGTTTGAATACCTCCGATGCCTCTGCTTCACCCAGAGACATCATGAGGATTGCCGCGTCTTGGAGTCCGTCGTCGTTTGCCATGGTGCTATTTTGCGCTGACCGTCAGGCTGGCGCCTCGCCGTTCATCCATGCTTTGACAATGTTGGCCACCGCCGCAGGGTTGTCGCGGGTCAGCTTGCGGGCGTCTTCAAGACGCAACTCCCCTGGCGAAACAACAGCCGTGCCGGTTTCTGCGTTAGGTCCGCCCAACTGCGGACGCTCGGGCTGCTCAGATTCCAGGGCATCGAGTTGGCCACCACGTTCCTCACCCAGAGGTTCTGGCGCCGCTGGAGGCTGCGTGAGCGACTTCATGGCCGGGCGAATCACACCCAGTAAGACCAGCGCAGCCAAACCCAGCGTGCCCAGAGGCCATGCCAAACTCCGCGCCAAGTCCACCACCTCAGGCTGACGCCACACCGGAACCTCAGCACTGTCCACCACGGGAGCGACAAAAGCTGCGTTAACCACGTTGACCGAATCACCGCGGTCCTGACTGAACCCAACGGTTTCACGTACCAAGGCAGTCATTTTTTCCAGCTGGGCTTCGGTCAGGGGGACGCTGGTGACCTTGCCCTTGTCATCGGTAGTGCTCTGATTGTTCAGCACCACAGCCGCGTTGATGCGTTTGATCACACCCGTGGCGCCCTTGACCACACGGACGGTCTTGTCCACCTCGTAATTGATGATGGACTCTTTCTTCGAAGAGCTGTTGGCACCGGCCGCGCCACCGGCCTGGCCGGCAGCGGCCAACGTTTGGGCTTGCCCGTTGATGGGGGCGGCGGGCTGGGCGGGTGGCTGGTTGGTGGTGGCCCCCGGCACACCCGACGGTGGCCCGGCCTGCGCGCCATTGGTGCTCTCTACCAGTTGCTGGCTACGCACTGCGCTGCTGTCGGGGGTTTGGTTGGGTTTGTGTGACTCGGTGGTTGACTCCGTTTGGGAGAAATCCAACTCAGCCGTGACCTGCGCCTTGACATTCTGCTTCCCCACCAAAGGCTCCAGGATATCGAGAATGCGGCGGCTATAGAGCTGCTCTATTTGCTGCACATACTGCAATTGCTCTGCATCCGCCCCCATGGCACCGGAGCCATCGGGGTTGGCCGACAACAGCTTGCCCGAATCATCCAGCACACTCACTGCAGCTGGATTCATCTCGGGCACACTGGAGGCGACCAAATGCACAATGCCTGCCAACTGGGTGCGATCCAAGGCACGCCCCGGGTGCAGACTCAGCAGCACCGAAGCCGATGGCTTCTGCTGCTCTCGGAAAAACCCATTTTGATTGGGCAATGCCAGGTGGACACGGGCGTTTTGCACGGACGACAGGGCCTGAATCGATCGGGTCAGCTCACCCTCCAGGCCACGCTGGAAGGTCAGGCGTTCCTGGAACTGGGTCATACCAAAGCGGTTGGACTCCATCATTTCGAAGCCATTGACCGAACCCTTGGGCAAGCCCAGGGAGGCGAGCTTCAGGCGTACATCGTGCACGCGGTCAGCTGGCACCAGAATGGCTCCGCCGCCCTCGGTGTATTTATACGGAACATTCAAGGTGCTGAGCTGCGCGATCACGGCACCGCCGTCTTTGTCTGCCAAATTGGAATACAACACCCGCCATTCGGCCTGGCGCCCCATGACAAGGCCCACGATACCAATCGCCACGAACAGCAACACCCCCAGGGCCAGGCGCATGCGCTGGCCCTGGTCCATCGCGGCAAAACGCTGCCCGATGGTGGGGTTGACGGGGACGGTGGCTACAGCTTGCATATCCTTGGGTTCCAGTGCGGTGGGGCGTGGCTCGCCGGACGTAATGGGGCTGATTATTCGACCCACCCTCGAAAACATTAGGGTAATAAGCACCCGGTTTACCCGGCAATTCAAAAAAATACCGAGGAGCCACGCGTCTTAGGATCGCCCCCAACATCAAGACCAGAGAGACCCTGCCATGGACCTCAAGCTCACCCCCGTCAGCATGCCCACCGCGATCCGCCCCGGCGCAGGTGTACGGCCGGCCGCATCAGCCTCAGCAGAGGGGGTGGGAGGCAGCTTTTCCGGGGCGCTCAAAGGAGCCTTGCAATCGGTCAGCGCCGCCCAAAACGAATCGACCCGACTGCAGCGCGAAGTGCAGATGGAAAACCCCAAGGTCAGTCTGGAGGAGACCATGGTGGCAATCCAGAAGGCCCAGATCGGCTTCCAGGCCACCTTGCACGTGCGCAACCGCATGGTGCAGGCCTACACCGACATCATGAATATGCAAGTTTGATTTATTTACTATCAAATTAATAGCTGCTCGCGCATATTTATCAAAGGCTAGAGCACAATTTGACGCAAAATCCAACCCCAATCCATACCCCGCCAGCGCATTGACGCAGGGGCCATCTTGCGCCCAATGCCACCACGGTATCGGCGCCGACCGGCAAATCCTAAAGACTTCTTCAAAACTGCCGTAATAACCATGAGATGCCGAATTGTTAGTTTCGGAGGCACCGGCCTCCGAGCGCCTCGGCGCATTCCGCTTGTAGCGGGAGGCAACCGAGGCTAGGCTAGTTAGCAGACCCCATATTTCGAGAGGCTCGACATGACCACGATCACCATTTCCGGCGGCGACAGCAACCTGACCCTGCCTGGGAACATCGACACGATCATCGGGGGGACTGGCGACGATACGATCACCATCAGCAGCGCACTGAACTCGACCATCGATTTGGGAGCGAACTCCGGCACTGGAGTCGATTCGCTAACGCTGGGCAATTTCGTCAACACCGCCACCATCTCAAACATCGAGACAGTGACAGGTGGAACCCTGGCAGACACCTTGACCCTGGGTGCAGCCACCTCCGGCTCCACCATCAACGCGGGTGCAGGCGCCGACCGGGTCACCTTGGCGGACGGCACGAACAACATCACCCTGAACAGCGTCGAAACCGTGGTGGGCGGCACCGGTGCAGACACCGTGGCGCTGGGTGGATCCATCGGCACAGCCAACGTCAGCCTCGGTGCTGGCGACGACGCCTTGGCACTCTCCGCCGTAGTCACCTCCGGCAGCTTTGACTTGGGCGCGGGCGACGATGCAGTCACCCTGGCCAACGGCACCAACGTGATTACCCTGGCAGGCACGGAGACCGTGACGGGCGGCACTCTGGCAGACAGCGTCACTCTGACTAGTGCAATTGCCACCGGCGGCGTGATCAATTTGGGCAATGGAAGTGACAGCCTCACCCTCACAGGCAGTGGTTACACCGCCACCATCACCAACGTCGAATCCATTACTGCCACCGCTACCGCTGCAGACACCATCACGCTGGGTGTGCACAAACTGGCACCGTCAACCTCGGAGGCGGTGCTGACGTCCTGAACCTCTCCGGGGCTGGCGCCAACTCCCTGACGCTTTCCAACATCGAAAGCATCCTCGGTGGTGCCGCTGCAGATACTGTCACTTTGGGAGTGGCGCAGACAGGGGGTACCGTCGATCTGGCGGGTGGCACCGATTCTTTGACACTGGCCAACGGCGTCAACACCCTGACGGTATCAGGCACCGAAACGATTACCGGCAACTCGGGCGCCGACACCATCGCGCTGGGCGACGCCATGGTCAACGGCGTAGTCAACCTCGGCGCAGGCTCCGACACCCTGACCATGCTGGCGTCTGACACCACCGGTCAAAGTGTGACCGCCACTGGCGTGGAGACCCTGACGGCAGGCTCTGGCGCAGACACTATCACCATGGGTGCAGCCATCACCGGTGGCAACTACAACCTCGGCGATGGTGCAGATGCCATCACCCTGACCGGCGCCACAAACACCATCACCCTGAGCAGTGCCGAATCGGTGACTGGCGGAACTGGCGCCGACACCGTGACCTTTGGAGCGGCCATTACCGGTGCCACCGTAGGCTTGGGCAATGGAACCGACAGTCTGACCCTGGCCGCCGGTGGCAACACCGTGACGGTGACAGGTACCGAATCCATCACCGGCGGTGCAGGCGATGATGTCCTGGCACTCTCCAGCGCATCTTCTGGCGTGACGATTGATTTGGCAGGCGGCACCGGTGACACGGTCACCATGGTGGCTGGCGGTAATTCGCTCAATATTTCAGGCGCAGAATCCATCACCGGTGGCGCCGATGCCGATGCCATCACCTTGGGCGCTGCGCAGGCAAGCGGCACCATTGATCTGGCTGCGGGCACCGACAACCTGACGCTGGCCAACGGCGTGAACACGCTGACTGTGCTCGGCACAGAAACCATTGCAGGTAACTCAGGTGTAGACACCATTACCCTGGGCTCGGCCATTGCTGCGGGCAGTATCAACCTGGGTGCTGGTGCCGACGAATTGACCCTCTTCGACACCGCCACCAACAGCTTGACCGCCACCGGCGTGGAGAGCATTCTGGGTGGCAGCGGCGCGGACACCGTGACCTTGGGGGCCGCCATTACTGGAGCGACCATCGACCTGGCCAGTGGCGCCGATGTCCTGACCCTGGCGAGTGGTACCAACACTCTCACGTTGTCCAATGTTGAAAGTGTTACGGGCGGCACGGGCAACGATACCGTCACTCTGGGTGCAGCCATCACGGGCGGCACCTTTAACTTGGGCAACGGCCAAGACAGCCTCACTTTGCTGCAAACCGGTACCGCCGATAACACGGCCACCGTCACTGGCATCGAAACCATCACCGGTGGCAGTGGCGACGATGACATCACCTTCACCAGCGGCATCACGGGCGGCAGCATCACGCTGGGCGACGGCACCGGTGACAAACTGACACTAGGCGGCGCATCCACCCTCACACTGGACGGCACCATTGAAACCGTGGTGGGCAGCAACGGCAACGATACGGTGACGCTGAGCGCCCCAGTTACGGCTGGCAGTTACGACCTGGGCGCTGGTTCTGACAAGCTGAATCTGGCCGCGGGCGGCAACACCCTCACTTTGAACGGCAGCATCGAGACCGTCGTTGGGGGCGCTGGCGCTGACAACATCACCTTCTCGGCTGCACTGACCAACGTGGTCATTGATGCTGCGGGTGGCTCGGACACCCTGACCCTGGCAGACACCTCCAACTCCTTCCAGGCGTCCAACGTGGAATCCATCGTCGGAGGCTCCGGCGCAGACCAGATCACGCTGAGCACTACGGTGACCAATGGTGTCTTTGACTTGGCCGAAGGCGCAACAGACCGATTGACCCTGGCCAACGGTACCAACAGCCTGACCACCACGGATGTGGAAACCGTGGTTGGCGGTACCGGTGACGACACCCTGACGCTCACCACCGTCACCACCAATGGCACCTACAGCCTGGGTGCCGGCAATGACAAGATCACCCTGGCCAATGCCAACAACGTGCTGGCGGTCTCCAACATCGAAACGATCGTGGGCGTCGCAGGCGATGACACGGTATCTTTCAATGCAGCCATTTCTGGCGGCATCGTGGACCTGGGCGGCGGTAGCGACCAACTGAACCTGGCGGACGGCGCGAACGTGGTCACTGCCACCGGCATAGAGGCCATTGTTGGCAATTCCGGGGCAGATACTGTCACCATCACCGATGCCATGGCCAGTGGCAGCACAGTGGATTTGGGCGATGGAGCGTCTGACGCCTTGGTACTGTTGGGCAATGGAAATACCCTGACAGTTTCGGGAACAGAGAGCCTGACCGGCAGCACCGCCAATGACTTGGTCACGCTGGGTGCGGGTATCTCCGGCGCCACCTTCAACCTCGGTGCAGGCACCGACACATTGAGCCTCTCCTTGGGTAACCACACGCTCACCGTGAACAACGTGGAGTCGGTGTTGGGCGATGGTGGCGCGGATGCCATCACGTTCGCCAATGTGGTCACAGCTGGCAGTTATGACTTGGCCGCCGGCTCCGACCAAGTGACCTTGGGCAACGGGTCTGGCGCCAACACTGTCACAGTCAGCAACGTGGAGAGCTTTACAGGAAGTTCAGCTGCCGACACCGTCACCTTCGGTGCCGCAGTCGCCGCCGGAACCGTGAATCTGGGAGTGGGTGCAGACAGCCTGACGCTGGCTAGCGGCACCAATGCGCTGACCGTCACCGCAACAGAAAGCATTACAGGCAACGCCGGTGCAGACACCATCACCTTGGGTGGTGCCATGGCAGCAGGCACCTTTGACTTGCTGGGTGGAAACGACGAACTGATTTTGGCCAATGGCACCAACGCCATCACCGCCACCAATATTGAGTCCATTCTGGGCGGCACTGGCGCTGACACGATCACCTTGGGTGCCGGGTCGACAGCCGCCACCCTCGATTTGGGCGCCGGCGCCGACGCATTGAACCTCGCAGCAGCGGGCGGTACCTTTACGGTCTCCGGCACCGAATCCATCACCGGTGGTGCTGGTGCCGACTTGGTGACCCTGGGAGCAGCCATCAGCGGCGCCACAGTTAACTTGGCGGGGGACACCGGCGACGTGCTGACATTGGCCAACGGCAGCAACACGGTCACGACCGTCGGTGTGGAAACCGTCGTCGGCGGCAACGCAGGCGACACCGTAGCGCTGACCAACACCACCAACGCACTGACCGTGAGCGGCGTGGAAACCGTGGTGGGTAACTCAGGCAACGACTCGCTGTCCCTGACCAATATCGCCAACACCCTGACAGTCAGCAGCATTGAAACCCTCACGGGCGGCACACTGAATGACGCCATCACGCTGAGCACCGCTGTGAGCGGCGCCAGCTACGACCTCGCGGGCGGCACCGACACACTCACCCTGGCCAGTGGCGCCAACAACCTGACTGTCACCGGTGTGGAGAGTGTCGTGGGCGGCGGCGCTACCGACACACTCACTCTGGCCGGCAACGGCAGCACGCTGACCGTGTCAGCCGTCGAAACCATTGCGGGTAGCACTGGTGACGATGTCGTCACACTGGGCGCCAGTGTGAGTGGTGGGAACTTTGACCTGGCGGCAGGCAACGACACCCTGAACCTCGCAGCCGGCGGCAACACACTGACCGTCAGTGGCAACGTAGAGACCTTGGTCGGCGGTGCGGGCAATGACCTGATCACCGTCGGCAGTGCAGTCACGGGCCTCACCTACGACCTCGGCGGTGGTGCGGACCGCCTGAGCCTCTCCAGCGCAGGCGACAACGCAATTACAGCAATCGGCATCGAGAGCCTGGTGGGCGGCACAGCCAACGATGCCGTGACCTTCACTGCTGCTGTCTCTGGTACGGCCATCGATCTCGGCGCAGGCGCACAAGACAAAATCACCTTGGCTGACGGTACCAACACCCTGTCTCTCAACGCCAGTGTGGAAACGGTAGTGGGCGGCACGGGCGCCGATGCGATTACCCTCACGGCTGCGGTCACAGGCCATGTGTATTCACTGGGTGCGGGCGCAGACAGTCTGACCCTGTCGGGCGCCGGGAACAACACGCTGACCGCCACTGACATAGAAAGCATCAGCGGCGGCAACCTCAACGATACGGTCACCTTGGGGGCCGTGGTCACAGGCGCCACCATCAACCTCAACGGAGGATCCGACCGCCTGATCTTGGCGGATGGTGCAGCCAACACAGTCACACTCAGTGGCGTGGAGTCCATCAGCGGTGGCACAGGCGATGACAGCGTGACGCTGGCAGCGGCAGTCACCGGCGGCACAGTTTCACTGGGTGCGGGCACCGACACCCTCACTCTGGGCGCGGCCTCCACCTTGACGCTGGATACGACTATTGAAACGTTGGTGGGCAGCAATGGCAACGACAACATCACCCTGAGTGCAGCGGTCAGCACAGGCAGCTACGACTTGGGTGCAGGCTCCAATGACCAGCTCACCCTGTCAACCACTGGCAACAACACCCTCACACTGGGCAACAGTGTCGAGACGCTGACATCGGGCTCTGGTGACGACACGATTGTGCTGAGTGCAGCGGTCACCAATATGCGGGTGGACTTGGGTGTTGGCGCCGACAGCCTCAGCCTGGCAAACGGCAGCAACTCGCTGACGGTATCCAACATTGAATCCGTGACAGGCGGTACTGGCGTAGACCAGCTGACATACACCACAACACTCGCGGCCGGCCAGATTGACTTGGGTGCGGGCTCCGCCGACAAAGTGATTCTGGCGAATGGCACCAACACTCTGACTACCACTGGCGTTGAAACCGTGGTGGGAGGCACCGGCAACGACACGCTGAGCCTGGCCGACGCCAGCTCCTTCGGTGTGTACGACCTGGGCGCGGGCACGGCCGACCAAATCAACCTGAGCGCGGCTGGCGACAACAACGTCATTGTGAAAAACACCGAGTCCGTTGTTGGCCTCGGGGCCAATGACACCGTGGCGCTGGGTAACAGCATCACCAACGGCCAAATCAACCTGGGCGCCGGCACCGACACCTTGACGCTGTTTGACTCCCCCAACAGCCTGACCATCACGGGTGTGGAAACTCTGGTGGGTGACTCCGGCGCCGACACGGTGACGCTGGCGACCGCCGTGACTGCACTGGATGCCAACCTGGGTGCTGGCGCAGACACACTGATCCTGGCCAACGGTGCCAATACCTTGACGGTCAGCAACGTAGAAACCATCACTGGCAATAGCGGCGCGGACACACTCACGCTGGGTTCTGGTGTGAGTGGCGGCACGATCAACCTCGGAGCAGGCACCGACACGCTGACCCTGTTCAACGATGTGAACGTTCTCACCCTGACCGGTGTGGAAACTGTGGTGGGAGATGCAGGCGCAGACACCGTCACCCTCACCGATGCAGTCTCGGGCTCCATCAACCTCAACGGTGGCAATGACACCTTGAACTTGGCCAACGGTGCCAACACCCTGACGATCTCCAACGTGGAAACCGTCAATGGCGGAACCGCTGCCGACACAGTGACATTCGGCACTGCGATTACCGACACCACAGTCAACCTGGGCGCCGGCACCGACACCTTGACCTTGGCTGACGGCACCAACGCAGTCACAACCCTGCAGGTTGAAAGTATTGTGGGGGGCACAGGCGATGACACCGTCACCCTGGGTGGTGCCCTGTCGGGTGCGAGCGTTGATCTGAACGCTGGTACTGACACCCTGGTTCTGGCCAACGGCGTCAACGTGCTCACCGTCACTGACGTAGAAAGCATCTCTGGTGGCACCGGCGCAGACACAGTCACCTTGGGCACTGGCAGCACAGCTGCCACTATCGACCTGGGCGCAGCGGCAGACATATTGAACTTGTCCAACTCCGGTGGCACTTTCACTGTGAGTGGCGTAGAAACGCTGACTGGCGGAACGGGTGATGACAACGTCACCTTGGGCGCAGCCATCTCGGGCGCAGTGGTGAATCTTGGAACGGGCACTGACACCCTCACCTTGGCCAACGGTGCCAACACAGTGACCGTGACAGGTGCAGAAACCATCACGGGCGACTCGGGTGCAGATGTGGTCACCTTGGGAAGTGCCGTTACGGGTGCCACGGTCAATCTGGCCGACGGCAGCGACCGCCTGGTTCTGGCCAACGGCACCAACACCCTCACCATCAGCAACACTGAATCGGTGAGTGGTGGCACAGGCAGCGACAGCCTTACACTGACCAACGTTGCCAACACACTCACGCTGAGCAGCATTGAAAGTGTGACTGGTGGCACACTGGCCGACGCACTCACGCTGACTACGGCAGTCACTGGCGGCAGCTACAGCCTTGGCGCCGGTGCAGATAGCCTGACCCTGTCTGGTGCAGCTGCCAACAGCCTGACAGCCACTGACATTGAAACCATCACCGGCGGCTCAGGCAACGACAGTGTGGTGCTGGGTGCAGCCCTGACGGCTGGCAGCATCGACTTGGGCGCGGGTGCAGATGCGCTGACCCTGGCAGCTGGTGGCAATACCCTGACCCTGAGCAATGTTGAAACCATCACCGCGACTGGAAGCGGTGACGACGCCATCACATTGGCGACCAGCATCTCCGGTGGCAGTGTAGACCTTGGAACGGGTAGCGACACCTTGACCCTGGGCGCCAGCGGCAACACTTTGACCGTGGCTACCACCATTGAGAGTTTGGTTGGCAGCGCGGGTGATGACATCGTGACACTGGGCGGGGCAGTTTCTGGCCAGACCTACGACTTGGGCGCTGGTGCAGGCGATCGCATTATTTTGTCGGGCGCAGGTGCCAACGACCTGACCGTCAATGCCATAGAAACGATCAGCGGTGCAGGCGCCAATGACACGGTACGCTTCAGTGCTGCCGTCAGCGGTGTGACTGTCGATCTGGGCGCGGGCACGGGCGACCGCGTGGTACTGGCTGATGGCGCCAACACCCTGTCGCTGAACGGCACCGTAGAAACTGTCACGGGCGGAACAGGCGCCGACAACATCAGCCTCACCACCACAGTCAGTGGTGCCACCTACAGCCTGGGGGACGGTGCAGACCGTCTGACTCTGGCCAATGGCAGCAACACACTGACGGCCAGCGATGTGGAAAGCATCACCGGCGGAACCGGGGTGGACAACGTCACATTGGGCACGGCTATCAGCGGAGCACAAATCGACCTGGGTGGCAGCATTGGTGGCAAACTCACGCTGGCCAATGGCGCCAATACCGTGACTGCCAGCAACGTGGAAACCATTGTGGGTGACAGCGGCGCTGACGTGGTGACCTTGAACACCGTGATCGCGGGGGGCAATATTGATTTGGGCGACGGCACGGACCAATTGGTGTTGAAGAACGGCACCAATAACCTGACCGCCACCAATATCGAAACCATCACAGGTGGAACTGGTGCAGACACCATCACCCTGGGAGCAGCCCAAACCAGCGGGACCTTCAACCTGGGAGCAGGTACCGACACACTGAATCTATCTTCCAGCGGCAACAACACACTGACGCTGGATGCCAGCGTAGAACGCCTCAATGGCGGCACCGCAGCCGACGCCATCACACTGACCCAAGCGGTGTCAGGTGCGGTGTTTGATCTGTCTGCTGGCGCAGACAGTTTGACGCTGGCCAACGGCACCAACATCCTGACCGCATCCTCCGTGGAATCCATCACGGGCTCGGCCGGGGATGAAGACATTACCCTGGGTGCAGCCATCAATGGCGCGACCATTGCCATGGCAGGCGGCAATGACACCTTGACATTGTCAGGCGCTGGGAACAACACGCTCAGTGTGAGCGACGTTGAGTCGGTGGTCGGTGCGGGTGGCAATGACGCCCTCACACTCACAACAATCCTGACTGGCGGCAGTGTCAGCTTGGGTGGTGGCAGCGATGCCTTGGTCCTGGCGGCAGGCGCTAACGTAGCCACTGTGGACGGTGTTGAAACAATCACCACCAGTGGCTCGGGCGATGACACCATCACCCTCTCCAGCGCCAGCCCGTTTGGCGCCAACGTCAACCTGGGAGCAGGTGCCGACAGCCTGACATTGGCGGCAGGTGGCAACACCATGACTTTGACAGGCGTCGAGTCTGTCACCGGTAACGCCGGTGCCGACGTCATCACCATGGCAGCCGCCATCAGTGGCGCTACCCTGGACTTGGCGGCTGGCGTAGACAAGCTTTACTTGGCCGATGGCGGCAACACCGTCACGACCTCCAATGTGGAAAGTGTGACCGGCGGCAGTGGTGCCGATACGGTGACGCTGCTCACCACCTTGACCGGCGGCACCATCGACTTGGGTGCAGGCGCTGACGCGCTGACCCTGGCGGATGGCGTCAACACAATCACCGCCTTCAATACCGTGGAGACCATTACCGGTGGTATTGGGGCCGACACGGTTACCTTCAGTGGCGCCATCACGGCTGGCAACTACAACTTGGGCGCAGGTACGGACTCATTGGTTCTGGCCCTTGGCACCAATACGTTTACTGCCAGCAGCACCGTGGAAACCATTGTGGGCAATGCGGGAGCCGACACCATCACTCTGGATGGTGGAGTCAGCGGCAACAGCTACGACCTGGGTGCAGGCACCGACCGCCTGAACCTCTCCGGTTTGGCTGCGAACACCCTTACCCTGAACGGATCTATCGAGTCCCTGGTGGGCGACTCGGCGGCGGACACCATCACCTTGACCAACGCAGTCAGCGGACATAGCTACGACTTGGCAGGCGGAACCGACACCCTCCAGTTGGCCGACGGAATAAACAACCTGACCGTGGCCAACATCGAAACCATCGTGGGCGGCACGGGGGCGGACACCTTGGTGCTCAACAGCGTTGTCACCGGCGGATCGATCGACCTGGGAGCAGGAAGCGACAAGATCAGCCTGGCCAACGGCGCCAACACCATCACCGTGTCGAATGTTGAAACTATCGTCGGTAACTCTGGCAACGACTTGGTGACACTGGCAACCGCGATTGCGGGGGGGTCTATTGCGCTGGGCGGCGGAACAGGTGACGTTCTGACTTTGGCAGACTTCAACAACAGCCTGTCGATTGACAACAGCATCGAAAGTTTGGTGGGTGGAACGGCCAACGATAGTGTGACCCTCACGAGCAACGTGACAGGCTTCAGCTACGACCTGGGCGACGGCACCGACACGCTGACACTCATGAACACGGGTACGGGTGCCAACTCGGTCACTCTGTCCAATATTGAAAACCTGGTGGGCGGCTCCGGCGCAGACACCGTCACCCTGGCAACCGCGGTCACCGCAGGCACGTACAACCTGGGCGCGGGCAACGACACCCTGGTGCTGGGCAACTTCAACAACACGCTCACTACGCAGAACATTGAGAACATCACTGGCAACAGCGGTGACGATGACATTACCCTGGGCGCAGGCGTGACGTCCGGCAGTTTCAGTCTGGGCGACGGCAACGATGTGCTGCGCTTGGCAAATGCGGCCAACACACTGTCCATCGGCGGTGATATCGAAACCCTGGTGGGCAACTCCGGGGTGGACACCATCACCCTCACCACGGCTGTCAGCGGGCGCACCTTCGATTTGGGTGGTGGTATTGACAAGCTGACCTTGGCAAATGGTGCCAACACCGTGACTTTGGCCAACATCGAAACCGTGGTGGGTGGCACTGGTGCGGACAACGTCACCCTGCAGGCGGCTGCTTCGGGCTCCAACATCAGCCTGGGCGCTGGCGCTGACGTTCTGACATTGGCTGATTTCAACAACACGCTGTCCATCGACAGCAGCATCGAATCGCTGCTGGGTGGCACACTTGCAGACGCCATCACACTGACCGCACCCGTCACGGGCGGCATTTACGACTTGGGCGCAGGAACAGACACACTGCGCCTACTTGCCACAGGCACAGCGGCGAACTCCCTGACCGTCTCCAACATCGAATCCCTGGTTGGCGGCTCGGGCGCCGACACCGTAGTGTTGAGCACACTGGCCAACAACGCGGTGTTTGACCTGGGTGCAGGTGCCGGGGACAAGCTTACGCTGAACAACAGTGGCAACAACACCCTGAGCGTAGGCGGCATAGAGACTCTCGTCGGCAACGATGGCGATGACACTGTCACGCTGACAAGCATCCTCACCGGAACGGGCCTGAGCATCGTCCTGGGCAGCGGCACCGACAGCCTGAGCTTGGCCAATGGTGCCAACACGCTGACCTTGGCCAGTGATATCGAAACTGTCTTGGGCAACTCTGGGGCTGATGCGGTTACGCTGAGTGAAGCTGTCACGGGCAACGTCTACAACCTTGGGGCAGGCTCGGACACTCTGACCCTGGCGGGTGCGGGCAATACCGTCACTGCCAGCGGAGTGGAAACACTGACAGGCAGCACAGGGGCGGACTTGGTCACACTGACTACCGCCCAAAGCACGGGAACCTTCAACCTGGGCGCCGGGGCTGACGTGCTGACGCTGGCAGACGGCCTGAACACCCTGACACTGAGCGGCGTGGAATCGCTGACGGGCGGCACAGGCGCAGACACCATCGCCCTCAGCGCCATCATTTCAGGCGCCACCGTCGACCTTGGGAACGGCATTGACAAATTGACCCTGGCCCACGGAGCCGGCAACACCCTGACCTTGAGCAACATCGAAACACTGGTGGGTGGGTCGGGTGCTGATGTCATCACGCTGACAACCGCTGCATCCGGTGCAAGTATTGACTTGGGCTTGGGCAACGACACCCTGCAACTGGCGAACGCTGCCAACACTCTCACGCTGAATGGAAGCATTGAGTCACTGATTGGTGGAACTCTGGACGACAACATTACGTTGTCGGCAGCAGTCTCCGGCCGAACCATAGACTTGGGCGATGGCAATGACCGACTGGTCTTGGCCAATGGCGTAAACACACTCACCGTCAGTAATGTGGAAACCCTGGTTGCCAATGCCGGTGCAGACACCATTACGCTGGGATCTTCCGTTACCAACCAGACTATCGATTTGGCAGGTGGCGTCGACAAGCTGGTGCTGAAAGCAACCGGTACCGATGACAACGTGCTGACCTTGGCGAATACCGAGACCTTGGTGGGTGGCAGCGGCAATGACACCGTCACCCTGACAGCGGCTGTCTCTGGTGTCAGCATTTCGCTGGGTGCAGGTACAGGCGACACACTGGTGCTAGCCACCACAGGTACCAACACTCTGGTGCTGAATACGGATATCGAGACGCTGACAGCCGGGGCCGCAGTTGACCGCATCACACTCAGTGCGGCAGTGTCCGGCCGCAGCTTCGACTTGGGCGCAGGTTCAGACTACCTGACCTTGGTCGGCAACGGCAATACGGTAACACTGTCCAATATTGAAACTGTGGTGGGCAGCACGGGCAACGATGTGGTGACATTGACCGACGCCTTCACTGGCGGCATCGTGAACCTGGCAGGTGGCACCGGCGACGTGCTGACTTTCACCGCCAGCAGTGGCGCCAATACGGTCACGGTCAATAACACTGAGACCATTGTGGCGGACGCGACAGATGACACCATCACGCTGGCTTCCGCCATCAGCAATGGCACTGTCAATCTGGGCGGTGGCGTCAACAAGCTGGTGCTCGCTGCAGCGGCCAACACCTTGACTGCCGTCTCCAATGTCGAGTCCGTAGTAGGTGGAACAGCGGATGACAAGCTAACATTCCTGACCCAGGTAACAGCCGGCAATTTCAACCTCGGCGCTGGCCTCGTTGACACCCTGACCTTGGCCAACTTTGACAACACCCTTACCGCAACGGGTGTGGAAACCATTGTGGGCAGTTCCGGTGCCGATGACATTACCTTGGGATCCGCCGTAGCAGGCGGCAGCTACTCCCTCGGTGACGGCAACAACACCCTGCGTCTGTTCAATGCAGCCAATACCCTGTCCGTCAATAACACCGTGGACACCCTGATCGGCAACTCCGGCGTTGACACGATCACCTTGACCAACATTGCCACCGGCAATGTCTACAGTCTGGGGGCAGGTGCAGACAAGCTGACCATGGGCAACTTTGCCAACGTGGCCACTCTGACCAATGTCGAGACGGTCGTGGGCGGAACGGCCAATGACACAGTCACACTCACGACCCTCAGCTCGGGCGGTATTGTCAATTTGGGAGGTGGTACCGGAGATCAGCTGACATTGGCCGATTTCAACAACACGTTGACGCTGACCGGCGTGGAAAGCCTGGTGGCAGGCACGGGCAACGATGTCGTGACACTGAGCGCGGCGCAATTGGGCGGCACCTATAACCTGGGCGCAGGCACGGACCGTCTGATTCTGGCCACGGCCGGCAACAACACGCTCACCGTTGCCAATGCAGAAACCATCATTGGAACCGGCGGTACAGATGTGATCACCGTGACCACGGGTCAGACTGGTACACGCATTGACCTGGGCAGTCTGAACGACACACTGGTTTTGAGCAATGATGACAATGACTTCACGGCCCTGAACGTGGAGACCATCACCGGCGGCACCGGAGTCGATATTGTCACCATGGGGGCCGCTGTCGTCGGTAGCACCAACTTCAACCTGGGTGATGGCGCCGACCAACTACGCCTGTTTAACGCAGCCAACACGTTCACATTGATGAGCAACACCATTGAGACCATCACTGGCAACTCTGGTGCGGACTCCATCACCATGGCCGTGCAGGCGACGGGCAATACCTTTGACCTCGGCGCAGGAATCGACATACTGACTCTGGGTAATTTCGCCAACGAAGTGACTGCGTCCGGCGTGGAGACCATCACCGGCTCCACGGGCAACGACACGGTCACCCTGACCACCACGCTTTCAGGTGGCCTGATCAACCTCAATGGAGGCAGCGACACCCTCAATCTGGCCAGCGGAGTCAACACCATCACACTGGGAGGCGTCGAAACTGTCAATGGTGGCAGCGGCAGTGATCGCATCACCTTCACCAGCGCAATCACCAACGCGGTGATCGACTTGGGTGGCTCCAATGACAGCTTGACACTCGCCGCCACTGGCCCCAACAGCCTGACCATCACCAACGTGGAAACGCTGGTAGCCGGCGCGGGCCATGACACCGTGACATTGGGTGCCGCGGCAGTCGGCGCGACCTACAACCTGGCAGGCGGCACGGACACCTTGCAGCTTTCCAGCGCAGGTAACAACAACGTCACCGTCAACGCCATTGAAACGGTACTCGGTGGCTCCTCGGACGACACCATCACCATGGTCCTGTCCACCATTGGAGCCACACTCAACGGTGGTGGTGGAGACGACACCCTGGTCGGCAGCAATGGTGCTGACACACTGATTGGTGGCAGCGGTGCAGACTACTTTGTGTTCCGCGATACCGCCCAGTCCAGTGCGGCGGTCTTCGACACCATCAACGACTTCGTGGTGGGCCAGGACAAGCTGGTCTTCGAGGGCCTGGGGAATGGCAACTTCAGCATGGTGAGTACTTTCACCAATACCGGCGACGCACAAGCCAAATGGGACTCCGCGACCAATATACTGTTGGTCGACACAGACGGTAACGGCGTCGCTGAAATGAAACTCACCCTGGTGGCCGCTACGTCTGATGGACTCAGTGCTTCTGATTTCCAATGGACTTAACCACGCCCCATGCCAAGACGGCAGCCAAGTACAGAAACCTCTGATCTGTTCACCCAAGCCCTTGCACACCAAAGTGCAGGGCGTTGGGACTTGGCCCGGGCTTCGTACGAAGCCGTGTTGGCAGAGACCCCACACGACACCAACGCGCTGAACAACCTTGGCGTGCTACTCAATGGTGCGGGAGACTATCTCCAGGCACTGGAGCGCTTCGATCAGCAAGTAGCCCTGGCCCCGCAAGACTCCCGTGCACACGCCAACCGCGGCGTCGCGCTCAAGTCCTTGGGCCGCCTGGAGGACGCCATTGCCGCCTATGGGACGGCACTCGCTTGTGACAAGCATTTCCACACGGCCCACAACAACCTGGGCAACCTGTTCTATGGCCGGGGAGAATTTGCACGCGCATTGGTGCATTTTGAAGCCGCATGCGCGCTACAGCCCCTGGCCAATGAGTACCGTTTCATGCTGGCCAAATGCCTGTTGGAGCTGCAGTCCATGGAACGTGCCGAGGCCGAGCTGCTCGTGGTGCTGCGCCACAAACCGGCGGATGCCGATGCCTGGGGCACTCTGGCGCGCCTTTGGACTGAACGGCACTGCATGCCGCAAGCCCTGCGTTGTTTCGAGCGTGGCTTGCAAGCCCGCCCGGACTACGCCGGGCTGATCTACAACCGTGGCCTGGCCCGACTGCTGGCCGGTGACCTGGCTGGCGGCTTTGCCGACTACGAGCGCCGCTTCGATGTGCCGGACTTCCCCTCCAAGCGCCTCAAGTCCACCAAGCCCCTGTGGAACGGCCAGCCCCTGCCCTCCCAGACCTTGCTGGTCCACGCCGAGCAGGGCCTTGGCGACACCCTGCAATTTTTACGCTATATCGACCTCTTGGCCGCACAGTGTCAGCGTGTGCTGCTACTAATTCAGGAGTCGCTAACACCCCTGGTGGTACTGCCACCCAATGTGGAGCTGGTGCACGAGGGCGCACGCACGCCGGCCTACGACTGGGTGTGTCCGTTGCTGAGCGTGCCGCACCTGATGGGTCTGTCCCAGGACGTTCCTCCTACCCTGCCCTACCTGCGCCTGGAGCCCGAACGCAGTGCCACTTGGGTGCCCCGCTTTGCAGCGCCGGGCTTGCGCGTGGGACTGGTGTGGGCCGGCAATCCGGCCCACAAGAACGATGCCAACCGTTCGATGGCGCTCAGTGCCCTGGCACCGGTGCTGGCGCTCGAAGGTGCCACCTTCTATTCCTTCCAGGTCGGCACGCGTAGCGCCGATCTGGCGCAGCTGCCGCCTGAACTGCAAGCCAAGGTGGTCGATTTGTCAGCCGATTTGCATGACTTTGGAGACACGGCCGCAGCGCTGCAGCATCTGGATGTGCTGGTGTGTGTGGATACCTCCATCTGCCATGTGGCCGGTGCACTGGGCCTGCCAGTGTGGCTGCTGATTCCGTGGATGCCGGACTGGCGATGGCTTCTGGAGCGGGAGGATTCCCCTTGGTACCCCAGTGTGCGCATCCTGCGCCAGCCGCGTTACCGCGACTGGGGCAGTGTGCTGGCCACTCTGGCCAAAGACCTGAAGGATCTGGCCAGTCCGCAGTCGGCCAGCGGCAAGCGGCGTGCAGCCTTGGCCCACGACTATGTGGAGCAGGGGCGAGTCCTGCTGGAGCGCAATGAGCCTGCGCTGGCCGCGCCTGCGTTCTGGCGCGCCCTGCGCGAGTGCCCAACCCATGCACGCGCAGCCAGCGCGCTGGCCATCGTCGCGTTTCGCACCGGCCATACCCACGCCGCCGTCATGTTCGGTCAGCGTGCATGCCGCCAAGCCCCCTCCGACCCAGAAGCATGGTCCAACTGCGGCGCCTTTATGAAAGCAGCAGGCCTCTTGCAAGAAGCCTTGCACTACCAGCGCACCGCCGTGAAGATGGCACCGGGCAACGCCCAAGCCCAGTCCAATTTGGGCAACACACTGGGCGCCCTAGGGCTGTGGGATGAGGCGCTACAGGCCGCCCAGGCCGCCGTGGCCCTGACCCGCAACGCCCCGGAGTACCAATACAACCTGGGCATCGCCCTGAAGGAAACCGCGCAGTTTGATATCGCATTGCAGGCATTTCGCCAGGCGCAAAGTACCCCCCAAGGCCACATCAAGGCTGCCCTGCACCAGTCCCTGCTGGAGCTGCTGACCGGCGACTTCGCGGCTGGCTGGCCACGGTACGAGAGCCGCTGGCAACAACCCGATGCCACAGAAAAGCGCAGCTTTACCCAGCCCCTCTGGACGGGTCAGGACCTGCAAGGCAAGCGCATTCTGGTGCATGCCGAACAAGGCTTTGGCGATACCTTGCAGTTCTTGCGCTTTGTGCCGCTGCTGGCGCAGCGGGGGGCATATGTGATCCTGGTGGTACAAGCAGAAGTACACAGCATTGCCGCACGGGTACAGGGTCTGGGTCACATCGTGCCCAGCGGTGCCGAACTCCCTCCCTTCGACTACCAGTGCCCCTTGATGAGCCTGCCCGCAGGATTTGGAACTACAGTACAGACCGTGCCAGCAACGGTCCCCTACCTGCAAGCTGACCCGGCCAAACTCGCCCACTGGCAGCAGCGGCTAGGGCCCGCCAAGCGCTACCGCATTGCCCTGGTGTGGGCGGGGCGCCCCACCCACGGTAATGACGCCAACCGATCTCTGCGCCTGGCGCAGCTGCAAGGGCTTTTGCAACTGGAGCAGGTGGAGTTTCTTTCCGTGCAAAAAGGCGACGCAGTAGCGCAGCTCGCAGAACTTCCGCCAGACTGCAAAGTCACCAACCTGAGTGCCGAAATCAGCAGTTTTGAAGACACCGCGGCCATCCTGAGTTTGGTTGACGAGTTGATCACGGTGGACACTTCGGTAGCGCACTTGGCGGGGGGGCTGGGCGTCAAAGTACGCGTGCTTTTGCCCCTTATTCCAGATTGGCGATGGCTGCTTTCTCGGACAGACTCTCCGTGGTACCCCAGCGCACGCCTGTACCGTCAAACCAAGCGGCAGGACTGGAGTGCGCCCCTCAAGAACCTGCTCAAGGCGGTACGCAGCGATGCCAATCGCACCCGCCGCTTGCACCGCTGAACCTCGCCCTGAAGAAAGTGCCGCATGGCCTACCTCTCGTTCACCCGCAACTTTGAAGATGTGATGATCAACCGGGCCCTGAGCCAGGTGCCGCAGGGCTTCTTCATCGACGTAGGTGCCTACCAACCCATTGCAGACAGCAACACCTTCTGCCTGTACCAGCGCGGCTGGCGTGGCTTGGTGGTTGAACCCCAGACCCGCTTTCACCCCCTCTGGGAGACGCAGCGTCCCGAGGACATTCTGGTGCGCGGCGCTGTGGGCAACCGCACCGGGGAGGTCACCTTCTTCGAGATCGCCGAGCGCGAACAGAACGCCACCACCTCCGAAGCCATTGCGGCCATGCACGCCCGCGAAGGCAAGCCTGTACAGCAACATACGGTACAGCAATACACCTTGACAGATTTGCTGCAACAGCACCGCCCCAATGGTGACATCCACCTGCTCAGTGTGGATGTAGAGGGCGCGGAGCTCGCGGTACTGCAAGGGCTGGACCGCACACGCTTTCGGCCTTGGCTGATCGTGCTGGAAAGCACCTTGCCCAACCGCCCCCAGACCAACTTTGACGAGTGGGAGCCTGAGCTGCTACGTACCGGATACGATTTTGTCTACTTTGACGCAGTCAACCGGTTTTACGTGGCACAGGAACACTCCGAGCTCAAACAGCACTTTCAGCACCCGCCGTGTGTGTGGGACAACTTTGTGGACTACCGGCTGGTCCAGGCACAACAGGCCGCAGCCAAAGCGCAGGCTGAGCTGGCACAGCTCAAAGCTACGCTGCGCAAGCTGTCGGAGTAATCAGGCGCCCACGCTGCGCCTGCTGCGCAGGCCACTAGGCCAGCTTCTTGACGATAAATTCGATTGCACTCTCACCCACTGGGGTGGTCGTCTGATCCAGGCGCTTGCCCAGCGCGGCCAGCAGGCTATAACGGAAGGTCGCGTCCAGCAGCTCAATTTTCTTGACCTGGATATCGGCACGCGTGTTGGCCAGCAAGGTGGTCACATTGATACTTTTAGGCGACCAAGACGTCTTCTTGTGGATGGCAAAGGTATGTTTGTGGTCACTGTTGAACGTCGAGGGAAAGACGCCTTGCTCGTACAAGTCCTCATCGGGCACCAGGCACACCAAGTGGCCGCCTGGTTTCAGCACACGCAACCAGTTGTCCAGCGCCACATCCACATTGCGCATATGCTCCAGGCAATGGGAGGAGTGAACAAAATCAAAGGAGTTGTCCGCCACGGTGGCCAGTAGCTCGGCATCCCCGTCGGGCATGTCCCAGGCACGGCAAGAGCGCATCAACGGAAAGAATTCGGCGTACTGTCCCAAAGCATCCGGACCGGCGCCTATGTCGATGCCCTGCCCCACAAAGTAGCGCGTGGCATACCGGGAGTCGGCCAAACGGTGAAAAATGGATTTGCTGGTTTCGTACATGCTTAGGTCTCCTCTAATCGGGTGAACTGGCCCAAGGCCTGGTAAATCTGTTCCAGCACCGGCGCCCACTGGCCGGTGTCGGCTTGGCGGAACAAGCGCATGTGGGGGTACCACGGTGAATCGTCACGACCGATGACCCAGCGCCAGTCAGGACTGAAGGGCAGCAACAACCACACAGGCTTCCCCATGGCCGCAGCCAGATGCGCCACGGAAGTATCGACCGACACCACCACATCCATCGCAGCGATCAGTGCCGCAGTGTCCGAGAAACTGTGCAACTGACTGTCCCACACCGCCACATCGTTTCGACTCGCCAGCGCTTGCCTGTCTGCAGGGCGGAATTCCTTTTGCAGACAGTGGAAATGCAGCCCAGGCCGAAACATGCGTTGAAACTCTTCGAAGGGAATGGAGCGGTTGTGGTCGTTCTTGTGCTCTGGCCGCCCAGACCACACGACACCCACACGCACTCCGCCCTGCCCCACGTGGCGCCGCCATACCCGGGACGCCTCCGCATCGGCTTGCAAGTAGGGATTGGCGGGTGGCAAGTTGGCCAGCGTCAGGCCCAAAGCCAGAGGGACACTCAGCAAAGGGCAATGCAGGTCGAAGGGCGGCAGTACTTGGCCTCGGGCTAACAGTGCATGCACGCCAGACAGCTGTGCCAGCACACCAAGCAAGGGCGCCTGCACCTCCAACAGCACCTTCGCCCCCCTGGCCGCCAGCACTTGCGCAAACCGGCAAAACTGCAAGGTATCGCCCAGACCCTGCTCCGCATGCAACAAGATGGTTTTCCCCTCCAGGGGCTCACCCTGCCACTGCGGCTGCGCAAAGTTGCGCACACCATCCTTGAGCTGCTCCGTCTTCCAGCGCCACTCGTAGTGTGGCCAGCCCATCGCCCAGTCCCCGGACACCAAATGGCAAATAGCCAGATTCAGGTGGGCGCCACTGTTATCCGGATCCAGTGCCAAGGCCTGGCCATTCATGGCTACGGCGGATGGCAGCCGCATCATGTCCTTGAGCAAGGTGGCGTAGTTGACGATGGCGTCCACAAAGCCTGCGTCGATTGCAATGGCGCGTTCGTAACTCGTCGCGGCGTCTTCCATGCGTCCCAACCGTTTCAGCACCACCCCGCGGTTGGACCACGCCTGTGCGTACTGTGGGTTGAGTTGCAGCGCGCGTTCATAACTTTGCAAGGCCTCCGGCACACGATCCAACTCACGCAGGGTGTTCCCCCTGTCCATATAGGCAACGGCGTAGTCAGGCTGCTGAACTAGCGCCGCATCGAAGGCAGCCAGGCTTTCTGGCCAGCGCCGCACATCGCCCAAAGCCAGCCCCAGACCATGCAGAGCCTGGGCATAGTGAGGCTGACACACCAAAGCTTGTTGGTAGGAAGCAACGGCAGCTTCTCCCCTACCCATGTCACGTAAAACATTGCCGCGGTTGGCCCATGCCTGAGCGAAATCTGGCTTGAGCTGCAATGCCCGGTCGTAGGCCGCGAGTGACTCATCCCAACGCCTGAGTGCGCGCAACACCAAACCCAAGTTGGAATGTACGGACGGATCTTGCGGCGTGTATTGTGCTGCGGCCTGCAATGCAGGCAATGCCTGGGCGTGCTGCTTGAGCTGCAAGTGGCAGACACCCTGCATGTGCAGCGCCTCACCCCAGGCCGGGTGCGCTTGGACGAGCTGAGCAAAGGCCTGCGCGGCCTGCGGCACCTGGCCTTGCGTATACAGCGACCACGCCGCAGCAAAGGAATCCGTGGCCACTTGGGTCATGGCTCAGGGCTGGCTGCCTTCGGCCGAACCCAGCAACTCATCGATATAAGAGACCACCGCATCCGGCGCTACACCAGCTTTGTTATAGAGGCGCAAGCGCTGAAAAATGTGGTCGTAGCGGGCCTGGGCCAAATCACGCTGGGCCTGGAACACCTTGCGCACCGCCTCCAGCACATCGGCATTGGTACGCAGCCCGGAGGCTTGCCCACGCCGCGTGCCCTCCAGTGCCACTTGGCTGGACTCCAGCACATCCTGATACGCCAGCAAACGTGCGCC
>JACCDV010325693.1_pt1 | contig 24942 bp, 20 predicted proteins | sample 7446131 | NCBI WGS metagenome assembly JACCDV01 (sample SAMN15323448, study PRJNA562643) | freshwater metagenome | isolation source: river surface water | place: USA:Blue River Watershed | collected 2017-08-17
CCCCTCCTCTACGCAACTAATCTCGGCGATAGGGTTTCGAGTAGGTGGACCTCGTCTTGCCTACTTGACACTTATCGTCTGGATTCTCCCCGCCACGATTGCCATGATTTTGGCCGCCCTGTTGATTTACTTTTTACAAAAAAATAGCCCCCAAGCCCTGGGGTTTGCAAAATTTATCCAGCCCATGGCGATTGGCTTTTTGATTTTTGCGGCGCAAAAAACCATCACCAGAATGATCAAAACCCCCGAGGCCATTGTTTTGATGCTGCTCTCGGCATTTGTTTCCTTTTTCTACAGCTCTCCTTACATCTTTCCAATCCTGCTCCTATTTGGAGGACTCAGTACCTCAATCAAGTATAAAAATCAACCCAAAGTTGAAGAGGATAAATCCTTACAAATCAAATGGAGTAACTTTTACCTATGGGGTGGCGTATTGCTGGTTGCTGCAACTGCCGGGGCCATTACTCAATACAAACCCATCCTGCTATTTGAAAACTTTTACCGAAATGGAAGTCTGATTTTCGGGGGAGGACAAGTATTGATCCCCTATTTGTATACCGAATTTGTAGATTTCAAGCATTTTCTGAGCTCCGAAGAATTTCTTACCGGATATGCTCTTTCTCAAGGAATTCCAGGGCCTACCTTTTCGATCTCCTCTTACATTGGCGCGCTTTCCATGCGTGATTTTGGATTGGGAGGATTCGTCCTGGGAGGACTGATCGCTACGGCCGGAATATTTCTTCCTGGGATATTTTTAATCTTTTTTGTCATTCGATTTTGGGACCAACTCAAGCTATATCGACCCATTCGGGCTGCACTTGAAGGTATCAATGCAGTTTCCTGTGGCATGTTGATCGCCGCAGCGTACCTGCTTTTCGAACCCTTGGAAGCAAATACACTTCACATTGTTTTTATTCTTGGAACATACGCCCTCCTGCAGTTTACCAATGTGTCTTCTCCGGTCATTGTGGCCGTAGGTATTTTATTAGGCATTTTGGCTCAAAATTTCCTTTCCTAGTTCAGTCCAAAAAATCAATCCGAACAAGAACGCCAACAAAAGCGTTTTGAGTTATGAATTCATTTCCTAACTTTCCTTCATGCAAGCGGCAGATTTTATCCATCCCATCATTCCTTCAATTCAGACTTCCGACCCGGTGGGTTCGGCCCTGAAAAAAATGGAATCATTGGAATTGACTTCGTTACCTGTAGTGGAAGGGGGATTATTTTTAGGGTTTGTGGAAGACGAAATCCTCCTCGAACAAGAACATTTGGATGTACAAATCGCTCAGGTAGAGCTGGAATGTGCCACTTGTTGGGTCTATGGAGATCAGCACCTGTATGATTTGATCCGGGTGGGAACTGAACATCAAGCCAAATGGGTAGGCATTTTAGATCGGGAGCAGCAGTACCTAGGGGTAGTGCCTACGCAAGATGCATTAGCAGCCTATGCCGATACTATTTCGATTCATTCCCAAGGAAGCATCTTGGTGATTTCCTTGCAGATGAACGATTTTCAACTCTCGGAAATTGCACGCTTGGTGGAATCCGAAAATTGCAAAATTCTAAGTTGCCTGCTCCACACCGATCCCATGGATCCGCAAGCCGTGGAAGTTACGCTCAAATTGGATAAGCCCGATAGCAGACACGTAAAAGCTACGCTACTCCGTTTTGGCTACCAAGTACAAGACTTCGCGCAAGAGGAAGTAGGCCAAAGTACCGATGAGGAGCGAATTGGGAATCTTTTGCGTTTTTTAGACATTTAACGATGCGGGTAGCAATCCATGGCTTATCCTTAAAAGCCGAATTTTTACCTATTCTTTGGGGGCTGTTCGAAAAACTCCAATCCCTTGGTATATCAGTTTGCCTAACGCCTAGTTTAGATCAGCAACTTCGGGCCCTAAGCCCAACAGCACCCACTTACAGTTTGCTCAATCATCCAGATGACTTTGATGGGCTAGATTTTTTTCTATCCCTAGGTGGCGATGGCACCTTGCTAGATTCTGTCTGTGTCGTAGGAAATAAAGAGATCCCCATCCTTGGACTCAATACCGGCAGACTGGGTTTTCTTGCCACTGTTGCTACAGATAAAATCGAAGCTGCAATTGACCAATTGGCCAAGGGCAACTACCAAATTGAATCCAGATCGCTGTTGTCCCTTTCTAGCAGTAAAAAATTGTTTCATGGGGCAAATTTCGCGCTGAATGAATTCACTATCCACAAAAAGGATACCTCTTCGATGATTACGGTCCATACCTACATCGACGGCAAATACCTCAATTCCTACTGGGCAGATGGCCTGATTGTAGCTACCCCAACCGGATCAACAGGGTATTCCTTAAGCTGTGGAGGTCCTTTGATCACGCCAGGAGCCAAAAATTTTGTCATCACGCCAGTAAGCCCACACAACTTGAATGTTCGTCCGATTATCGTTTCGGATGAGTCGGAAATCAGTTTTGAGATTGAAGGCCGTACGGATAAGTTCATGATTTCATTGGACTCTAGATCTACCTCCATCGCATCAGAAGTGAAATTAAGCGTGAAAAAGGAGTCTTTCTCCGCAAAATTGGTGAAATTGCCGTCCTATCATTTCTTCGACACCTTGCGCCAAAAGTTAAATTGGGGTTTGGACATGAGAAACTGATCCTTGGAGCTTAACAATAATTAACCCGTTTCATACCAGGCCTCGTTTTTTATACGTTAGGTAGTTCATAACTTGCATCGTCTTGAAAAAGGTCAATTTTAAGATTTTCAGTCTCTTAGTTGCGCTAGGTTTCCTAACACTCGCCTCAACGAATTCCGCTTATGGACAGAGTTACGAGGTAGGAGGAGGGTTAGGAACTTCCGTTTATTCAGGAGACATCATTCGAAAAATTGACCCAGGCCAAGCTGGCCTTCAAGGAACGTTATTTGGCAAGAGAAATTTTGACAATGTTTGGAGCTTAAAAGTAGGGGTAAGCGTAGCCGAGCTCATGGCCGCGGATAGCATCCAGCCGATTGATGTTATGGCAAGCCTGAGAAACGCCCATGTAACGGGTAGAATCACTGAGTTTTCTGCTTTGATGGAGTTCAACTTCCTGGATTATGTCAACCATAAGAGTGAATTTAAATTTTCACCCTACGCCTTTTTTGGCCTTGGTTACAGTTTTGTTCAAGGAGAAGGTCGAATCAATTCCAGTCTACCTGTAGAGGAGTACCGGTTGAGCACCTTGGTCATTCCATTTGGAGGAGGAGTAAAGTACCTCCTGTCGAATCAATTGACACTAGGCATGGAGCTTGGTTTTCGACCTACTACTTCGGACTTCTTGGACAAATTGGATAGTACCCTTCCCGCTGTGGCCAGGTACGATACCCCAATTGACCCGAAGGCAACTGCCCTAGCAAAAGGCCTGAATTACGGGAACCCCTATACCAAAGACTGGTACTATTTTCTGGGCCTAACGCTGAGCTATACGATTACTAAGGCTCGTTGCTACACCTATTAATTAATTGGAGTCTAAGGGAATTTATTGAAAAAGAAATCCCATTTTTGTACCTCCAAAAAAGTAGGTATCCCAGCCGCTGAAATGAAGGAAACTATAGACCGAAACAACATACCGAAGCACATTGCCATCATCATGGATGGCAACGGAAGATGGGCTAAACAAAAAGGCGCCATGCGGATATTTGGCCATCGGAATGCCATTCAAGCCGTTCGAGAAGCTATTGAAGGATCTGGCGAGTTAGGCGTAAAGTACCTTACCCTATTTTCTTTTTCAACCGAAAATTGGTCTCGCCCCAAAGAAGAGGTAGAAGCTTTGATGGACTTGCTGGTACAAACCATTGTTGCTGAGACTGGCCTGATGATGAAAAACCAGGTTCGACTTCACGCCATCGGCGATTTGGAAAGCCTTCCAAAATCCACCTACGACAAGCTATTGGAGGTCATGCAACAGACTTCTGCCAACACGGGATTAACCGTAAATCTAGCTTTAAGTTACAGTGGCCAATGGGAACTCACTAAAGCCGCACAACGCATTGCTCAAAAAGTCTCCGAAGGAACACTAAGCCCAGGAGAAATTACCCAACAAACGCTCGCTGATCACTTGGATACAGCAGGCATCCCTGATCCTGAATTGATGATTCGAACCAGTGGAGAATACCGAATAAGTAATTTTCTCCTCTGGCAATTGGCCTATACCGAACTGTATTTTTCGGACGTATTGTGGCCTGATTTTAGAAAAGAACACCTGTTTGCCGCGATTGAAGATTACCAAAAGAGAGAAAGAAGGTTTGGAAAAACCGGCGAACAAGTTAAACCTTAACTAGTAATGAAAAGAAGTTTACTGATTCTATTTTGTTTGATTTGGTCGGCAAGTGCCGTGGCACAAATTCGTTTGGGCCAGAGCCGCTATGCCTCCTCAAGACCAGTCAACATATTGGAATTGAATTATGCCAAACCCCAGAAGTTTAGAATAGCAGAGATAAAGGCCGTCGGACTATCTACCCTAGATGAAAACGCCATCATCTCACTTTCAGGCTTAAAAGTAGACGACCGGATTGATGTGCCTGGAGATGCCATTTCTGGCGCTCTCAAAAAATTATGGGGACAAGGAATTATCGGTGATGTCAAAATTTTGGTGACTAAAATCGAGGGAGAGGACATTTACTTGTTGCTCGATCTGACCGAAAGACCTCGTTTTTCTCGAGTAGAATTTGAAGGCATCAACAAAACACAAGAAGGAGAACTACGTGATAAAGTCAATATCCGTGGACGTGTAGTGCGCGACGACGTACTCAATACTGCCAAACGAAATATTGAAAAGTATTACCTAGACAAAGGATTTCTCAATACCGAAGTCAAAATCATTCAGGATAGAGACACAACCCTTCCGAATAGCGTCAAATTACGTTTTGACATTGATCCCAAATCAAAAGTAAAAATCAATGAGATTGCTTTCTATGGGAATGATGAGATTAGTGATCGTGCGCTCAAAGGAAAGCTGAAGAAAACCAAAGAGCATGCACGGGTAGCTATTTTCAAGGATGTGTACAGTCGCTTAGTCGATGCTGATGGCAAAAGCTTTACGCAATCACTCCTTAACAGCCAGGTGGCCACTTCGGAACAAGTAACCGAATACATCAGCAAGAATTTCAAATTGAACTTCTTCAACGGATCAAAATACAATCCCAAAGAGTACCGAGCAGATAAGGAAAAGGCTATCGCTTATTACAACAGCAAGGGTTTTAGAGATGCCAAAATCTTGGAAGACTCCATCTACAAATTCAGCGAGGACAAGATCAACATTGATATTTCCTTGGAAGAAGGACGCAAGTACTACTACCGCAACATTACGTTTACAGGTAACTACATCCACGAAGACGCAGTGCTACTCGCAAAATTGGGGATTGAAAAAGGAGACGTATACGACAAAGAAAAGCTAGACAAGCGCCTCAACTATGATCCACAAAAAGGAGACGATGTGAGCTCCTTGTATCAGGATAACGGATACTTGTTTTTCAACATTGACCCAGTAGAAATTAACGTATCAGGTGATTCCATCGACTTGGAAATGCGAATCTTTGAAGGTCCCCAAGTGACAGTGAATAGTGTCGGCATCAAGGGCAATGACCGGACCTCCGATCACGTAGTAATGCGAGAGATTCGAATTCTTCCAGGTCAGAAATTTAACCGAAGCTTGCTCGTCCGTACCATCCGAGAGCTTTCCACCTTGGGTTATTTCGACCCAGAAAAAATCAACCCAGATCTGCGTCCAAACTTTGAAAGTGCCACTGTTGACATCACCTTTGAATTGGAAGAGCGTCCCAATGATCAGATTGAATTGTCTGGAGGCTGGGGAGGTTTCTTCGGGTTTGTAGGTACAGTAGGTTTAGTTTTCAATAACTTCTCCATCAAAAACATCGGTGATTTTAGCAAGTGGGACCCGCTCCCGGTAGGCGATGGACAAAAACTTTCCCTTCGCGTTCAAGCAAACGGGCAAGCCTTCCAAAACTATTCCCTCTCGTTGAGTGAACCTTGGTTTGGCGGTAAAAAGCCTAATTCCTTGAGCTTTGCCTTCAACCATTCCGTACAGCGTCAGGTCGATTACTTCAACCAAGGAAATGGAGGAGATCTCGGTTTCTTTAAAATTACGGGGGTAACCTTGGGGCTTTCCAAGCGAATCACCTGGCCGGATGATTACTTCAGCATAAGTAACTCCCTCCAATTCCAGAATTATGAGTTCAATCAGTTTGGTACCTCTTTTGGTCTAAGCTACCCAACCGGTAATTCAAAGAGTGTTATTTTAAACACGACAGTGGCTCGAAATAACGTAGACAACACCATCTATCCACGTCAGGGCTCCAACATCATCTTGTCGATGAATTTGACGCCTCCTTATGCCTCCTTGAATAAGTCCTTGAACGAAGAATCTGGAGACCAGGAAAAATACAAGTGGTTGGAGTACCACAAATGGATGTTTGATGCTTCCTTCTACACCCCACTTTTTGGGTCTAACAAGTTTGTAGCCAGTGCACGGGCACACATGGGCTTCCTAGGATCTTATGGCAACAAGCTCGGCATTATCCCCTTGGAGCGCTTTGTAATGGGAGGTGATGGCATGAACTTTAACAACTTTGCCTTGGGTCAAGAAATTGTAGGTTTGAGAGGTTATGAAAACCAAACCATTACCCCAGGACGAAATACCCGAGGTACAGCTGATCCAGATCCGTATGGAGGGGTAGTGTACAATAAGTATGTAATGGAACTTCGATTCTTGGTATCTCCTAATCCATCAGCTACCATCTTCTTGCTCACTTTTGCAGAAGCGGGTAACAACTGGGGAGATTACAAGGATTTCAACCCCTACGATCTTAAAAAATCTGCAGGGGTAGGCGCCAGAATCTTCATGCCTGCCTTCGGTCTACTTGGTGTGGATTGGGGATATGGATTTGATCCAATGCCTGGTAGCTTGCAGCGAAGTGGCCCTCAATTCCACTTTACTATTGGCCAACAGTTCAGATAATCTTTTGGAATTCACAGCGTTTGTTAATTTATGTTAGGAAAAGCCTAAATTTTGTTCGCCTGAACGAATCCAAAAAAGAAAGGAACGCATGAATAAATCATTCAAAATTGTACTTTTACTTTTCATAATCCTGTATTCTGGACCTTTGGCAGCCCAAAAGTTTGGATACATCGATTCTGAATACATTCTAAACAAGCACCCAGACTACAAGCTGGTCCAGGATGAGTTGAAAAAGCTCAGTGAAGAATGGAAAAAAGAGGCACAAAATTTGGATCAGGAGATCAAGGAACTATCTGCACAGCTCAAGGCTGAGGAAGTCCTGCTTACTGAAGAGATGTACCAAAAAAGAGTAGAAGTAATTAAGGCAAAGCAGAAGGCTTCGCAAGAGTTTACGAGTCGGGTGTTTGGGATAGATGGAATATACTACCAAAAGCAGGCAGAACTTCTGCAGCCCTTACAATCCAAAATTTACGATGCCATTGAAAAGGTATCACGCAGAAACAACCTCGCGGTTCTATTTGATAAAGCAGCGGGTCCCTCTGCGATTATTTACACAGATCCAAGACACGACTACTCGGAGTTTGTCCTGGAAGAATTAGGAATTGAAGACAACAATTAAATACACACCAAATGATGAAAGTAAACGTTATCCTAGCTTCTCTAGCCTTGCTATTGGTAGGATTCACCGCCCAAGCTCAAAGCACTGTCAAAATCGGGTACACGAGCGTAGAATTGATTATGGATTTGATGCCAGAAATGGAGCAAATTGGAGCTGATGTTCAAGATTACCAGACCCAACTTCAAACCAACATCCAAACCAAAGCAGCAGACTTCCAAAAGCAAGTAGAAGCCTATCAGAAAGCTGCTCCTACTATGACTGAAACTGCTAGAGCAGCAAAAGAGCAAGAATTAACCAAACTTCGTGACGACCTTCAGAAGTATGAGCAGGATGCTCAGACTTCCTACCAAAGAAAGTTGCAGGAGCTTCTAGAGCCTGTTCAAACGAAAGTAATCAATGCAATCAATGCTGTGGCTGCAGAAAACAACTACACCCACATTTTCGCAGAGACTGCTGGACAATCTCCCATCTTGTTGTACACTAAGGAAGAAGATAAATTTACTGAATTGGTATTGGCCAAGTTAGGAATTCAGATTCCCGCGAAACCTGCTCAAAAATAAATTCGAACCGGCTCCAGCAGCCGGTTTTTTTTATGGCAAAAAAATCTCCCAAAGAAGTCTTACTCAAAAGTCAAGAACTCCTACTTGTTGACTTTTACGCGGATTGGTGTGGTCCTTGCCAAACCTTATCTCCTATACTGGAAAAAGTGGTAAATGATCTCGAAGGAAAAGTTACCCTGTTCAAAGTGAATGTGGACAAGCATCCGCAGCTCGCCCAGCAGTTTGCCATTCGCTCCATCCCACACCTCATGCTCTTTAAAAGAGGAAAAATCCTGTGGCGAAAAGGAGGCCTGCTCACCAGCGCAGAACTGTTGAAGCAGCTCAATCCATTTGTATAAAAAAAGGGGCTTGAGCCCCTTTTTTTAAATGTAGTATTTCAAACGGATCACCTCTTGTTCAGTAAGGAAGCGGTAGTGTCCCCGCTTCAAATCCTTTTTGTCCAAGCCGGCATACATTACTCGATCCAAGGCCACTACCTCGTAGCCCAAGTGCGCAAAAATTCGACGTACAATTCGGTTTCTACCAATGTGAATTTCCAAACCTAAAATGGTTCTATCCTTGGAAAGAACTTGCAAGTCGTCCACTTTAGCATCCCCATCTTCTAAGGTAAGTCCCTCGATGATTTCTTCCTCATCCTTAGCGGTCAAAGGCTTATCCAAGGTTACCTGATAGATTTTTTTGATCTCATTGGAAGGATGGGACAGCTTGGCCGCTAGTTCGCCATCATTGGTAAACACCAGCAAACCTGTGGTGTTTCGATCCAAGCGACCTACCGGAAAAATCCGCTCCTCACAAGCATTTTCAACCAACTTCATCACGGTCTTCCGTTCCATAGGATCTTCGGTAGTCGTGATAAAATCCTTCGGCTTATTTAACAAAACATACACTGGCTTTTCAGGATTGATTTTCTTTCCTTGGAAGACCACATGATCTGATTTTTTCACTTTATAGCCCATCTCCTGCACTACCACGCCATTGACCACTACCAATCCCTTCTGGATCAATTCGTCGGCCTCTCTACGGCTACAAATACCTGAGTTGGCCACGTATTTGTTAAGACGGATGAGCTCTTCCCCTTCCTTTTTATTCTTTTTCTGAGGGAGGCTATCAAAATTATAGTCAGGTCGATCTGCACTTAGTTCGACAAACTTGCTTCTATTCTTTCCAAATCCTCTTTTTTCGGTTGGTGCATCCCCATTGAATGCCTTAGCTTCTACTCCATAGATAGGCTTTTGGTCCTTTCCTCTTCCTTTGTAAACGCGCTTTTCACCTGGAGCAAGGGAAGCTTTATCTTCCGTAAAATCTTTTCTTCCACCTTTATCTTTTGAGAAAGAAGCCAGTTTCGAACGTTCATCTTTTTTGAATCCAGGTTTTTCACCACGGGCTGGACGAGGACTGGACTCATTAAATTTACCACCAAACTTTCTTCCTTCACCTCGTTCCTCTTTTTTAAAGCGATTGGGGGAATCCCCAAAAGTTCTTTTCTCCCTCCAATCGGAAGACTTTTCTCCAAAGGAAGGCCTTCCTTCTCCTCCTGCTGGCTGATCTTTAAAAAATCTACCTTTCGCAGCTCCTTTTACCGGTGCTCCTTCCGAATTTCTCTTTTCGTAGGGTTTCTTTTCAGATCCGTTTTCTTTTTTACCAAAGAACTTGCCTTTACCCGTATCTGAAGAATTGTCTCTTTTGGAATAGGAAGATCCCCTAGCAGGTTTTTTGTTGCCCGAAGTATCTCCCTCTTTTTTGTCCGAACCAAAAAATGGTTTTCTCGTATTATTTTTTTTCATGCTGTTGCAGCATCACTGCTGTAGTGGTTAAAATTAATTTACCTTCTGAAATTCAAAGGCTTAAATCGTCCGCAAAGATACATGGAATAGAACCAATACGATCCCTAAATTCAAAATATTCTTTAGTCTACGCCTTTGTTTTTGTAATAATATTCTGTTGCGTTCCGAACAGACCCCTGTGTAAGAAGTAATTCATTCGCAATCTCATAAGACACCCCTGTGGCCTCCATGATCATCTTAGTCCCACGATCGACCAGCTTGGCATTGGACAACTGCATGTCTACCATCTTATTTCCCTTTACACGTCCCAATTTGACCATCACCGCAGTGGAGATCATATTCAACACCAGCTTTTGCGCGGTGCCAGATTTCATCCGTGTACTACCCGTCACAAACTCAGGACCCACCACTACCTCTATGGGATGAGCTACTGCCTGGCCAAGTGGAGAATCCGGATTACAGGAAATCCCTCCTGTCAATAATCCCATTTCTTTCGCTTTCTTCACACCCCCCAACACATAGGGAGTACTACCTGAAGCAGCAATACCAATGACTGTATCCAATGTTGAAAACCCATAAGCTTGTATGTCCTTCCATGCCTGCTCCACATCGTCTTCGGCATTCTCTACCGCTTTTCGAATGGCTGAATCACCTCCAGCAATGAGTCCAATGACCCAATCGTGCGGTACACCATAGGTAGGTGGGCACTCGGAGGCATCCAAGATTCCTAATCGTCCACTCGTACCCGCTCCAATGTAGAAAAGACGACCTCCTTCACGCATCCGAGGTACAATTTCTTCTACCAAGGCAGCAATTTGCACCAACTTTTGTTGGACTGCGGCGGCTACTTTGTGGTCTTCTGCATTGATATTCTCCACCAACTCTAGGGCAGTCATTTGCTCCAAGTTTTCGTAGATGGAGGTACTTTCAGTTATTTTTTTCATACCAGTTCTTGGTGGTAAAGAGTAAGTCCCGCAATCGGGCTTTCCAAAATCAAGCCTACCTGTATACCTCGATCTATGGCCGCTTTCCGTAGGATGTCTGCATTGTAATACGCGATGGAACCTACAAAGTGAACTGGCTTGGTTTGAAAATCGGGGTATTTGCAGACATGCTTCGTAAAGAAGTTTTGAAAAGCATCGTAAAACAGTCCGTAACAGTACGGGTTCGATTTATGTTCGGTAATGAAGCGGCAAAAGCTTGCCATGTATCGGTTGGGAAAAGGCTTGCGGTACACTTGCTCCTGGATCCCATACTGTGAAAGTTGAAAGCGGTCAATGGCCTCTTGGCGAATGGCTGCAGGCATTTCCTCATGAATAAAATCTTGTAGAAACTTCCTCCCCACATCACTCCCCCCCCCTTCATCACCAAGAATGTAACCGGCTGCAGGCCGGGAAGCGACGATAGTTTTGCCATCGTAATCACAGCTATTCGATCCTGTACCTAAAATGCAGGCGATACCGGCTTGATGCCCACAGGTCGCTTTAGCAGCAGCCAAGAGATCATGGTCTATTTGAATCTGTGCTGCTGGGAAAATAGCGCGTAGGGCTTGTTGGACTTCCACCTTCTTTTCCGGAGCAGCACATCCTGCGCCGTAGTAATAAATTTCTTCAATCTGATTGGAGAGATTCAATAAAAAGTCTTGCTTTAGCTGCTGTGTCATCTCTGCCACACTCAAGTAGTAGGGATTGAATCCTATTCCTCGGAATTGACTGATTTGACCGTCTTTGTGGAGTACGCGCCAATCCGTTTTACTCGAACCACTATCTGCTATTAATATCATCTGGATGAAGTTGGCCTACGGCCTCAAATTTTTCAAAAACTTTTTCAGTATGGGGAGCATCCCCAAGTTCTGCGGTCAAATCCTGACCCGCCCAATGTTCGTAATGGGTTCCATTTTTCCATAGCCTAGAAGCGGTCACGTCGTAAATGACTCCTTGAAAAGCCACCCATATTTCAGGCTTATCTTGACCATTCCGCAGAGCAAGCTGCTGACGGGTATAGCGGTTCATCAATACAGCTTGATTTGGGCAGTCACCCAACGTTCTGGAATCTCTCCTTGCTGAGCTTGTTCGTAATCGGCATAGCTACAAGGAACGATGCTTACTCGCTCAAATCGACTTGCATCATTGTAAGGAATCTCCATCCACCATTTGCCACTGCGCTTGCTTTTGTAAAAAACCAAGGTGTTGGGCTTGGAATCCATGGAAACCGTGTACTTCATGTAGGCTGCACTCTTGAAGGAAAGCGTATCTTTTCTACTGTAAAATCCTTCGATAAAGTACCAGATCATAACTGCTGCTACTTGAGCAGTCTTGTTGTGGGTATCGTCGTAATAGGGGTCGTACCCGTAGACGCCAAAAGAACTCAATTTTTCATTTGAGCCAGCAAACCAACAAATCTGACTTGCTTCCTCACCAGACAATCCAAAGGGTTGAGCATCCACCGCCCCAGGCGCTACAGAAGACTGTATTGCGCTCAAGTCAAAGCTTACCAAATCCGAATCGCGAATCAGGGGCTCAATTTCCTTAAAGTTGTCTCTTACTTGACCAAGACGAACATGCTCAAAGTAGAGCTTCTCCAGGGCTGTAACCAAAGTGGGATCTACCAAGAAGCTTTGGTATCCTAGGTGAGTGGAAGAAAACAAGAAGTTGGGTTGATGAAGGACAATCTCTTGGGTATGCCGATCACTCTCTGGACCTGACTCTTCCATGTCGATTTTGGCATCTACTGTGAGTAAGGTGACCAGCTTTTTTAATTTCTGATAAGACAAGTATTGTCCATAATCCAGGTCATGGGAGCCTCCAAAAAAAATAGGCAAGATCTGTTGCCGCATCAGGTAATCTCCTACTTGTCGAATATTTTGGTAGGTATCGTTCAAGCTTTCACCAGAAATTAAATCTCCTAAATCTGCAACTTGATAGGGAATTGCACCTCTTTTGAGTTGGTACAGCTTCTCCCGAATTTCAGAACTTGCCCGAGCAATGCTTTCGGAACGTTTCGCCCCTCGGCTTTCTTTCAAGCCTACAAGCGCAAGTTGAATACCCTTAAGGTCTGGAAAGGCGTGGTGGTGAATAGAAAGTTGGTTAAAAATTGAATTCTCGGGATAGCCTTTTTCTGCAATGGCAGATTCCACAGGCTCAAAAAAAGAGGAAATGGTCATGGAAAGTCTTTAAGTAGTTAAAACTAATCAAAAATGATACCTAAAAAAAAATCCTGCGAGTGCAGGATTTTTAGTTTTGATTTAACCACCGAAATCGTCAAATCGAATATTTTCTTTTGGTATACCCAAGTCGTCAAGCAATTTGAGAACCGCCGCATTCATCAATGGAGGTCCGCATAGGTAGTATTCAACCTCATCTGGCTCTGGATGGTTTTTCAAGTAGTTTTCAAACAATACTTGGTGAATGAATCCAACATACCCATCTGCCTCACGATCTTCCAAGGAAGTCTTGATCTTCCAATTATCCTCTGGAAGTGGTTCTGAAAGTCCGATGTGGAAATTGAAGTTCGGGAAGTCCTTTTCAATAGCTCTGAAATGAGGTACATAGAACAATTCCTTCTTGGAACGACCTCCGTACCAGTACGAAACTTTACGCTGAGTCTTCTCAGTATGGAATAGGTGGAAGATCTGTGCTCTCAATGGAGCCATCCCTGCACCGCCACCGATGTAGATCATTTCTCTCTGAGTAGGATTGATGTGGAATTCTCCATAAGGTCCGGAGATAGTCACCTTATCGCCTGGCTTTCTGCCAAACACATAAGAAGAACAAACTCCAGGATTGACATCCATCCAACGGTTGTTTGCACGATCCCATGGTGGAGTTGCGATACGGATGGTCAACATCACGATATTACCTTCAGCAGGGTGGTTGGCCATGGAATAAGCACGGAATAGTGGCTCGTCATTTTTCATCACCAAGTCCCACAAGCCAAACTTATCCCAATCACTTTTGTACACGTCAGCTGGGTGACCCAATTCTGGATGTGGAGTGATGTCCATGTCCTTAAAGTTGACCGTAATAGCCGGTACATCTACTTGAATGTATCCTCCTGCTTCAAAATGAAGGATTTCTCCCTCTGGAAGTTTTACTTTAAATTCCTTGATAAACGTAGATACGTTGTAGTTGGAGATGACTTCACACTCCCACTTTTTGATTCCAAAGATCTCCTCTGGAACACGGATTTTCATGTCCTGCTTTACTTTTACTTGGCAAGCCAGGCGAACATGTCCTTGCTGCTCAGCACGACTCAAGTGACCCACTTCGGTAGGCAATACATCCCCACCCCCATCGTCAACGATACACTTACACATGGCGCAAGTACCCCCTCCACCACAAGCAGAAGGAAGGAAGATTTTTTGATTCCCTAAGGTAGAAAGCAAGCTTGAACCCGCGGAAGCAACAATTGGGTTGCTTTCATCCCCGTTGATGATAATCTTAACATCCCCAGAATTTACCAGTTTGGACTGGGCAAATAGGAGAATAAATACCAACAACAGGATAATGGCTGTGAAGGCAATAATGGAAGTAATAATTACAGAACCCATGAACTCTTATTTTTTCTTTTTCGTAGGAAAACCCCGTTTTTGGGAGCACAAATATATTTATTAATCAGGAATGCACGCCAAAAATATTGGCAAATTTGGAAGAGATTCCTGACTTCTTACTGGTACTCTAACTGATTAATTCTTCAATAGGTTTAGCAAAGTGCTCAGCTTCATTTTCAACAACCTTCTATCGACAATGAAATCCAAGAATCCGTGTTCCAAAACAAATTCGGAACTCTGAAATCCCTTCGGTAAATCCTTCCCGATCGTCTCACGAATGACCCGAGGTCCTGCAAATCCAATCAAGGCACCAGGTTCGGCAATGTTAAAATCCCCCAACATGGCATAAGAAGCAGTCACACCGCCTGTGGTAGGATCGGTGAGTAAGGAAATGTAGGGGATTCCTGCTTTGTCAAGTAAGGCTAATTTGGCAGAGGTTTTGGCCATCTGCATCAAGGAAAAGCCTGCTTCCATCATGCGCGCACCTCCAGATTTGGAGATCATCAAAAAAGGAATTTTATGCTTTAAGGAGTGGTCAATTGCTCTCGCGATTTTTTCACCCACTACAGACCCCATAGATCCCCCAATAAAGTTGAAGTCCATGCAGGCGATCACAAGCTCTTGTCCATTCATTTTTCCATAGGCCGATCTCACTGCATCGTTCAATTCGGATTTGGAAATGGTCGCCTCAATTCGGGAGGAATAGGATTTGGTATCAACGAAATGAAGAGGATCTCCAGATTTCATTTCAGCATCCAATTCGGTAAAGGTGTTGTTGTCAAAAAGTATTTCGAAATACTCCTTTGAACCGATTTTTACATGAAAATCATCGGTGGGAGATACGTAGGCATTACTTTTCAATTCCCGGGTATGGACGATTGTCCCACTTGGAGTCTTAAACCACAAGCCATCCGGTGTATCTTTTTTATCCGCTGTGGAAGTTTTTATGCCTTTGTCAGTTCTCTTAAACCACGCCATACAACTATTCTGATTGATCTAACACCTCAAAGGTGACAAATTTAGTTTGAAACTCTCATATTAAAAATTTTCTTCTTTTTCCTAATAGGCAACTCCTTGCGCTCCATTTGGAGAAATTCTCTTTTTACACGAACTATTTTTTAGTACTTTGAAATTCAATTCGAACCCAATCTTTCCAATATTCCTTTCGAAATTTCCCATGAGCTTATCCATACTTTTATTGATTTCTGCGATTATCCTCTTGCTTGCTTACCGGATTTATGGCAAATACGTATACAATAAGTTTGGACTAAGTGATGCTCGAAAAGCCCCCTCTCACACGCACCGAGATGGCATTGACTACGAGCCTAGCAAGCCTATCGTCGTCTTGGGTCATCACTTTGCCTCCATTGCTGGAGCAGGCCCAATCGTAGGTCCCATCATCGCAGTCACCTTTGGTTGGATTCCAGCGGTCATTTGGATATTGGTAGGGGGAATATTCTTTGGAGCTGTTCACGATTTGGGAAGTATGGCAGCCTCCCTTCGCACCGAGGGAAAGTCCATTGGGGTAATCATTAGAAATCAAATTGGTGTTAAAGGGAAGCAACTCTTCATCTTGTTTAGTTTTTCCACCCTAATTCTGGTCATCGGGGTATTCTCAGATATCATTGCCAAAACCTTTGTAGCGAATCCGGGAGTGGCCTCTGCCTCTATCCTATTTATCTTTTTGGCTGTTGCGTTCGGATATTTGAATCGGCTCGTTGGCAATAAAAACATCGCTTTTATCACCATCACGGTGATTGGGGTAGTGTTGATGTATTATTTTGTCTACTTGGGCACCCAAATCCCTCTTGCTCTAGATTACACCTGGTGGGTGGGAGGTCTGCTCGTCTATGCCTTTATCGCATCCGTTACTCCAGTTTCCTTATTGCTACAGCCCAGAGATTACCTGAATAGCTACTTGCTCTATGGAATGATGATTGCCGCGGTGGCAGGTGTGATTGTTGCAAATCCTTCGATCGAAATGAGTACAGAAATACAAGTTTCAAGCGAAAGTCTAGGGTATGTATTTCCGGTATTGTTCGTAACGATTGCCTGCGGCGCCATTTCCGGATTCCATGCTTTGGTGGCATCAGGGACTACCTCCAAACAATTGGATAAGGAAAGTGATGCGAAGATTGTGGGTTTTGGAGGCATGCTGATCGAATCCTTTTTGGCAATCATTTCCGTTGGGGCTGTGATTATCCTATCGCGAACGGAATACTTAGATCGTCTTACGGTCGAAGGACCGGTTGCCCTCTTTTCTACGGGATTGGGAGGCATGATTTCAAGCCTAGGTATCTCCGAATCCTTTGCCGTAGGATTTGTGGCCTTGACGGTTTCTGCATTTGCACTGACTACCTTGGATACCTGTACCCGTTTGGCTCGATTTACCTTGCAAGAATACTTTGAAGATATGCCCCAGCCAGCTGCTCAAGTAATGGCAAAAAACAGGTACCTCTCCACAACGATTGTGGTCATCCTATCTGTGCTCTTGTTGGCGTCAGGAGAGTTTTCAAGACTATGGCCCATTTTTGGATCCGCCAACCAGCTTTTAGCTGCCCTTGCCTTGCTGACCATCGGCGTCTGGCTGATGAAAAAAAATATCTCCGCCACCTTTGTGACCATTCCCATGTTTTTCATGTTTACGGTCACCCTAGCTTCTCTAGGATTGTTTGCTTGGAAAAATTTTCAAGATGAGGGCTATATCCTTGCAAGTATTGCTTCCATCTTATTTGTGTTGGCCATTGCATTGATTGTATTGGCCATCCGAAGCTTAAAAAAAGAGGTCAAAGCGTCTGAGTAGGCGCTTTGACCCTATTGTTATCAATCAAGTACTCAGTCGGCTCCGTCAAGCTTTGCCTTCGCTATGGAGTAAGCTGCCGCTTGCCTTCCTTGCGTCAGGCCAGCTGTTGCATCAAAGGAGTAGTGAATCCCTCCATAAATACGCGACATGGACGCTTCCTCGGCCCAAGTTCGAAATTGACTTGCATTGGCTGGGAAAAAGTGAGCCATAACTTCTGCAGCTGCCCCAGAAAAAGAGGCATGTCCGGAGGTGTATGCTGGAAAATTGGGAGTCCCCAAAATGGTTCTAAAGCCAGGAATGGCTTGTATCGGTCGTGGGTAATGGTAGTAGTACTTCGCATCCCAGCAGGCAATTCCTGCATCGGCAATGGCCATGTTGAGGTAAGCAAATACCCGAGCAGTACGAACAGGACTTAGCTTATTGGCCACCACTTCCTCTTTCGCAAAGCGATTCCAATGCCCTGGAGGGGTGTAGGTGTTCAACCCATCATTCCAAAAGTTGGCGATTCTTCGTTGGTTGGTTGTCAAGTTATTGGCATACTGCTTCAATTCTTTTACCGACTCCTCAAAGGCAGGAGAACCCGGTGCAGGAGGAGGTCCTGGACGAATGGCTTCCACATTGGGCACATTCCAAGTTCGGACCTTTCCAAAAAGAGGAACAAGACCTATTTTTCGTTGCGGAGTCTCCTGATTTTCCCAAACCCATCCAAAACGCTCCTTAGCAGCATTTTTGATGGAATCAGATTTCACTAGTGTAGTTTGGGCATTTTTCATTCCATCTGTAGATGCTCTCGCTAGTACCGTTTTGGCCACCCCTGCTCCAATGAGTTGGCCGGCTTCCACATCACTGCTCAAATTGATGCCCGCTAGGATAAGAGATTCCAAATGTTCTTGCGCTTTCTGTGCCAAGAAGTCTTTCTCAAGGGGAAACATGGCTGTTAGGACATCTCTCGATGCAATAGCAATGACTGCTCCATCCGAAGGATAGGAAAAGAGCCCGTTATTCTCATAGGCAGTTTTGATTTGAGGATCCAACTGGTAAGGAGCCTGCCGCTTAAACTTGTACTTGTACTGCCAAGCCATAATCAATCCATCGTATTGGGCCACACTCAAGTGGGCAAGCATTCTACTCGTATACGGGGGATGGGAATAGGGAAACTTGGGATACTTGGATGGATTGGCTGGATCAGGTACGGGATAGCTTCCGTCAGGATTGGGCGCAGGAATCAAATTGTATTTGGTCGCCAATTCCAATGCGATCTCATTCCATCTCAACAGGGGATTATTGGTCCAGTAGGCCACTGCCTCCCGCTGTGCAGAAGTCGCTTTGCTTTGTTTTTCTTTGGCGTCTGCCAATTCCTTCATTAATTCTGGAGATCCAGCTGCGGCAGGATTGGGAATGGAAATTTGCTCATTTGAGGTGTGCAGAATCAATTTCCACTGCCCTGCATTGGCATCCAAATTTGCATATTGATAGCCTGTAAAGTCGTACTTGGTTGGCAAATCTTCCACACATGAAGAAACTAAAAGCGTGAGGAAAAGAAGTCCTATGGGTAAGTAATTGTATTTTTTCATATTGATTGGATTAAAGGGCCTTAAACTGATAGGTGATTCCTAAGCCAAAGCCCGAAAATTGACCCATATTTCTACCAGAAATTACCTGTTGGTAGGAGGCGATGAGCCCAAGGCCTCTCCCATTATTTTTAAAGTAATACTGAGCAAATCCCTCTACTCGGTCAAAATCTACCTTATTGGTTGGCAATGGCATGCAATAGGTTCGGATGTCATCCCCAGAGGTAGATCGAATAGTGGTCAAACTTGCTTCTACTCGTAGTCTATAATTAAACAACCAGGATCCTAAAGTGAACTGACTTTGAATGGCATCTGGAACATTCATTGTTGACGTGTAGAAAGGCCCATCCGCATAATAAAATTCACGCTCTGCTTCAGTAGTCCCCCGATGCAAATACGAAGAAGAAGCTCGGACATAAGGTCCCTTATCCAATTCGTATTTTCCAATGGCTCGAATACCCAATTCATTAGCACCAAAACCTAGGCTAAAGGGCATGTAATCCGATAAATAATTGGAGGCTGGCGTACTGAAACTCAGATTGGAAAACCCAGTCAACTTGCCTTTTCCAAGGGTCTTTTCCAGCAACAAGGCTTTCACGGATATCCCAAAGTCTTGGATTCCTTGCACGCCAGTTAATTGTCCTGCTGAGGCTCCAGTTTTGACATAAGGAAGACTTAGAATGACATTGACTTTGTCGGTAATTCCGCCTACGATCATGGGCATCCCCATCTGTCTGGTAAAGGTGCCGATATTCTGATTTACGCGTACGGAGGTACCCTCCCAATATCGGTCCCAGGTTCCTTGTTCGTATTGTAAGGCGATGCAAATCTCCCCTTTGGGCATCATTAAGCCATCCAAGGGAGTTTGCGCGTGCGCTATAGTGAAGATCCCTAAGCTTGCGCAAAGCAAGCCAAGGAATCTGAAATGATTCTTCATCGCTAGTACGTGTTGAGGTAAATAAAAAGGAGAATGCGCAGGCCCATTCAAGAAGTTCAACTTGAGTTGGGGCTACGTCTCGAAAGTTTGAACCCGAAAGCAGAATCATACTCGATGATGCCGGGTCAACGAAAAAAATTAGCTGTGCTGGGGAGGAGGGCCTTCTAGCGTGAAACTAGGACTCAAATAAGTTGAAAAAATAAACCCTATTTCTGTAGTAAACTTAGGTGAACTCATCCCTTCAAAGGAAAGTAATTCATTACCTAAGTAATCTTTGGCAAATTGCATCCCCAAATTGCTTGCCTCCTGATCTTGAGGGAGCTGATCTTCCGCAAGGGCAGAGATCCATTTTTTCACCGTTACGTCCAACACTTTTCTTGCCGTATCGGGCACATAGACCACCTGTAAGGTGTCATTTTGGTAACGCTGCTTGATGGCTCGGTAATAATTGCCCTCCAATTCAAAACGCGTGTTGGTCGCTTGAAATTCTTCCTGATTGGCCAAGTATGGAGCATTCAAGGGGATCTCAAGAATTTGCTCTTCCAGCTGCACTTGATGCTCTCCATAGATTTGATCCATCCAATTTCGCTCAAGGGATACATTGGCGGATAGGTACACCGCATAGTATCCAAAGTGAAAAAGGACAAAGCAAAAAAGAAGCGCTATGGCAACTGCGTTTTTCAATTCGAAGAATGTTTAATCAAAAATTGAAAGAATTGTGTGGAAAAACAATAGTGGGTCACAAGTTTCTCCCAAAGGAGTACTCTACCCAAACACCTGAAAGACAAAACTCAAGCCCAAAAAGATGAGTGTACCTAGGCCATACACCTGAATGACTTTGAGTCGATTGAATCGGTCCAGAAACCAGAGTACGAGAACAGGTCGGATCAGGCCAAGAATCATGAGGAGCCCAGATCCGAGCGCTATTCCGAAGGAGAGCAGATGAAGTACTTCAAGCATGGCTTAAAACTAAAAAAGGAACAGCGAATGCCGTTCCTTTTTGAATACACTTTTTTGAAACTTATTTCTTGCGCTTGATTTCACGCATTTCGTATCCTTCGATGGTATCATCAATCTGAATGTTGTTGAAATTCTTGATTGAAATACCACATTCGTAACCTGCTTTCACCTCAGCCACATCGTCTTTGAAGCGCTTCAGCTGATCGATCTCACCTTCATGAATTACAATTCCATCTCGGATGATGCGAATCTTGTTCTTTCTAGTGATGAATCCATCGGTCACGTACGAACCGGCAACGGTACCCACTTTCGTGATTTTAAACACCTCACGAACGGTGATATTACCGGTGATGACTTCTTCAAATTCAGGCTCAAGCATCCCTTCGATCGCATCCTTAATTTGGTTGATCGCGTCGTAGATAATGGAATAATGTCTGATTTCAATTTCTTCCTGCTCGGCAAGTTTCTTCGCATTGGAAGATGGACGTACCTGGAATCCAATGATAATCGCATCAGAAGCAGAAGCCAAGAGTACATCGGATTCGGAAATCTGACCTACACCCTTGTGGATGATACTTACTTTTACCTCATCCTTAGAAAGTTTGAGTAAGGAATCGGAAAGCGCTTCCACGGAGCCATCCACGTCACCCTTAATAATGATGTTGAGTTCCTTGAAACTTCCAATCGCCAATCGACGACCGATTTCATCCAAGGTGATGTGCTTCTTGGTACGCAAACTTTGTTCACGCTGAATCTGCTCTCTTGAGTTGGCAATTTCTCTCGCTTCTCGTTCGGTATCGTATACTTTGATCGTATCTCCAGCTTGAGGAGCACCACTCAATCCAAGCATCAACACTGGGGTAGAGGGACCTGCTTCCTTCAATTTCTTTCCTTTGTGATCAAACATGGCCTTTACGCGGCCGTAATGTTGACCTGCCAGCATTACGTCTCCAATGCGCAAGGTACCTGCTTGAATCATAATGGTAGAGACATAACCGCGGCCCTTATCCAAAGAGGCCTCGATGACTGTACCTACTGCATTTTTATTTGGATTGGCCTTCAATTCCAAAATTTCGGCTTCGAGAAGGACTTTCTCTAGAAGTTCATCTATACCTTGACCTGTCTTCGCAGAGATTTCTTGGGATTGGTATTTACCTCCCCAATCTTCTACAAGTAAGTTCATGTTGGCCAATTCTTCCTTGATTTTCTCCGGACGAGCATTCGGCTTATCCACCTTGTTGATCGCGAAAATCATCGGAACACCGGCCACTTGAGCGTGATTGATGGCTTCCTTCGTTTGAGGCATGATGCTATCGTCCGCAGCAATTACAATGATCGCTACGTCGGTAATCTTGGCACCGCGAGCACGCATCGCAGTAAAGGCTTCGTGACCTGGCGTATCCAAGAAGGCAATTTTATGGCCGGTCTTGGTCATTACATCGTAAGCTCCGATGTGCTGGGTGATTCCCCCTGCTTCAGCTGCAGTCACCTTGGACATGCGGATAAAATCGAGTAAGGAAGTTTTTCCGTGATCCACGTGACCCATGATGGTCACAATTGGCGCACGCTCTTCCAATTCTTCTTCAGTATCCTCCACCTCTTCTTCCAACTCATCTTCAATGGACTTGGTAAACTCCACGTCAAAACCAAATTCATCGGCAATGATCGTGATGGCTTCCGCGTCCAATCGCTGATTGATGGAAACAAACATCCCGAGGGATAGGCAAGCAGAAATGATTTGATTGACCGAAACATCCAATAATGCAGCCAAATCATTGGCTGAAATGAATTCGGTAACTTTCAAGATTTTTACTTCATCTCCATCAGTTTCAACCTCACGGTCACGTTCGGCACGCTTATCACGTCTTGACTTGGTCTTTCCTCCAGGCTTATTGCCTTGAAGTCTTGCCAAAGTCTGCTTGATCTGATCCTGAATTTCTTTTGGAGTGGGCTCAGCTTTTTGCATACGCTGCTGAGGGCTTCCTGCTGGACGAGGTTGACCTGGTTTATTGGGTTGGCCTGGTCTTCCGCCTCGCTGATCTTGAGGGCGATTGGCACCACCAGCAGCTTGACTCGGTGCTGGATTCGGTGCGCCTGGTTTGCTGTCTATACGTTTTCTAGGCCGCTTTTTATCCTTTCCGCGTTCATCAGAAGATGCGACCGGACCACCTTTTTTCTTTGTTCTGTCTACAGGAAGCTCGATTTTTCCGAGTACGGTTAATCCTTTTAGAGAATCTGCTTTAGCAGAGATAAGCTCATCTGGAACCTCAACAGAAACATCTGGAGTATCAAGCTGAGCTACTACTGCTTGTGGTTCCGGAGCGGGGGCAGGAATTGGTGCAGGGGCAGACTCAGAAGCGGCAGGAGCCGGAGAGGCTACTGGCTCTGGCTTTTTCTCTTCTTGCTTGGGCGCAGGACTTGGCTTAGGCTGAGGTGCTGGAGGAGGGGTTGGAGCAGGTTTCTTGTCAAGATCTACCTTGCCCAACACTTTGATTCCTTCCAATTTAGGCGCTTCAGTAGTTATTTTTTCCACCACAGGCTCAGGTGCTTTCGCCACAGGCGCTGGTGCAGGAGTCGGCTCAACTACTTTTTCAGGCCTAGGAAGCTCTTGCTCCATAGCCAATGGCTCATGACGCTTTCCAATGGAAAGGTGGGACGCCTCTTCTTTTTCAAGAGCAGAGGACTTGAATTCCTTCTCAAGCATGGACACTTGGTCCAAGGTGATTTTGGAATTGGGATTGTTCTCCACCTCATAGCCCTTTTTAGCCAAGGACTCAACAATGGTTGCCGTTCCCACGTTGAGCTTTCTGGCTATTTGGCCTAATCGCATCATTTTTTCTTCTGACATAAGCAAAAACCTCTTTCGAAATCTTAAGTAAAATTAGGGTAATCTTTGGGGTTAAACCCCTTATTGGTCAAATTCTGTTCTAAGTATGCGGAAAATCTCGTCGATTGTTACTTCCTCCAACTCGGTTCTACGAATCAAATCTTCTTTGCTCAGTACCAACACACTCTTTGCTGTATCCAAACCAGTCTTTTTGAGTTCGTCGATAATCCACTGATCAATTTCATCGGAGAACTCGTTCAAGTCCACATCTTCCTCTTCGTATTCATTCAACTCACGGAATACATCGATTTCGTACCCCACCAATCGGCTTGCCAACTTGATGTTAAATCCGCCTTTTCCGATCGCTAGAGAAACCTGGTCAGGCTTCAAGAACACTGAAATTCGCTTGGATTCCTTATTGATCGAAAGCGAAGAAACTTTTGCTGGGCTCAAGGCACGAGAAACATAAAGTTCCAAGTTTTCGGTAAAATTGATCACGTCAATATTTTCATTCTGTAGTTCACGCACTACTGCATGAATACGAGATCCTTTCATCCCTACGCAAGCACCCACTGGATCAATACGGTCGTCGTAAGATTCTACAGCCACTTTGGCTCGCTCACCTGGCTCGCGGACCACCTTCACGATGGTGATTAGACCATCATAAACTTCAGGCACCTCATTTTCAAAAAGTCTTTCCAAGAATACTGGAGAGGTTCGAGACAAAATGACCTTTGGATTTCCATTGATCATGTCTACCCGGTGCACAACTGCTTTTACCGAATCGCCTTTTCTAAAACGATCTTTAGAAATTTGTTCGCCTTTTGGCAAAATCAATTCATTTCCTTCCCCATCAATTAGGAGTATTTCACGCCCCAAAATCTGGTACACTTCTGCAGAAATGATTTCTCCAACCTGCTCTTCGTATTTGCTGAAAAGAATGTCTTTTTCCAGGTCTTTGATGCGCTGAATCAAGGTTTGACGAGCCATTTGTACCGCACGTCTTCCAAATTCTTCCAACTCAATTTTTTCGTAAACCTCTTCACCCACTTCAAAGTCAGGCTCAATTTTTTGAGCATCCGTGAGGCTGATTTTGTCAAAATCCCAAATATCTTCCGAATTGTCATCAACAATTTCACGGATACGGAAAATTTCCAAATCTCCTTTATCGGCATTGATGGTTACATCAAAATTCTCGTCCGTTTCGAACTTCTTGCGAATCATCGCTCTAAATACATCTTCCAGAATACGGATCATGGTAGGGCGATCCACATTTTTAGATCTCGCAAATTCTGCGAAGGATTCAATTAAGATTTTTGCATCCATTGGAA
>JACCDV010275785.1_pt1 | contig 24937 bp, 16 predicted proteins | sample 7446131 | NCBI WGS metagenome assembly JACCDV01 (sample SAMN15323448, study PRJNA562643) | freshwater metagenome | isolation source: river surface water | place: USA:Blue River Watershed | collected 2017-08-17
ACCGCACCAAGACCTCCCACCGTCCACCATGGCGACCACCCTGTTGCCGAAGAACCAATAAACGGGACCGGCAGCGTGTCTCCGTAGCCGTACAGGGTGAGGTCACGAGGCGGGATCGTGCCGCCCCCATTACCATTTGTAGGTACCGGCAGATTTTCTCCCGTCGTAACAACATCTGCATTCACCGTCTCAGATGTGCCATCTGAAATGCGATCGTCTGGTTTTGGAAGTACACCCGCGATCGGCTCTTCCTCTGGTCGGCGAGTTGTCGGATTACCAAACGAGTCCACAGGAGCGTTTGGATTTTCAGGCGTCGTCGGCTCTGGGGTAGACGGATTCGGTCGCGGCACCTCGCTGCTGGCAAATGCTGGAATATTTTGCGCAGTCGGTTGCCTACTCATTGCAAGTTCGTAGTTGCGCAAACCATCAGCAAATATTTGTGGGCCGGCAGGTATACCGCTGTTTATCGTTGGCGGTGTGTAGCCACCTTGCCCAAAAATACCTTTTGCAAATTCGTACGCATTTGCGTCCATCTTGTCCCACTGGATTGCATCGAGCTCAGCTTTCGAGAACGTTATGCTCTCGGTTGCGAGTTCCACCTGATCCAGCTTTTGCATGATGCTCAGCGGCATGTAATTTCGCGTCGCGAGCGACGCCACGATCAACCCCTTCATATAGACCGGATTCGAATAGTCGTACGCTTCCGGTGCCGCATACGGTTTGAACGATGGCGGGAGCTCCAGTGTTTGTGCCGCAACTGTTACGACGGGCGGATTTACTTGTGGCAGTACTTCTGTAGGCGTTGGCTGAACAGGGGCGGGATCGACAACCTCTGGTGCCACAGCTTGTGCAGGAGTAATAACAACTTCCGTTGGCGGGTTTACGATAGCTGCAGGAACCTGCGCTGGAGCAAGCTCGCCAACAGCCACGGTTGGTACAGGGTTTGGTGCCGCTGGCGTGAGATCGCCCAGATCGGCCAATCGCTCAACAACTGGCACTGGATTTGGCTGAGCCAGCTCAAGGCCACGCTCTACGCGCGGCACTGGGCTTGCTGCAAACGGCTCGAGCAGATCTTGGCCACGAACCACCACTGGTGTCGGTGCTGCCTCGAGTGAGGCCACTCTCTGCATCAGTACTTCTGGGGTATTCATGAGTGGCTGCGGCCACGACACATTCACCACTGGCTTGTATTCAGCGTTTGTTGCCATCATGACTGGCATATCAGTTGCTGGCCAAATGTATTCCGGCTCCATGATTTGAACTGGCTTCGCGCTCGATGGCGTGCTGAGCGCAAACGTTTTACCCACCGGCGTGCCTGCATTTGTGGTGAGCGCATACTGCTCAGGGATATTTTGTGTCACGCGCAAATTCGCAAGCTCTTGCGGAGTAGCCATGCGATCCATACCCGCGTGCGTGTGCGGGCCCTGACCGTGCACGTGCGTGATCAATTGCCCGAGATTCTTCTCTTGCAGTATCTTGATCATTCCCTGTACCTGCTCCTCTGGTACCCCCACCGTCTTCCAGTCTGTCGCATTGCCGCTGAGATGCTCGCTTGTTTCAGATCCTCCCACTGCACGGTTCACTGACACCGATCGTCCAAGACCATTGATGGTCGGCACTGTTTTAAATTGGTTATAGAACTGATTGATCACATCCGTATTTGCCGCGATCACACGGCCCGAGGCAAAGCGGTCGTTCGACAAATTCTTCGATGCCTCCAGGAAGCGCGCGAGCTCTGGTGCACGTAGCTCACGCAACACACCAAGAGAATAATTTTTGTTTGGATCAAGCGCAATCGGTTTTGCAGTGGCAGGTGCAACTTGCGCAAGCTTGTAATTTTGACCCGCTGGGGTGGTAAGGCGGTAGGTTCCATCAGCATTTCTCATTGCCATCGAACCTTCTGGGACCAATTTTTTTGCTGCAAGGTTATCCGCGATCGGCTGCGACGTGTTTATGTTGTTGATCGCTTGGCGGATCGCTACGTCAGCTTTAGCCAAGTCGGATTCACTTGCCTCAGTACTATCACCCACTTCTCGCGCTGCTCGCTCACGCACATTGCGATAGATGTCTGTATTCTCATACCCCGCTTTGGCGATCTTTGCGGCAAGCTCGGAGCCCGTAATGTTTGCATTCCCTCGCGTGAGTGCGGTGTACACATCCACCGCTTTGTCATTTGGCGTTTTGCTTGCCTTTACGATAGAGCCGAGTCCTTTCGAGAGCGCCGACGTAATCGGGTTCGTGGTTGGTCGCGGCGCCTCTGAACTTGCGAACGCTGGCATATTCTGTGCAGTCGGCTGTGCGTAGGCAACCTGTGGGTTGGCGCGAATTGCAGCGACACGACTATCAAACGTACCTTTCGATACTGCCGCGCCATCGCGCAGGTCGCTTCGACCAAGTTTGTAGACTGTCGTTTGTTCCGTTGGCACTTGATACACCGTGTATTCCACGTTCGCTACGCCGTACTGTTTGAATCCAAGCGCTTCCGCTGCTGCTGGGGAGAGATCGAGCGCACGGTTCGGTTGACTACCGGTACTTACAACCACAACGACTGCTTCTTTCCCAAAATTCGGATTCGCCTGGCCATTTGGAAGTGTTGGGGTCACATTCTTTACGAGCAACTTTGTTCCCCATGCATATTTCGGACCACCACCGAGCATTGCCACGGTAAGGTCAGTGCGGTTATGGATTGATCCAGATGCGTTTATATCGCTTGGGTTCAGGCCACCATTGAGTCCGGTGTCCCACCAACTCGCGACACCTGTTTGCACTTTGCCGAGATCACGTTTGGCATTCTCGAGGCGCTCCATATCGCGAGCACTTGGGCGCGGTGCTGCTACCGCAGCCGACGAGAACATGTTTCCGATCTCGGGACCGAACGTGCTCTGCATAAATTCGAATGGTGCCGGCGCGATCACATTGAGTGCAACGCCAAGCGCAACAGCAACTGATAGGCGCGGTGCAGTTGGCGTAAGAAGTGCCATTGGGATCGGTGCTGGCAACGGATCAGCGATCGAGGCTATTGGAGTAGTGTCATCAATATCATGGGTGCTCACTACATACTTTGCGGCAAGCTGAGGCGTAAGCATTACGTCCACCTCACCCTGTGAGAGCACGACGGCGATCTGCTTATTTTTTGCAAGTGTAAGAAATTCTTGTGCTGGAATCTTGAAAATAGCGTACTGCTCATATTCTGATCCCACGAACCCAAATGATCCCCAATTCAATGCGCCGGATGTATGCACTACCCCAGAGTCAGCTTGCGGATCGAACGACGCCGTCTTCATATCCTCAAATGTCGCCGTTTCACCGGTTTTTAGAATATGATCCTCATCGATACCGTATCGCACGAGCACGAGATTGCCATCATTGTCTACACGCAAGATCCGGTTATTGAGCACATCGTCCGCGAGCACAGTGTCGATTCCGGACAGTCTCGATGCCGATGCAAGCAGTCGCTCCGCTGCACGCTGCGACGACTGCACGTTCGACACATCGAGCGCAGTCGCTATGGTTGGTGACTGTACCTCAATGCGCTTGCCATCGATCTCGAGCCCTGGAGCGAACTCGGCCGAGGCAAGCAAGTTTTTGATCTCTTGCACTGTAACCGGCGCTACCTGACCAGTCGGTCGCTGCGCAGAGTACTGAGAGTTGTTCAAACGCGTATACGTAGTCTGCGTTTCAGGATCAAAGATCGTTTGTGGTAGCGTCGATGGGCTCGCGTTCACAATTCTCGACGGAGACACACCTGCAGGATTGCTAAATGATGGCGGCACGATCGATGGATTCACGGTATACGGTGTCGTGCCAGGAATTTGTACAGGCGCTGGCGTTGCTACCACATCACCATTCTGTCGAATGATCGCACCATCACTTGGGCGCTGTGTAAGACCAGCTGCCGAGAGCTTTTGATACGCACTACTCACTGCTCGCGCCCCGGCATCCACACTGTAACTTGATGAATCTGGGTCGACACTTCGTCGCGAATAATCAGCGAGCGAATTATTGAAATTGGTAAGCGCTGCGCTCTCTACTGCATTTATTGGAGCAGGTGCAGGTGCGGGACCCGCACCAAAGAAGTCGCGCACTCTATCCATAACCGTTGGTGCCTGCGTAGGAGCACTCGTTATAGGAGCAGATTCAGGCAGCGACGACTCGATACGCGCCGGCAGGCTCGCGGAAGGTGCTTCAGAGGCAAGCCTGAAATCATTGATCGGGCGATCGAGCACAGCGGTTTCTATCCCGCTCGACGTCTCGGAAAATCGCGGAACGTTTTCTGAAACGGTTGGGCGAGATGTTGAAAACGTACTAGGCTCGTCGAACACCGTTCGTGCAGGTGTAGTCGGCTGTGGCGATTCCACAAATACCGGACGATCCGCTGTGGCTCGTGCAGCTAGGGTCTCTGCACTTGGCGCTGCGGTTTCTGTTTGCGCCCAGTATGGACGCTCGCTCATAGGCACGTCTTTAAAGAGCGCGACGCGCGTATCTGCCTCAGCAAAGACTCCTGTCGTGGAGTTTGGTCGTGGCGACTCAAGCAACTTCGTCTCGCCCCATGGATTATCGGCAACACTCGCAGCGCGCGCTTCCGCTTGCACAGCGGTAGTTTCTGATACCGATGTAGGAGTAGAAACGCCAGTACCACGCATGTCTGCAAGTCGAGATTCGTACACACCAAGCTCAGCACGAGCAGCCGCGATCTGATTCTCGGTCACGCCAAATCGCCCCGCAGCGAGATCTGCTTCCATTTGCGAGATAGTCGCCGTTCGTGACGCGATGTTCGCCTCGAGGAACGCCTCTTTTCCTGCTGCACTTTCGGCGAAGAAGCTCCTGCCTGCCGCACTTTCGAGCGATGACGTGAGTCCAGTTGACGCGAGCTCACGACTTGAAAGGAATCCCGCTTCAACCGCAGTCACCGCACCGGCAGCTCCCGTTGAGAGCAACGCAAGATTCGTCGTGTCTAGTCCCACACGGAGTGCTGCTTCTCCCCATGCACTCTTTTGCTGGTTGTACACTTCGCCGTCCGACATAAAGAGTCGTGACTGCGCTTCGGATGCAGTGAGACCACTCACTGGCCCAGAGAGTCGGATCGCGTCATTGAGTGAGCGGATCGTTCCATTACCAAGTCGATCGAGGCGCATCTTTTCGTTGAATTCAGCCTCGGTCAGTCTGTACGGGTCCGACTTTCTGAGGGCATCTTGCTCGAGCTGAGTGAGCTCGCCGCCCGATGTAAGTCGCTCAAGCTGAGAGCGACGGTCTGCCTCGCGAGCAACCGATTCGCTATCATTGTAGAATTCGTTGTTTCGCACTGCGTCTGCCGCTGTTTTTTCAGAAAGCATTTTATCGAGCGTGCCTTCTGCGAGATATCCGCGATATCCACCCTCTTCTATGGTGCGTGCGGTCTGAGCCGCAAGCGGATCATCGCTATTGAAAAATTGACTGCGAGCCTCCATGCGCGCCGCATCGTTATTCAAATTATTGAGCTGCTGCTCCATCGTACGGTTGTACTCAGTGAGCGGCATCGTGGTCTGCGAGCCGTCAAAGTTGGTAGTGGTAACGGTTTTACAAATACCCCAACAGTCTGCATTGAGTCCGTACCCGTCGCCAAGCTGCGACGTTTCCTTCGCGATCTTTTGCTGAAGCGCTTCGGCACTATCTTGTGCTTGGAGCGCCGCCACCTGAGCGTCAGTGGACGCTGCAGCTCGGGCGATCTCGTTTCCTACACGCGGATCATTATCAAGCGCTTTGATCTGCTCGTCGTATGTGTTGTATTCGTTCAAAAGTTCTCGCGCTTTACCACTTTCCACATTGGCTGCATCGATCTGCTTCTGGAGATCCTGTTGCATCTGTTTGAATTCCGCCTGCTCTTCAGGATCGCGCACATCGTATGTCTTATCCGCACTTGAGCAGACATCGTTACATTGTCGATATGCTGCCCAACGGTCTTCAAACTTTTGTGCAAGCTCATCCACCTTCGCGTTTGCTGTTTTAGACTTTTCGAGCTGCTCTTCAAGTGCACCTTCTGCATGCGAGCGATTCTCTACCGCGATCTCGCGCTCGGATAGTTTGTACGCAACCTCGGGATCAAGTGGCTTGGAGTTTGGGTTTGGTCCGTCGTCGTTTGCTGCGTCGTATGCCGCGCGGTCTTCTTGTTCGAGCCGCGCATCGATCTCGTTATCGCGTTCCACCTCTGCCTGTACATTGGTTTGCACTGGCTCTGGCTGCGGCACATCCCGCTCATTAAAATTCGATGGATTGTTGAATTCTTCAGTATCTGTATCTGCTTGCGCGAGTCGGTCATTCAATTGAGCGGCCTCAATTTCTTGTATCTGTTCCGGCGTGAGGTCTTGGGGCGACTCACCAAACCCTTTCGTCTGATCCTCAAATGCAAATGGATCAGTATCGCTACCTCCGGTCAGCTTGTCGGAGACATACTCATACGCATCAACTACGCCGTCTTTCAAGGCGACCGCTCCATCGCGCACAGTCTCTAAACCGTTACCGAATGCCTCTGTAACAGTATCCCAGCGGTCTGCAAAGGTAGGTTGCGAATCACCAAAACCTCTTGGTAGATTCTCCTCTGTGAATCCTGTCGATTGACTCGTGGGTGCGAACGCCTGCTCATACAGACTTTGCCCGCCACCGAACTGCGGTTGTGAGCTTGGGTTACTGAATCCGCTCTGCTCCGGCATTAATGAACTCCCGCCAAAATTATTGCCGATACCACTTGTGTCAGCGCCAAAACTATCCGGTGGACTGAAATAATTCTGGATCGTATTAAAAAAACCACCGGAGTACTGTGTTTGCTCGAGCAAATTTCCAAAGCTATTCGTCGGTGATGTTTGTGATGATTGATCCGGCTTTACGGGTTCAAATGGGAACGGGTCAGCATTCGGATCTTCGTTTGGATCATATGGTTTCTGCGCGTCTGGTTTTGGTTCTTCAAACGGATCCGCTCCGCCATCCGGCTTTGGCACATCAGGAGTGCCACTGCCACCTGTACCACCAGTCCCAGTTCCCGGCTGCGGCGTTTGTGTACCATCGGCACCACCCGTGCCACCACCTGCACACACCTTTGCATTTGCCTCACTCGCACCACAGAACTCACCTGGCTTTTGCTGGTCCGGCTTCTGACCATCAGTTAGTTCTGCCTTACACGTGCGGGCAGCTACGCAGATGCCGCTCGTTACTTCCTCGTTCGTTACGTCTTTACACGGCTTTCCGTATTGATTGGTCTTTTCTTTATCTCCATCTTTATATTTTTCTCCGTACTTGAGTCCCTTTTTGTATCCCAGCTTGTCGGTTTCAGTTGGGCACGAGAGATCAGCCTGATCTCCTACGGCCTGGGCCACTCGAACATTCGATAAAAAAATTGTAGTCGCTGAAAAAGCAACGATGAACGCGAGAAGAGCAGCCGCATAGCGACGCGAGAGCATACGCAAATTGTACCAATAGAGCCCCCGTCCGGGGGCTCTATATATAGACATCTGTGGGTATGTCCTTTACCGCGTATCGCCCGAGCGAAGTCGGCAGTAGTTCTGAGGAGGCCCCACAGAGCTCGGCTCGAGGACTGAGGAATTTTCAGCAGAAAATTCCGTACTCCTCAGAACGAGCTACCACGGAGCGGAATTACATCCCCATACCACCCATATCTGGTGCTGGGGCCGCTGTCTTTTCTGGAATATCTGCGATCGCAGCCTCAGTGGTGAGTAGCACTGCTGCCGCTGATGCCGCGTTCTCAACTCCAAGTCGAGTTACCTTCACAGGGTCGATGATACCCGCCTCGATCATATCGACGAGCGTTTCTGCGGATGCATCAAAGCCTTTTGTGTCTGCTCCGCTGATCTGCTCCACAAGCACCATCTCGTCTTCGCGTCCTGTGTTACGAACGATCTGCTTGAATGGAACTGAGAGCGCGTTCACGAGAATCGCGTAGCCTGCTGCCATTTCGGTCGAACCAGACTTGGTGTGTTTCTCGATGTTCTTTGCGAGCTTTGCGGCTACCTTTACAAGCGATGCGCCACCGCCCGGAATGATGCCTTCTGCGATCGCAGCCTTTGTTGCATTCACCGCATCTTCGATCTTGTCTTTGAGGTACTTCGCTTCGGTTTCCGTTGCTGCGCCCACTCGGATCACCGCCACACCACCGGTAAGCTTCGCAATGCGCTCCTCAAGCTTCTCCTTATCAAACTTTGAGGTCGTACCTTCGAGCTGCTTCTTGAGTTGAGATGCGCGCTTCTGGATCTCTTTTGAATCACCCTTACCACCCACGATCGTGGTCGTATCCTTCGATGCCACCACGCGGTTCGCACGACCAAGCATGGCGAGCTCTGCTTTTTCGAGCGAAATGCCGAGATCATCCGTGATCAACTGAGCACCAACGGTAATAGCAATGTCGGAGAGCAATTCCTTCTTGCGGTCGCCATAACCAGGCGCTTTAACTGCAAGCACGTTGAAATTGCCACGGAGGCGATTAAGCACGAGCGTAGTGAGTGCCTCACCATCAAGATCGTCCGCAATGATCACCAGATCTTTCTTGCCAGACTGCGCCACCTTTTCAAGAAGTGGAAGAATATCCTTAATTGCTGAGATCTTTTTGTCAGTCACAAGAATCGGAGCGTCTTTTACTTCTGCTTCCATGCGCTCCGCATTGCTGATCATGTATGCAGATACATAGCCCTTATCGAACTCCATACCTTCTACGTAATCCGTCTCTGTGCCGATCGACTGTGATTCCTCTACGGTCACCACGCCATCCTTTCCTACCTTTTCTACAATGTCGGCAATGGCCTCTCCGAGCTCTCGGCTCTCTGCGGAAATGGTGGCTACCTGACGCACATCCTCTTTACCCTTCACAGGCTTTGCCATTTTCTTGAGCTCCTCTACTGCATCTTTAGCGGCAGCTTCGATACCACGACGAACCATCATCGCATTTGCTCCCATCGCCGTCTTCTTCAAACCCTCTGTAATGATCGCTTGAGTAAGCACAACTGCTGTTGTGGTGCCATCTCCTGCCTTGTCGTTGGTCTTGTTTGCAACCTCCTTCACAATAGATGCGCCCATGTTCTCGAACTTGTCTGCAAGCACGATCTCCTTTGCGATCGACACACCGTCGTTCGTGATCGTAGGACCACCCCATGATTTATCGATTGCCACATTGCGACCCTTCGGACCGAGCGTGACCTTTACTGCACCCGCAACAACATCCACACCACGCTTAAGCGCTGCGCGAACATCAGTGTCAAAAATTACCTGTTTTGCCATAGCTGAAAATTATTCGGATTAATTATTTATTGAGGATCGCAAGGATATCTGTTTCTCGTACTAAGAAATGCTCTTGATCTTCCTCGATGGTTACTTCATTGTCCCACCCTGCGTTAAACACCACCTTGTCACCCGCACGAACCGTCATGGGTATCAACGACCCGTCTTCACTGAAGCGGCCTGGGCCAACCGCAAGCACAGTGCCCATTTTCGACTTCTCTTTCTGGGCATTGTCTGGCAAGAGAATGCCGGAAGCAGACTTCTTCTCAGCAATATCTTCTCGACGTACCAACACTCGATCTGAAAGCGGCTGCACAGGAGCCTTTGCCACAGGTTTTGATTGCTTCGAGGATGATTTTTTTGGAGCTGATTTCTTAGCTGTTTTCTTGGACTTTTTTGCCATACATTGCGTTATTTTGACGAAAATATGAATAAATTGTTGCGCGAATAGTACATTCCCTCGACCAGTTTTGCTAGGTTTTCTGCCCTTCGGGCATTACTAGACCACACGGAGGGGCTAATTGACCTCCGGAAGGGCTTTTGCTAGGATTCTCCCACATGGATCTCCTCCAACAGGTACTGCCATACGTGCAGATAGCGCTGTCGGCACTCATCATAGTTGCCGTGATTTTGCAGCGCACTGGTGCCTCTTTGGGTGGAGCATTCGGAGCCGACAATTTTTCGTCTGGTTTCCACACCCGCCGCGGACTTGAAAAGACCCTTTTCAACGCGACGATCGTACTTGGTGTTTTGTTTGCCGCTTCGGCACTCTTGAATTTACTCATTAGTTAAGTTGAGCGAACCACCTATGGGTGGCAATTCGCATGCGCACGCGCGCCTATGGACGACTCCTCCGGGACTACCCCCGTACTTCAAAAAAGTTTAACGCGAGATCGCAGTTTCCTGCGACTTCATGTGCTCGATGAATTGCTTGCCCGCTTTTCCCCAGCGGAGCGATTGATCCTCTACATACTTACGATAGCGCTTTCTATTTCTGCACTCGCACTCGTTGCGGGTGCAAATGAAACAGTTTCGGTAAATGTGCCGTCTCGTGGCGGATCTATGGTGGAGGGCCTCGTTGGGCCAGCGCGATTCATCAATCCCGTCCTTGCTACATCCGCTGCCGACAACGACCTCACCGCACTCACCTACTCCGGACTGATCCGGCCGCTTCCAGACGGTACCATCGCACCAGATCTCGCAGAGAGCTACACCATTTCTGAAGATGGCTCTACATACACATTCATACTTCGAGAAAACGCCACCTTCCACGACGGCAACCCGGTCACATCCGCCGATGTGATCTACACCATTAAGCAGATCCAAAATCCCGATGTGAAAAGCCCACACCGAGCCGACTGGGACGGTGTCGCTGTGGCAACACCCGACGATCGCACTATCGTGTTCACACTGCCGCACGCGTACGCTCCGTTCATTGAGAATTGTGCACTTGGCATCCTGCCGGAACACCTGTGGAAAGAAACAACGCCAGAAGATTTTCCATTTAATCCACTCAACACGCATCCGGTTGGTTCTGGTGCCTACCGCGTCGATCATGTTGAACTCGACTCAACCGGCTCAGCGACACGTTTCGATCTCGTGCCCTTCTCAGACTTCACACTCGGTCGTGCGCACATAAGCTCAATTTCTGTTCGCCTTTACACAAATGAGGATGCGATCGTAGAGGCGTTCAATAAGCACGACATAGACTCAATCGCTGGCATCTCATCAGATCAGCTCGCGCTCCTCGACCTGGAAAACTCTACGGTAATGCGCGCGACACTACCCCGTGTGTTTGGAGTCTTTCTCAATCAGAATCACGCACCCGTACTCGCAGACTCTGCAGTGCGAAGCGCGCTCGATATCGCGATCGACAAAGATCGTCTCGTGCGGGCAACATTCGCTGGCTTTGCAACACCACTCTCTTCCCCTGTTCCCGTCATGAATTCTGGCGTTGTGGATGGCGAGATCGCCACCTCCACCACCGTTTCTACGGCGTACACACTTGAGAGTGTCGACGCTGCACGCGACGCGCTTATGCGCGCCGGATGGGAATGGAGCGAAGAAGAAGGCGTGTGGAAAAAGGATGGCCAAGTATTGCAGTTCACACTCGCAACGACAGACACTCCTGAACTCGTTGCTTCAGCGAATGCTGTGATTACCGCATGGCGACAAGCAGGTATTAAGGTGACGCTCAAGGTGTATTCGCTTGCAGAACTCAACGCCACCGTTATCCGACCACGCGAGTACGACGCGATCCTCTTTGGAGAAGTAGTAGGACGTGAACCAGACCTCTACGCATTCTGGCACTCAAGCCAGCGCAACGATCCGGGACTGAACCTTTCCTTGTATACGAATGCGAAAGCTGATACACTCCTCTCGCAAGCACGCGCGACGACCAACAAGCAGGATCGCGATAAGCTCTACACGGAATTTGCGGAACTGATCGAAGATGATCAGCCCGCCATCTTTCTGTATGCTCCCGATTTCCTGTATGTGTTCCCACGATCGGTCACAGGCGTGAAGGTAGGTTCGCTCACGAATCCGTCAGAGCGATACGAAAATGTGTATCAATGGTACACCGACACCGAACGCGTCTGGGAAATATTTGCCCGCGACGCGAATCAATCACTTTAATTTGTTACAAACATTAGTACGTAGATATGGAACAGCATTTCTCCAATAAGAATGGGGCATTTGTCCCGGCTCCGCAGAGCGACGCCACTAGCACAGGCGCTCCACGCGGGCAAAAACACGGTGCGCGCCCACCGCAAAAACAAGGCGACCGGCAGGACGGAAATCCTCAGCGCCAAGGTCAGCCAGGCCAAAAGCCGGGCCGCTCGCGCTCGCGTCGACCATTTAGCTCACGCCCTGCTCGCCCGCCACGCGGTCGCACAAAGGTGGAGCACCAGGCACCTTCAACCCGCGATAAAAAGCAGGTACAGCAGGTTCCGCCACCTAAGGACGATGTCGTGCGCATCATTCCGCTTGGCGGTGTAGAAGAGATCGGTCGTAACATGACCGCGATCGAATACCGCGACGACATTTTCATCCTCGACGCAGGCTTCGCCTTCTCCGAAGACGAAACGCCAGGTATCGATTACATCTTGCCAAACACCGGCTATCTCGAAGAGCGACGCGACAAGATCCGCGGGCTCCTCATTTCACACGGTCACCTCGACCACATCGGAGGTATTCCCTACATCATCGATCGTATCGGTAACCCAACGATCTACACGCGCCGACTCACCGGCATGATGATCAAGAAGCGCCAAGAAGAATTCGCGCAGACTGCCCCAGTACAGATCCGCGAAGTGGAGAAAGACGAGGTGCTCAAACTCGGCCAGACCACCATCCGATTCTTCGGTGTCACACACACTGTCCCTGATTCGATGGGTATCATCATCGAAACGCAGTGGGGCGATGTGGTCTTCACGGGCGACATTAAGCTCAACCACGACAACGGTGAGCCATCCGATGAAGAAAAGAAAGAATTCGGAATCTTTAAGGATCGCAACGTGCTCGCACTCTTGATGGACTCAACAAACGTGTGGCAGCCAGGCTTTTCTATTCCGGAAAAGAATGTGTACGAAACGCTCGAGAAGATCGTGCGCGACACAAAAGGCCGCCTCATCATTGCGATGTTTGCCTCACATCTTGAGCGCTTGATCCGCGTGGTGAAGTTTGCAGAAGATTATGGCAAGAAGATCGTGATCGACGGCCGGTCAATGAAGACCAACATCGAGATCGCACGCGAACTCGGCCTCATCAAGTACAAAGACGACACAGTGGTCGCGGTTGAAAATATGCTGCAGTACCCACCAGAAAAGATGGTGATCCTCGCAACAGGCGCACAGGGCGACGAATTCGCGTCGCTTGCTCGTATTGGTAACAAAACACACAAGTACATCCGCTTACAGCCATCTGACACGATCGTGCTCTCCTCTTCAGTGATTCCAGGCAATGAACGAGCGGTGCAAAAACTTAAGGACAATCTCTCGCGCCAGGGAGCAAAGATCATCACCTACCACGCATCCGACGTGCATGCCTCGGGCCACGGTAATCGCGAAGAGGCAGTGTGGATCCACAAACAGATCAAGCCGAAGTTCTTTGTGCCAGTCCACGGCTATCACTACATGCTCCGTGTGCACGCAGACCTCGCGGTTGAAATGGGTGTACATCCAAAAAACGTACTCGTCCCAGAAAACTCAGCAGTACTCGAGATCATAAACGGCGAAAAGATCGTGAAGCACGCAGTGAAAGCTCCTGCAGAACTGCGCGTCGTTGAAGGACACACGGTAAGCGAGCTCTCCGACGTACTGATGCGCGACCGTAAGGCGCTCGGCCAGGAAGGATTCTGTGTGGTCGTGGCCACTGTAGATCGCCGTACCGGGAAATTGCACAAGTCGCCCGACATCATCTCTCGCGGCTTTGTGTACCTCCGAGACAATAAGGATTTGATGGATCAGACTCGACTCATCATTCGCAAGTCCGTCGAGACCTCGATGCGCAATCCGCGCTCAGCAGACCTTGATGTGGCTCGCGAAGACCTCTCAGAAGCAGTCTCGCGCTTCCTCTTACAGCGCACGATGAAGCGTCCTATTGTGATCCCCGTGATCGTATCCATCTAGGAAAATCAGTCAAAAAGGCGTAACGAGAGTTACGCCTTTTTGTTTATTGACACAAAAGCCCGACAGGCACATATTCAGGGAGGAAGGGAGAAAAACAATGAACACGCATGTTTCGGTACGTCCTGAGCAACTGCTTCGATCTGGAGCCCTCAAGCTCCTCGGCGATGTCCAGCGACACTACTATGGTGAACCATTCTCGCTCTCGGGTCTCAAGAAGCGCTTCGGCAACGCACACGGAAGTGCGGAGGAGGTGCTCGTCAAAGTGGGCTGGCTCATGAACCACAAACTCGCAGAGCGCGGCCTCAGCCAAATCTATTCGCTCACGCGGGATGGCCGGGCATTCAGTTCGCGCGAGACAGATGAACTCAATTCACCCTATTACGCGTTTACTCCATCACCGGAGAAACCTGCTCCCAAAGAAGAGATCCCTGATCCTCGCCGTCGTCGCAGATAGGCACGACAAAAACAGAACGACTCGGAGTCCGAAGACCCCGAGTCGTTTTCCTTTTTAAGACGGGAGTGCCGCCTTGATTACATCGCACAGAAGCGCAATGGTTTTCTCCTCCGGATATACGGCCGACTTTGGCGAGAAGTTCTTCCCCCATTGTCCGTCTACATGACGCACGCCATCGAATTCGCGCCACATTTTATAGCGCGGAACGATATGCTCGTGTCCATGCCCGCCATGGAGATGGAACAGATTGCCGAGCCATGCGTAGTTGATATGGTCTGGCTTCCAGAGTCGATCCAGCGCCGCTTCAGCGTGCTGTTCGATCCTCTGCAGCTCGATCACCTCGCCGGAACTAAGCTGCGATCTGCGCTGCATCGTGCCTGGTCGCACGAGCCAAATAACCATGCGTCCCAAGAAGTTCTGGTTGTCAGAGAGCATGAGCGTGAAGTACTCGTACTCCCTCAAGATCAGGTGGGTGTACACCGGATCAATGCTTCGGTACGGTCGCGCGATCCCATCGGATTCAACCATTTCATGTGCTTTCTTTTGTGGAGACTGAGCACGTCATACCAAACCCCGTTGAAACACGCCAGTATTTATGCGATACGCCAGCTCCCTTTGCTACTGACCACAAGTCCGTCCTTTTTGAGTCCCGCGAGTGCGTGCCGGATCATCTGCCCCTCAAACGATAATTTATTTGCGAGCGCTAAGTCTCCATGAGCTCCATCATTCAGAACTTTTATAATGGCTCCGCGAACCTCGCGAAGTGAACCCACGAATTTGTTTTGCATGACATATGATGCACTTTTGCGAGTGGGGTTCACATGAAGTTTCTTCATGTGAGAACCAAAATCCATAAGTGCCCAGTACCATTCTCGCGGGTCCTGTCCTTCCCCGGCCGCTTCAATGAGGGGCACAAGGTCTCTATCGTGTACCACGTTTGTATCAGGAAAGAAGTGGTGAATGAATGAAGCGCGCACGTTCGTCTCGATCATCATATGTGGTTCGTTGAACGCAAAGGTGCGCACCGCTGCCTTCGTATACGGACCCACTCCTGGTAATCGCCCCGCGGTTGCAGCATTCATATTTCCCTTGAATTCACTCACTGCCACCTTTGCCGCATCGTGCAAATACTTTCCCCTCCGGTTATAGCCAAGCCCACTCCATTCTTTCAAGACTGCAGAGAGCGGCGCTTTCGCAAGCGAGCGCACTGTTGGGAATTTTTTGAGGAAGCTCTTGTACTTTTCGATCACACGCGGCACCTGCGTTTGCTGCAGCATTATTTCAGACACGAGGATCTTGTACGGATCATTCGTTTTGCGCCACGGCAGATCATGTCGGCCGTGCTCATTGTAGTGCTTCCACACTTCTTTTCTGAACGCCTCGATATCCCTACGCGCTCGCGTTGTTTTGGCTTTTTTCGTCTGCGTGGACATGAATGATCGGCTCATTGATCGGCATAATGAAAATCGCAATTATGTAGGCAAGACCGAGTGGAAAGAACCCTGTAATGAGCAACGCGGCAATAAAGAGCACGCGAAGCACAGTCACGTCGATGGCAAAATACTCAGCAAAGCCGGCGATCACTCCAGCGACCATTGCGTGATGTGTATCTCGAGTAAGTCGTTTCATAGAGAAGGAGTATACCAAATGAGCTTTTACATAGTGTAGATCACATCCTTGCGCTCCACTTTTACTTCCCAATCAAGGCGCTGTGCCGTTTTAAATAGCTTCATGTTTGGATTGAAACAGATCGGCCGCGCAACCATTTCAAGGAACGCAATATCGCTCTCGGTATCGCCCACGCCCACCGAGTATGCAAGCGAGAGATTTTGCTTTTCTATAGCACGTCGTACGATCGCACCCTTATTGAATATCAAGTGCTCGTCGGTGATCACGCCTGTAAAGAGGTCCTGCGGACCGATCTCGTAAACCGTTCCATACGATTTATCAAAACCAAGTCGAGGACAAAACTTATCGAGCACCGTTTTCGGCGAATGCGATACCGCGAGCAGATAGTAGTCTTTCGCCTTCAACTGCTTGATGAGGTCTCGCGTGTAGCGATAGGTGCGCTTCCACTGCTCTTCCACCAATTGTTCGGACGCCTCCACAAGCTCGCCGTAGTGCACTCCCTTAATGTGCGATTTGAACGCCTTCACTACAGCAGCGATGTACTCTTGGTAGTCGCCTTCTCGATCGAGCCACTTGCGATGCTCTTTGTCGTACACCGTCCGAGCATTCTCCGGGAACGCGCCACGCTCAATCAACGTATCCACCAGCTGGATTAATAGCGATGAGCGAAAAATAGTGCCGTCTACATCGAACACTGCTAGCTTTTTTCGCTCTGCCATATACGCATGGTACACAGGCTTTCCTGCTTGCGGAACTTCCTCCTCTATTGCATATTCTGTGACGGACCCATATCGGGCCAGGGAGAGAAACGAATGCATTTGGTCGAAATTCGCAGCGGTAGCCGAACACGCGCATTTCGCGGTGGTAATGGTGGAGGACGACTGAAGCAGCGGGAGGTGCGTAAATGCCCCATCCCTGCGTGCGACGTCCGCCTCCCTGACGGTACCGCTATTTCTCGAAAGAAACTTCACGAGCTTCGTTCCGCAGCACACCAGATGGTTTCGCCTCGCGAATTCGAGGGGTGCGCCGAGCGCATTCGCAAGGTGCTCAGCACCAAGGAGTGGCGCATCATCCAGCATTGGATCAGCGCCAACCTCGCCGGCAAGGGCTCGACCAAGCGACGCGAAAACACGCTGGTTATGTCGCTGATCGGCCTCACCGCAGAGCGCGAAAGCACCGTTCCCGCGATCATTTTCGATCGCATCGTGGAGCGCCGCTCCGCGAAGGGTATTCTCGTCCCGTGGGAGTAATTTCAGTTCCGAATACACAAAGGCGACCACGTGGTCGCCTTTTCTTTTACCGAGTCATTTTCATCCACCGCTCCCTACTCTCTGGCCACACGGCAGTGAGGTCGTGTACCGAGCAATCATGCTTGTTGGCCTTACAAATGTATCGCCCGTAGAGCACAAAGCCATTGTTCACAAAGCGCCAATCTTTCTTTGGCACGAGCGCTTCGAGATCTTTCGATATCTTAAACAGGTCCGTATGGTCTGTGAGATCAAATCGATACGCGAATCGCTTTACATGTGTGTCAGTTGGGATCCCCTCCCACTGATCATAGAGCTCGCCAAGCACCACATTTGCAGTTTTGTATGCTACACCCGGCAGCGTTATGAGCTCCTTGACCGTGCGCGGCACCTTTCCACCAAACTCCTTCTCCACGATCGTAGCCGCAGCGATGATTGCCTTCGCTTTGTTATTGAAAAAAGTAACTGAAGATATCTCCTTCTGGAGAGTCTTCAGATCGGCATGTGCGAAATCTTTGGGAGTTTTGTATTTCTTGAACAACGGCTCCGTAACACGATTCACCACCTTGTCGGTGCACTGCGCCGACATAAGCACTGCCACCACCAACTGAAATGGCGTTGTGTAGTTGAGCTCGGTCTTTGGCTCGGGATACTTTTTCTTCAAAAACGCGACTACCTTCTTGGCGCGTTCCTTTCGCTCCTCAAATTTTTCCTGATTCATATCACGAGGATAGTACCAGAAGGCAGAGTCACAGAAAAAGTGTTTTCCGGGCTTCGCAGCCGCTTCGGCGGCGAGACCGAGCGCTGGGCGAGCACGCCCAGATAGCGACCGGAAAAGACTTCTTTCTGCGACGGTGCTATCGCACCAAGAAGACGGCCTTAGTGGTTACCATCACAGTCTTTTCTATGGAAGAAGTATCGTACGAACCGTAATCCGCCACCTCAATCGAATTAGGCGACATCACCTGCACCACACCGCTCGCAGCCGACTGCAATCGCCCCACGCTTTGGCCCGCATTTTCTGCGATGGATTCCGCGCGGGCCTTCGCATCCTTCACTGCCTCACCAATCAGCTGCACACGAAGTTCAGGCAAGTTGGAAATGTAGTATTGCGGTGGATTCACGTAGAGAAAGATTCCGCGCGACGAAAGATCGGCGACATCTTTGGAAAGCTTTTGTACGAGCTCAGGATCGTTCGATGTGATCGTAATATCCTGTCGTACGGTGTAGCGGCGCGGTGCAAATTCGTTTGATGAATATTCGCGATCCGCTGCAATTGTTCCCGTTTCGATAGCCTCCGCATTGATACCATTGCGCGTATAAAACGCTGCGACCGCAGCAGTATCCGCTGCGACACGTGTTTGTGTGGATGAAATAGCGTCTTCTGCGGCCATGCGCGAAACGGTTACCGTGAGCTTGGCGGTGTCGGCCGTGGACGTAGCAGTAGCAGAACCAGTTACGGTAAGCGTATTCGAGAGCGCATGCACGCCGTAAAACGCGTACGCAGCAATGATCGCTGCGATCACCAAACCAATTGCCAAAACACCCGCCGGACCGATGCCATATTCCTTAACGACGTGAGAGAATTTCATGCCGCTACTATATCACCCTTTATTGGATGACAATCGGTACTTCTACTGCATCATCATGCTCCGGCATGCCGGATGGATTGTTCTTTACAAGTATCAGCGTCGCTGGTCCTTTGTAGCCGCCCTCCACGATGATCTTTGAAGAAAATTCCACGAGTTCGGTCGTCATCCACTCGCCGAGCGCCGAAGCAAACGTGCGCGCGATCACGTTGCCATCTTTGTCACGAACTTGAATCGGAAAGTCTGCTTCGAAGAACCAGTTCCCGGGAGCCTTCCCCTTTACCAAAAATTCTGAGCCAACGGTGGTGTTCTTTGCAGGACTCGTCACAACCACGCGGGCAGAGAGCGGAAGATCCTCGGCTGGAGTTTCCGCTACCGGAGTCTCCTTCACGGGTATCTGTGGGGTGCTCGTGGCCACTACCGGGCCACTATCCTTAGCCGGGATAGCAAACAGGAGCCCTACGAGGACAATAATGACGATAAACAGAAACACGGCTACACCCATCCATATCTTTGAAGATCTATCCATATATGAAGATTGTACCGTATAGACGGCTCACAAGCCCCACCGTTACATGTGGCTCTAGAGCGTACTAATGAAGGCGGCTATCTTTTCCGCGTCGTGGCGGGCAATGTCGGCCTCAGAGAAAAAGTCTCCTGTCACCACGTGTCGTGCGTATTTCTTCGACTCCTCTTCATCGCACACCATCGGGTACTTCTTCTGCTGAGCGTAGGCTGCGATCAAGTGCGCATCGAGCGGGTGTGTGTTGCAGATCGCGTAATCAAATTGTTCCAAGCCACAGTATTTCAAAAGCTCGCGAAGCATGTCCGATGTCTTAAAGTCCTGCGTCTCTCCCCACTTTGTCATGAGGTTGCAGATCACCACTGTCTTACCCTTCGATGCTTGGAGCGCCTCTTTTGTGCCGTCAGCAAGCACCGTTGGAATGATCGATGTGAACAAATCACCTGGACCGAGCACGATGATATCTGCATCGCGGATGGCTTGATCAGCCTCATCAAAAATATGTGCAGGCGGATTCAAGAAGACTTTTGAGATCTTCAGGTTTCCGTCGTGCTGTGGAATATCAATGTTCGTCTCTCCTTCGATCTCGGTGCCATCTTCGAGGATCGCGTGGAGATGCGATTTATCAACCGATACCGGGAGCACTTTGCCTTTAATATCGAGCACTTCAGATGCCTTTCGTATTGCTTCAATATCGCTGCCGTAAATGGACGAAAGCGCTGCAAGGAACAAATTTCCAAAGCTATGTCCGGAAACCGATCCCTCTTCGTTGAATCGGAAGTTGAAGAGGTTGCGCAAAATATCTCCGCGCTTTCCTTCTGCGAGCGCTGCGAGCGCGCGGCGAATATCGCCCGGGGGCAAAATACCAAACTCGTCGCGAAGTACACCAGAGGATCCACCTGAATCAAACATTGTTACCACTGCGGTGATATCGATCGGGAGTTCCTTCAGTCCGTGGAGGAGCGTATAGCCCGAAGACCCCCCACCAATGCGGACGAGTTTTTGCATAATCCGAGAACTGTACTCCTGCTATCCACATTTGACCAGCCTGTTACAAACGCAATCACACTGATACGATGCGAGTACAGCTGAATATCGTATCAAGAGACGTGGAGAGTTCTGGCTCACCGAAGCGTCGGCAACCTACAGCATTGAAAGGTGCCCCATCCAGCCCTTACGGGAAGATACTTCTAGTCTAAGCATCTCTCCGTACGGAGAGATATTTTGTTTTTAGAAAGCTAGAACACATACATGTTCCACTCATTATCACGTTACACAACCGAAAGTGTTACCTCGGGTCACCCAGACAAAGTCTGCGATCAGATCTCTGACGCGATCCTTGATGCGTGCCTTTCGCAGGATCCAAAGGCGCGCGTTGCGGTTGAGTCATTTGGCAGCCACGGCACCTTGATGCTCGGGGGTGAGCTCACGACTACTGCAACTATTGATGCAGAAGCGATCGCCCGCCAAGTCTACAAAGACATCGGCTATACCGATGAGCTGAAAGTACTCAACACGATCGTTACGCAGTCCCCAGATATTTCTCAGGGAGTTGATACTGGCGGTGCCGGCGACCAAGGCATTATGTACGGTTTCGCTACGGACGAAACGAAGGAATTCTTGCCGCTTGGCGTAGTGCTCGCACACAACCTCGCTCGCAAACTCGAGGCAGTTCGCCGTGACAATACGCTCGCGTGGGCAAAGCCAGATGGTAAAACACAGATCACTATCGACGACGGCGCCGTGATCACCGCCCTGATCTCTACGCAGCATGATGAGGCAGTTTCGCAGGAGGCTATTCGCGAAGGCTTGATCAAAGAGGTGTTCACTCCCGTGCTTGGCGACACATCCGAGATCGAGATCTTGGTAAATCCGACTGGCAAGTTCGTGCTCGGCGGTTTCGCAGCAGACGCGGGACTCACTGGGCGCAAGATCATGGTTGATACGTACGGCGGTCTCATGCCGCACGGCGGTGGCGCATTCTCTGGAAAAGACGCTACAAAGGTAGATCGCTCTGCCGCATACATGTGCCGCTTCGCTGCAAAGAATCTCGTGGCAAACGGTCACGCAAAGAAAGCGCTCGTTTCCGTCGCCTATGCGATCGGTCGCGTAGAACCAGTTATGGTGGAAGCGTTTGACGAAGAGGGAAAAAATCTCACGGAGCTCGTTACCAAGAACTTCGATTTCCGCCCACAAGCGATCATCGAACGACTTGGTTTGCGCAATCCAATCTTCCGCCCAACGGCCGCCTACGGACATTTCGGTGTCGACGGCCGCTCGTGGGAGCAGGTTGTATCTATCTAATAGCATCAATGCAAAACCCCGGCTCGAGCCGGGTTTTTGTTATTCAACCGTCACAGATTTTGCGAGGTTTCGCGGTCGATCCACATTGAGCCCTTTCTCCTTCGCGAAGTAATACGCAAAGAGCTGCAGAGGAATTACCGAGAGGATTGGTGTAAGCATCTCTATCGTATCCGGTATATACATCACATCGTCAGCATACTCTTTGATGCCTTCATTCCCTTCTGTGGCAACCGCAATGATCGGGCCCTTGCGAGCACGCACCACTTGAATGTTCGATATCATTTTGTCGTACACACTGTCAGATGGCGCGATCGCGATTGATGGGAAGTTTTCGTCGATCATCGCAAGGGGCCCGTGCTTCATTTCCCCCGCACCGCACCCTTCCGCGTGCACATACGAAATTTCCTTGAGCTTGAGCGCACCTTCAAATGCAACCGCATAGTTGTATTTGCGCCCGAGATACATAAAGTCGCGGCACTTTGCATACTTCTTCGCAAGCTTCTCAATTGCATCTTTCTGTTCAAGAATCTTCTCGATTTTTTCCGGAAGTGCCTGGAGTGCCTCCGCGATCTCCTTCCCCTCTGTAGCAGTCATGGAGCGCTGCCGACCCAGGAACATGGTGAGGAGCGCAAAGGCTGTGAGCTGGGAAACAAGCGCTTTCGTGGAGGCCACGCCAATTTCAGGACCGGCGTGATTGTATACACCGGCATCAGTTTCGCGCGCGATCGTTGAACCGACCGTGTTCACGATACCGAGGGTGATCGCACCCTTTCGCTTACCTTCGCGCACGGCTTCCAGCGTATCGGCAGTTTCTCCTGATTGCGTAACCGCAAGCACGGCTGTCTTTTCGTCGAGTATGGGTGAGCGGTATCGGAATTCTGAACCAAGCTCCACTTCCACAGGAATGCCCGCATGCTCTTCGAGCATGTATTCCCCAGTGAGTCCTGCGTAGTATGCGGTGCCGCACCCCACGATGATCAGCCGCTTCACTGCCTGCAGCTCATCTGCCACCTGTTCCAGACCACCGAGCTTTGCTCGACCCTCTTCGACAATAAGACGACCTCGCAGCGTATTACGCACCACTTCAGGCGCCTCCATGATCTCTTTCATCATGAAATGCTCGTAGCCATCGCGCTGCGCGATAGCCTCATCCCATTCGATCTCTTCTGGCGTGCGATCTACTTTTTTAGAATCGCGTGTAAATATTTCATGCGAGTGTGGCGTGATCGATGCAATTTCTCCATCATTGAGAAACACGACCGTTCGTGTGTGGCGCAATATCGGCGAGGCATCCGAGGCTACGAACCCTTCACCCTCACCGAGCCCGATCACCACTGGCGCACCGAGGCGGGCACCAATGATTCGCGACGGATCTTTTTTGTATTGTAAGACCATGCCATACGCCCCGCGCAATTCGTTGATCGCCTTGATCGCCGCCTTTTCAAAATTCGTCTCTGATTTGAGATGCTCTTCCACGAGGTGAGATATCACCTCTGTATCGGTCGCCGATTGAAATGAATGCCCCTTTTTCATCAGAGCATCTTTGAGTTCTTTGAAGTTCTCGATGATGCCGTTGTGCACCACCCACACATCGCCAGAGCAGTCACAATGCGGATGCGCATTCTCTTCGGTGGGCTCTCCATGGGTTGCCCACCGCAGGTGGGCAATGCCACTCGTGCCGTAGTAACCAGATGGGATCTTTCGTTTCAAATTATTCACCGCGCCCTTTGCTTTCACTACACCACTTTCAGGAGTGAATACGCCGGCAGAATCGTAGCCGCGATATTCGAGCGATGTGAGCCCATCAAGCAAGACCTCGCCTGCGTTTTTTGAACCGGTATACGCAAAAATTCCGCACATATTCGCACTGTATCAGGCGACTTAGCGCAAGACCAGTTCAGCAACCGCAGCACGAAACGCGTTCATTGCTTCGTTATTCTGGGGTCGCGTGGGATACGTGCGATTTGAAAGAATGATGAGCCCGACACCCCGATCACAATCACAGACCACACTTGTTCCTGTGAATCCAGTTTTGCCAAACGTTCGCGGGCCAAAGTGCGAGCCCATAAACGTGCCCCGATTCAGTTCCCACCCAAGACCCTTCTGTGCCCCCTTTACGATGTACGGAAAGCTTCCTGCGATAAGCGCCTCAAGAAATGTGGCTAGGTCTCCTGCGTTACTAAAGAGCCCTGCATGCCCTACCACGATCCCCTCGCGGGCAAATGCGCGAGCCGATTCATCGTGCACGATACCCACCACATCGCCCGTCTCTTCCGTTTCCGTTGGAGCGATCGTGTGCGCCACATCGCGCACACTGCCTGCTACCGGAAAGAAGGTGGAGTGCATGTGCAAGGGATCAAAGAATATCTCGCGCGCAAGCACATCGAGCGATTTTCCGCTCACACGCTCGATCACGATCCCGAGCAGATACGCGGGAAGATTCGAGTACTGCGACTCGCCTGGCAAGTCCGCAAATCCAGTTGCAAAAATATGCTGTCGAATTTCTTTTGGTGATAGGTGCGCGATGAGCGACATCGGCTCACCATGCACACGGTAGCGTAGCAAATCTTCTATTGTGGTCGCGTGATCATTTTGGAGTTCTGGTATCCATGTGCGCACAAGATCACCGAGACCCATCGCCTTATCATCGATGAGCTTTAATATAAGCGACGATACAGGGATCGATTTCGTTACAGATGCAAGGTCGTACACGGTGTCTTCGCGCGTCTGCTCACCATTGAGCGCAAGTGTGCCAAACGCGCGCACCGATCGCTCTCCTTTGCGAACGACGGCGATAGTGCAGCCGGGAAATACCCCATCTTTTACAGCGCGTGTTGCCAGTGTTTCGATTCCGTCAGGCATTTGCTTCTTTGATCTCTTGTGCGAGATACGGATCCCACATCGCGCCTGTTGCAGTCATCACCACATCTGCACCCGCATCGCGATACACTTTATAATCCTCAGGCACGGTGACTCCGCCGACACCTTCGAGAGAGAATGTGTAGCCATGTTTGTCTTTGATTGCTTTCATTCGCTTCACAAAATCAATTCCCGCCCATCGGATGCCTGCACCACATACGCCGGAGCGTAAACGCGCAGGAGAACCCGGAAGCGCCTGATTACCGGCACTGTCTCGCACTTCCGCCTGCAATGTATTAATGCCGGAGACACCACTGGCGTATTTCTGTGTAATTTCAGCAAGTTTCTCCATATCAGCATCATCTTTGTAGTACCCTACTTTCAAGATAAGTGGCGTGTCCCCGATCACGGCGCGAATACTCTTTGCCACCTCTTCGGTCACA
>JACCDV010011548.1_pt1 | contig 24933 bp, 23 predicted proteins | sample 7446131 | NCBI WGS metagenome assembly JACCDV01 (sample SAMN15323448, study PRJNA562643) | freshwater metagenome | isolation source: river surface water | place: USA:Blue River Watershed | collected 2017-08-17
AATTGATCGAATGTGTGCGGGGGCGATGACTGCCGTCACTACAACCGCCAGTGCGATCGGAATCGGCGCCTACGACATCGCTATCGCCGGTGGTGTTGAGCACATGGGCCGTCACCCGATGGGATTTGACGCTGAGCCAAACCCTCGTTTCCTCTCGGAGAAGTTGGTTTCCCCAGACGCACTCAACATGGGCTGCACAGCTGAGAAGATTCGCGACCGCTTTCCTCACCTAACCAAAGAGCGTGCTGATGCGTTTGCAGTTGGGTCTCAGCAAAAGGCCGCAAAAGCCTATAAAGACGGCAAGATTCAACACGACCTAATCCCGGTTTCTGCTGCTTCGGCTGAGGGCTGGAAGCTTGTGACAGCTGATGAGCTACTCCGCCCAGAGTCCACCGTTGAGGGCATGAAGGACCTCAAGACTCCCTTCCGCCCGCACGGCAAGGTAACTGCGGGTAACGCATCTCCTTTGACCGATGGTGCAACGGTGTCCTTGCTTGCAGGTGCCGAGGCAGTGAAGAAGTACGGTCTTAAGCCAAGAATGAAGCTGGTTTCATTTGCCTTTGTAGGTGTTGAGCCAGAAATCATGGGCATCGGTCCAATTCCAGCCACCGAGAAGGCACTGGAGAAGGCTGGTCTAAAGATCGAGGACATCGGCATTTTCGAGATCAACGAAGCTTTCGCGATTCAGGTCTTGAGCTTCTTGGATCACTTTGGCATTTCTGACGACGATCCACGAGTAAACCCGTGGGGGGGCGCAATCGCTTTGGGTCACCCGCTGGCCTCCTCGGGTGTCAGGCTCATGAACCAGCTATCGCGCCACTTTGAGGCGAACCCATCTGTGAAGTATGGAATGACCACTATGTGCATCGGCCTTGGCATGGGCGGCACTGTTATCTGGGAGAACACCTCCTACAGGGGTAAGTAATGGAAAAGTACGCAAGCCTGCTTCGCGATGACGAGGTAATAACTAACTCATTCGTTTCGGATGTGACTTTGCCATCTGGCAAGGTGCTAGCTCTGGTGACGCTAGACAACGGCATGGATCACAACCGACCCAACACCCTTGGGCCAAAGACCCTGCTTCAACTTATTGAGAAACTCGATGCACAAACAGCCAGAGCGGCAAAGGGCGAGATTCACGCGGTTGGAATCACGGGAAAGCCTTACTACCTAGCTGCAGGAGCGGACCTATCCAAGGTCCAGGAAATCACTGACTACAACGACGGAAAACTGATTGCTGAGCTGGGTCATGATGCTTTGGGTCGACTATCAGAGCTTGGCGTCCCAAGCTTTGTCTTTATCAACGGTTTGGCTCTTGGTGGCGGGCTCGAGATTGCCCTAAACGCTGACTACAGAACAGTGAACCAAGCCGCTCCAGCCATTGCACTACCTGAGGTTTTCCTAGGGCTTATTCCAGGCTGGGGTGGGGCATACCTGCTGCCAAACCTGATCGGCATCAAAAACGCCCTAAAGGTGATTATTGAAAACCCGCTCAAGCAAAACCGCATGCTCAAGCCAGAGGAAGCTCTCGAACTCGGCATCGTCGATGTCATGTTTGACAGCCCAAGGTTCCTGGAAGAGTCTTTGGTCTGGGCAGACAAGGTTTTGGGTGGTCTAAAGGTCAAGCGATCCCACGAGCCGGGTGTCATTGAAAAGACCACCATCTGGTCCCCTGCAGTGTCGATAGCCAGGTCAATGGTTGAGGAGAAGCTCGGCAAGGTGCCCCTGGCTCCCTACCGAGCACTGGATCTTCTGGCCAGTGCCAAGAGTGTTGACAAGAAAACCGCATTTGCACTCGAAGACGATGCAATTGCAGACCTAATTGCCTCTGACCAGTTCCGTGCCTCGATTTACGCTTTCAACTTGGTGCAAAAGCACGCCAAAAAGCCAACTGGAGCGCCAGACCCAAAGCTCTCTAAGCCTGTTACCAAGGTCGGCGTTGTTGGCGCGGGCCTAATGGCTTCGCAGTTTGCGCTTTTGTTCTTGCGCAGGCTTGAGGTGCCGGTAGTCATCACCGATGTCTCGCAGGAGCGGATCGATAAAGGCCTCAGCTACATCCGCGAAGAGCTAGACAAGCTGGTTGAGAAGGGTCGTCTCTCAACCGATGACCGTAATCGCTACAGCGGCAACCTCTCTGGTTCTCTCGACTACTCAGCTTTTGCTAAATGTGACTGGGTTATCGAAGCGGTCTTCGAGGAGCTAGAGATCAAGCGCCAGGTCTTTGCCAAGATCGAGGAGTATGTGAGCGAGGACTGCATCCTTGCGACCAACACCTCATCGCTGTCTGTGGATGCCATTGGTGCGAACCTAAAGAACCCTCAGCGTCTAGTTGGCTTCCACTTCTTCAACCCGGTAGCAGTTATGCCGCTGGTTGAGGTTGTTAGGGCAGCTAAGTCTTCGGACGAGGCCATTGCCACCGCCATGAATGTGGCAAAAAAGCTCAAGAAGACCGCAGTTATAACCTCTGACTCAGCTGGCTTTGTCGTGAACCGAATTCTAGGTTTCTTGTTGGGTGAAGCTATGCGCGCAGTTGACGAGGGCGCGAGCTTTGAAAAGGTCGCTGAGGCAATCGCGCCTCTGGGCTTGCCGATGAACCCGTTCGACCTGCTAGAGCTAGTTGGTCTGAAGGTTGGCGCGCACGTTTTGGACTCGATGCATGCATTCAACGCAGATCGTTTCTATGCCAGCTCAAACCTTCACAAGCTAGCCGAATACGGCAAGCTGCTTGAGCGAGACGGCAAGGGCAAGATCAAGGGCTATGACCGCAAGGCTATAGAGATTGTTGGCAACAGCAAGGATGGCGGCGTCAGCTCAGAGGAGATCTTCGAGCGTGTGAACCTAGGTTTGGCCAAAGAGGTCAAGCTAATGCTCGAAGAAGGTGTAGTTGGAACTGCTCAAGATGTTGACCTTTGCATGATCATGGGTGCTGGTTGGCCATTCCACCTGGGTGGAATTACCCCGTACCTAGACCGCACAGGTGCTTCCGAGCGTGCTTTTGGATCAAGCTTCCACTCGCCAAAGATCATTGGCGTGCGCTAAGCCCGGTTTAGAAGGGGTTGGCGCCTAACTGCTTGGTGATTTCGTAGGCAACTTCAATGTTTGCCACGGTGTCAGAGTGATTGTGCACCGGGGACTCCAGTAGCCCCTGTGATACGTAGCTTGCCAGCGCAGTCGCCTGATAGCTGAGCCCCTGATGGCCTCGAACAGGTGATTGGTCTTGCCAGGACTCTTCGGTGAAGTAGAACTCTTTGTCACGCAAGCGAACACCGCTTGGTGCTAAAAACGGTGCATCCACCAGGACTAAACCACGCTCAAAAGAGCAGCTTGCCGTGATTGGCAGGGTTGAAATACCTGAGATGGTGAGCTGGGCTCTGGAGCCGTTGGCGTATTCCAGGACAACAAAGCTCTCCTCATCCATGCCGTCAGGCCTAACTTTGCCCACTGCTGTGATTTTGGTGGGGTTGCCCATGAACTGCTGCGCTATGGCGATTGGGTAAATACCCATGTCAAAGACAATGCCTCCGCCACCTTTTTGCCAAAGTCTTGCAACTGCTCGGTTGTCAACACAGAAAGCAGCTGTCAGAAGCTCTGTCTCACCAAGCTCCCCGCTCTGGATTAGCTGGTTCAAGATGTCAGATTGCGGTAGGTAGCGAGTCCACATTGCTTCCATCGCGAAGACCCCCTTGGCCCTTGCTGCCGCTAGCAAGTCTTTTGCTTCCTGGGGTGAATAAGTTATTGGCTTTTCTACCAGGAGGTGTTTGCCTGCGTTGATTGCCAGCATGGCGTGCTCGAAGTGGTCGCTCATGTGGCTGGCTATGTAGACAACATCTACCTCAGGGTGATTGGCCAGTTCCTCATAGCTACTCAAAACCAATGGAATACCAAATTTGTCAGCCACCTCTTGAGCTCTTCCCGGCGTTCGGGAAGCAACCGCATGAATTTGCTGCTGGGTGTGCTTTTGCACAGCGTCAATAAAGGTTTGGGCGATCCCACCCGGACCAATAATCCCCCAACGCAGCGAGGGAGTGGTGCTTGGGTCAATGCTTCGGGGGTTCGGCAGCCTCATGGGGCTCAGTTTAGGGGGGTATCCTGTAACGCGGTCCAACGGAAGCAGGAGGAAATGACAGGAAAGTCCATCACCTCCTCAATCCCTATTACACAGCCGATTCGCATCCAGTTCGATCGCAAGTCCAAGGGCTACAAGATTGCAACTGCCCTCGCCTACCCAGGTCTTTTCACGATCATGGCGGGAGACGCTGTTCGTTATTCGATTGGCTGGGTTGGCTGGGGCATTGTTGTTTCTCTGATGATTGTGGTCACAGTTGTCATGCTCGCGGTAAGGCCACCAACAAAGACCCTCAAGCGCATGCCCGAGCCTCTGATTCTGCTGCTCGCCCTGCTGCCATTGAGCTTGATTTGGTCTCAGTATCGCCCGATCACACTGCTAACCCTAGGACTCCAAGTCGGCACAACACTCTTTGCAATCTTTTTAGCTAGCCAGTTTGGTTGGCGGCAATTGCTTCACATCCTCGCCAACACGATTCGCTTTATTCTCGTGAGCTCACTGTTGATTGAGTTGTGGGCAGCCCTAATCGGTCCGATTGCTCCCATTTTCCCCAACTACGAGGGCGATGAGCCTCCGGCCCCAAGCTACCTCTGGGTGCAGGGGAACCTCTTTGAGCTTGAGCGAATCCAGGGGATTGTTGGAAATGCCAATCTCCTAGCCTTTACCGCAGTTCTAGGAAGCCTGCTGTTTCTGATCGAGATGATTGTCACCAGTGGCAAGCGCCTAGTACCTACCCTCTCGATTTTCCTAGCTGTTTCTTTGGCGGCGCTCGCAAACAGCGCAGGCATGACCCTTGCAGTCGTTTTGGTTGGCTTTGCCGCTTTGGTCGCAATCTTGGCCGAGGGTAGGGCTAAACCCATTCGCCACAGAATCTATGGCTGGGCCATGTTTGTTTTGGGTCTTGCCGTCATTATTGGGGCGGTATTTAGGGCTGAGCTATTTGAGCTACTGGGTAGATCCCCAGATGCCACGGGTCGTTTCTACATCTGGCAGGAGGTTTTTAACCTTGTGCTGGAAAAACCAATTGAGGGCTGGGGTTGGATTGGTTACTGGGTTCCGGGGGTGGAGCCCTATGAGGGCCTCATTGAAATCAATGGCGTCCCGATGTATCAAGCGCACAATGCGTTCTTGGACATTTGGCTTCAGCTGGGGTTGCCTGGATTGATTCTCACCCTCTGGCTCATGCTCATTGTTTTTGTGAGGTTATGGACCGTAGCAGTTCGGCACACCAACCCGCTCTACCTCTTCCCACTGTTTATCTTTCTTGTCATATCGGCTCAAGCCCTGACCGAGTCCAGGCTGCTGATTGAGATTGGTTGGGTGCTACTTGTGCTGCTCTCAACCAAAGCGTTTGAGCCGTTTGTCGAGCTAGAACCGCTGGGGAGAACGCCCAAGCGCTTGAAGTTGATTCGAATTCCGCTGAAGATAATGGGACGTTAGAATTTCGTCGATTTCGCGAGTGTAGTTCAATGGTAGAACTCCAGCTTCCCAAGCTGGTGGCGCGGGTTCGATTCCCGTCACTCGCTCTTTTAGAGCTAGCGTCTCGCCTGAATTAGGCCGGTGTAGAGGCCAATCATCTTTGCGGTCAATCTTGATTGCAGTAGCCAACCCGGGTCAGAAGCATCGCGCTTATTGTTGCCCTCAAGTACATCCTGATGGCACTGCTGCAAAGCCTTCGCTAGACCCTCGATGGTCTCATCCTCGGGAACCCACCAGTGTCCTGGCTTTAGCTCACTTGCTACGCGCTCGTCACAACAGAGGGCTGGGGTGCCAAAGGCTGCCGCCTCAAAAACTGTCATTCCTTGGGTTTCAAACCCAATAGAGGTCTGCAGCACAACATCGGCATCCGCAAAGGCTTGAAGCATCTCTTCGCGATCCACGCGGCCAAAGAACTTAATCTGTGAGCTAAGGCCCAAGGTCTTCACAAGTGATCTGGCCGGCTTCTCTAAAGGCCCTGTGCCATAGATAACCAACTCTGCGTCAATGTCTGCCTTGTTGAATGCTCTAATGGTTTGGATTAGGCGCTTCTCCCTGAGGAAGCGACCTGCCCAGATAAACCTGACCTTTTGGTTTGGCACCGGGGTCTTGCGCTTAATGTTCGCCACGATGTCATCATCAACACCGTTTGGCATGACCTCAACCTTGTGAGCAATCCCTTTTTCCACAATGGTCTTAGCAAAGTGATTGCTAGGGACCAAAACCAAGTCTGAGTTTGGGTAGGTGAGTGCCATGTACTCCCAGCCATCGGAGACCTTTGATCTACTCAACCCAACGTTGTTTGTGTAGAGCTTTGCCGCGTAGTTGAAGAGTCTTGCGTTCAGGCGCTTGCCAATCAAGCGCTCCAAAACAACATCGATGTTGGTGTGAGCGTGATGAATCAGTGGGATCTTGTACTCTTTGGCCAACTTCAGAGCAAGTGCGGCACTAGCAAAGTCTCCCTGCAGATGGATGAGGTCTATCTTTTTAGAGTCGAAGACCTTGCGAGCCGCTACCAACGCCTTTGGGATGTTGAAAATGGTCGAGTACTCACCGTCTGGGCTGAGTTTTCTTGAAGGAAGAACCACGGTGTGTGCGTCAATCTCGGCCTTTGATGATTTGGCTGTGAAGACTGTGACCTCAACACCCATTCGTTCTAGAAACTTGCGCTGAAGCCGAACCGAGGTTTGCAGACCACCAAGGCTCATCGGGTGCAGATCGGTAAAGATCGCTATGTGCAAAGAACCACCTAATTCTTCGATTGCCTACGAATGCTAGCAAGCAATGGCCAAACCCTTTAGAAAATGCTTCGGCTGGGCTTCAATCAGCTGGTTTTGACTGGGCTCTTATAGGCAAACCACAAAAGCGGCAATTGAAGCGGGAGCCTGAGCCAAGCAGCTAGGGCCAGGTCAGGATTTGAGGTCAGGACATCAAGGGCAAACCACCAGTTGGCTGGCCAGACTGCCAGTAGCACCAAAACAGTGAAGATGGGCGCCCAGCGCTGCTTTAGCAACAGTCCGGCAGCGGCAAGCAGTTCGGCAACCCCGGAAAGGTAGATCAGAAGAATAGGCTCAGGCAGCCAAGGTGGCATTAGCCATAAAAATGCTTCTGGGTTTACCAGGTGCAGGACCCCGGAGAGAGTGAAAAGGATGACAACAATCCAGCTGCCAATCGGCAGTCCTAGCGCTTTGCGAGCCACAGCACTGCCGCATCAGTGATTCTTCTGCCAAACCCCAAGAAAACAAACTTAAGAAATCTGACATCCCAGCTCGCTGGGTAAATGGGCTTGGGGTTTTTGGCAGTGGCTGCCTTGAACATAGTTTTCACGACCTGCTTAGGCCCTGGGGAGTTTCGATAGAGCCCGCCAAGCCACTTGTTGAAACCATTCATGACCTGGTCATAGTCGCTGATGGTTCTGGAGTCCCTGAGGTGCCCAAAGGCAACCTGGTCGAAGTTTGTTCTAACGGTTCCGGGCTCAATCACCGAAACCTTGATTCCAAGGGCGTGAACCTCTTGGCGGAGAGCATTGGCTACCGCTCGAATCGCATGCTTAGTTGCTGCATACCAACCAAGTCCGATGAGTGAGACGTGTGCGACAACTGAGGCTGTCATCAGGATTCTGCCGCTGCGTTGTTTGCGCATGTGGGGCAAGACTGCCCGAACGCAGCGCTCAACACCAAAGACGTTGACTTCGAACAGTGCCCTCACCTTCTCAGGAGAGGTCTCTTCTACAGAAGAAAAATGGCCAAAACCAGCGTTTGCCACCATGAGGTCAACCCGACCGGTCTCAGCTATGACCTTGGCTACCCCTGCATTGACTTGGTCATCGCTTGTGACATCAAACTGCAGCGGACGTGCTCCAAACTCGGAGGCCCTTGCCAGGGCGTCTTTGTCAATGTCTGCCGCATAGACAATCCAGTCTTTAGCGAGAAGCTTTTTTGAAAGCTCTAGGCCGAAGCCAGAACCTGCACCGGTGATGATAGCCACATTGCTCATGCAGCTATCTAACCACCGTGCAGCTGCTATTCGATGTCTCGCTTGAGAGAAGTTGCCCAGGCGGTGACGGCGAAGACCATGCCGTAACCCAACAAAACAAGGGTTGCAGTTAGAGCTGGCAGGTAGTCGGAGGTGTCAAAGCCAAGCTCTGGTGCCTGGATGTCCAGTGCGAGCATTGCAGTGATTAGCCCAGAGGGTAGCCACTTTCCAGCGTCAGGCCATAGGGCAAGCAGCAAGGGGTCAACAATAAACAGGTAGATCAAAGCCCCGATAATCGCCAACATCTGGTTGCGAACCAAGGTCCCAAGCGAAACTCCAATTACCGCCAACACAGCCCCGGCGATGACCGACGCAAGCAGGGTGTTGATGAACAGATTCTCGCTAGGAGCAGCCGCTTCAGGAAAGCTCTGCAGGGCAAAAAAGCCCGCCGCAAAGCTGAAAACGGAGGAGATTACCATCAGTAAAACCCCGCCCAAAGCCGCAACAGCAAGCTTTGCCAGGACAACCGAACCGCGCTTTGGCGCGGTCAGGAAGGTAGCGACTGCGGTCCCATGCCTGAACTCGCCCGCCATGAGCATGATGCCCAGGATGATCACAAAGATGTATCCGGAAATGCCATTGGCATAAACCGAGTCAACCGCTTGCTGGTCCTCTAATCCAAAGCCAAAAAGCTCACCCTGGCTGTCGATGATGAAAGGTGTGACGACGACCGAGAGCATTGATATGAGAGTTGCTGCAATCAGCAGACCCCAGTTAGCGCGAACGTAGACGAGCTTTCGCCACTCAGATTTCAATAGGTTCATGACAACTCTCCTTGAGTTAGACGCAAAAATGCCTCTTCTAGGGTGCCTTCACCCTTGACTTCGGCAATAGTCCCCTGGGCAATGAGCTTGCCCTTGTTGATGATGATGACGTCATCCACGGTGTTCTGAAGCTCCGCCAGTTGGTGAGAGGAAACCAAGATTGTCCTGCCACCCTCCGCAAGTTTGCGCAGGAAGTTTCGAAGCCACGCGATACCTGCTGGGTCAAGTCCGTTCGCGGGCTCGTCCAGAATCAAAATCTCTGGGTCACCCAAAATTGCGCCGGCCAAAGCAAGGCGCTGTTTCATGCCAAGGGAGTAGTTCTTCATGCGCTTGTTTTGCGCATCGGTTAGCTCCACCATGGCTAGCACTTCGTCGACTCTTGAGTCTGGGATACCGGCAGCGGAAGCCACGACCTTGAGGTTCTGCTTGCCTGTCAAGGCTGGGTGAAAGCCCCTTGAATCCAAAACGGTGCCCACTCTAGAGAGCGGATTTTCAAGGCTTTGATAATCAGATCCGAGAATCTTGGCCTGGCCCTGGGTTGGATTGCTCAAACCCACGAGGCAGCGCAGCGTCGTTGATTTACCAGCTCCGTTTGGTCCTAGGAATCCAGTGATTCTTCCTGCGGCGATCGAAGCCGTGAGGTTATCGACTGCACGCTGCTTGCCGTATTGCTTGACTAGCCCTTCAAAGGCTATGGCGATAGTCATTTTTTGCCAGCTTTCTTCTTCTTTTTCTTCTCCGCATCAGATGTCTTATAGACACCCTTGCGGTAGATCTCTAGGTTGGCTGAAGCCAGTCGGGCACCAAGCTCAGGCTCCAGGAAGGACCCGCCGAGGTGGTTGTTGACTTGGTTTTGAAGCATCAGAGGCGCAAGGCCGTGAAGTGTCATTAGAAGGGCCAAGTCATCGGGGTTTTCAACCTTGCGCATCTTGCCCTTGAGAATCTCCGAATCAATCATGATTCGAGCCTCCTGCACCATCCTGCTGAACAGGATGTTCGCGGCATCCCCACCGTGCAAAAGCACCTGGCGGAAAAACTGCAATTTGTCGCCGTGCTTATGGATCGCACCCTGCCACTGACCTATGGCAACGGAGAGTGAAACATCGACGAACTCCTGCTTTTCACTGACCCAAAGGCCCAAAGCCCTAACAATGCACTCTTCAATCAGCTCGTCACGAGAACCAAAGTGGTGCACAACCAGCGCCGGGCTAACCCCAGCCTCTTTAGCGATGGACCTCAGGCTTGTCGCTGCAAAGCCATCGCGCGCAAAAGCGCGAGTCGCAACCTCAAGCAGGTTTTCTCTAGTTCTTGTGTTCACGTTCCAATACTAAACACCTGTTCAATAAGGCGCAAGCATCAAATGCATGGCAGAATTGCGCCATGACTTCACATACCTCAGTAGCTACTATTCACACCAACCACGGCGCAATCAAGGTCAACCTTTTCGGTCTTCACGCTCCAAAGACCGTGGCGAACTTCGAAGGTCTAGCGACCGGAACCATCGACTGGAAGGACCCTCGCACTGGCGCTACTCACAGCGGCAAGGCACTTTACGATGGCGTCATCTTTCATCGCGTAATCGAGGGCTTCATGCTCCAAGGCGGCGACCCAACCGGCACTGGAATGGGCGGCCCCGGCTACCAGTTCGGTGACGAGATCCACCCGGAGCTAACCTTCCAGGACCCTTACAAGCTGGCCATGGCTAACGCAGGCCCAGGCACCAACGGTTCCCAGTTTTTCATTACGGTTGCGCCAACCACTTGGCTACACGGCAAGCACACTATTTTTGGCGAGGTTGTCGATGAGGTCAGCCGCAAGGTTGTAGACAAGATTGGTCAGTTGCCAACCGATGGCCGCGACCGCCCACTCGATGACGTGATCATCGAGAGCATCACAATCGAAAAGATCTAGGTGCTTTCAAGACTCAAGCGCAGCGGAGCACCGATTACCGGTGCTCTGCTGACTTTGAATGTCTTGATTTGGCTGGGGCAAATCTCCCCGCTGGGTTATCTATTCACCAATCAGTTCTTTTTTGCCCCGTTGTTTGCGCCATTTGAACCCTGGCGCATGCTCACCGCGGGCTTTGTTCATGACTGGACAGGCCCCTTCCACATCCTGCTCAACTCCTATGCAATCTGGATCTTTGGCCGACAGCTAGAGCCAATGCTCGGACCACTTCGGTTCCTGCTTCTCTACCTGACCTCAATAATTGGTGGTTCGGTCGCAGTTCTTTGGCTTTCCGATCCCAGAGTGCCGGTGGTAGGTGCCTCAGGCGCACTGTTTGGCCTCATGGGTGCTTACTTCATTGTGCTCAGAACAATCGGCGGCAACCCAACCCAAATCTTTGCCCTAATTGCGATTAACTTCTCGCTCGGGCTTTTTGTATCGGGTATTTCCTGGCAGGGCCACCTCGGTGGTCTGGTGACAGGTGTTTTGATTGCCCTGGTTTATGCGAATAACAGAAACCCCAAACAACTCGGTGCTCGAGCGTTTGGGGTCTTGTTGGTTTGGTTAGCCCTTGGCGGGCTCACCTATCTAAAGATCTTGGAGTGGATCTAGTTACTTCCAGCGGGTGGTCATTACGAAGCCGACCATCGCAATGCCGAAGCCAATCAAGATGTTCCAGTTGGAAAGATCCAGCGGGCTTGCACTACCCAGCGGGTAGCGGGCGCTTGAGATGTAGAAGGTAAGAATCCAAAGTAGACCAAAGATCATGAAACCGAACATGGTCACCTTGTACCAGGTTGGGTTTTCTGCTTCCTCTTCGCTCACAACTGCTGGGCGTGCAGGGGCCGTGGACTTGGTCTTGCGTCTTGAAGTTGATTCAGGCATGCCAGAAGTTTACTCATCTGGCTGCGATTAGGCTATTCACACCATGGTGCGCATCCTTGTTTTAGACAACTACGACAGCTTCGTCTATACCCTTAACGGTTACCTCCAGCAGCTTGGGGCTCAAACCGAGGTGATTAGAAACGATGCTGTGATTGAGGCTGAGCTGCCCGCTCTGCTTGAGCGCTTCGATGCCGTGCTGATTTCCCCAGGACCTGGCACTCCAGCTGACGCAGGTCTTTCAGTCCCAACCGTCAGGCTAGCCCTTGAGATTAACTATCCAGTTTTCGGCGTTTGTCTGGGTCATCAAGCAATTGCTGAGGCTATGGGTGCAACAGTCAGCAGTGCCCCAGAGCTCATGCACGGCAAGATTTCGAAGGTAAATCACCACAACAGCCCAATCTTCAAGGGTCTTCACCAGGGCTTCAATGCCACTAGGTATCACTCACTGGCGGTAGTTCGTGACACAGTCCCTGAAGACTTAGAGATCACCGGGGAGACCGAGTCTGGTGTGATTATGAGTTTGCAGCACAAATCAAAGCCCATTTTTGGTGTTCAGTTTCACCCCGAGTCCGTTATGACTGAGGGTGGCTACCTGATGTTGGCCAACTGGCTCGAGAGCCTAGGGCTTGAGGGTGCCTTGGAGAAAGCCAAGCACCTGAGCCCAAGAATCGCTAACTAGTCGCTAACTGTCTCGGTAGGAGATGGTTCAGGCTCTGGCTCTGTTCCGCCCACACACTGCACATACAGAATGATGTTTTGAAGCTGCGGTGCTTCTCCAGGCAGGACAGACTGTTCAATCACGATGTTGCCCGGTGTTCCCGTGCAGGTCGGGGCGTCGATGATCTCAATCGAAACGGTGTAACCAATGGTTGCACCCGTCATGATTGTTCTAGCCTCAAGCACTGTCAGGTTTCTAACATCCGGAACCAAGACCTTGCCGTTTGAGAGGGTCAGGTTAATCACACTTCCCAGAGGAAGCTTCTGCCCAACCGCAGGATCCGAGGCAATAACTACACCTTCGGGCACTGTCGAGCTTGAAACGACGGTGATTGTTCCAATCGTCAGACCTTGGGCTTCTATGAGCTGAACCGCCTCTACCTCTGTGACAGAAATCACGTTTGGCACCGCCACCTCGGTTGCGCCGCTGGAAACGTAGAGAGTGATTGGGGTGTTGGCCTGAACATTGGTGCCGGCTGCCGGCTCCTGGCGAATCACCACTCCCTCTGGAACGGTGTCGCTCTTCTCATAGACCCTGAGAACTAGCAAGTCCTGTTCAGTCAGAGTGTTTAGGGCATCGTCGTAAAGAGATCCCTCAACACTTGCAACCGTGATGCCTCCAGGAGCAACGTTGTTTCCGTTTGCTCCACCTAGGCTCAACACCCAGAAGAGCAGGCCAATCAAAATAACTGCTACACCTGTGCCGAGGCCCCAGAGAACGCCGACGCCAACCTTGTTGGTTGAGGCGACCACGGTCTCATTCGGTGCAGTCTCAAGGCCAAGCAGAAGCTCATCAGTGTTGCTTGAGGTCATGACAGAGGTTGGCGTGCTGATTACCTCGGTCTTGTCAAAACTTTGGGCCGAAGGAGTCTTTGCTGGAGTAACCGGTGCGGTGTATGTGCTGCTTCCCGCCACAACAAGGTGCTCCCGGAACTCAGCCGCAGACTGGAATCGGTCTTCTCGGTCCTTGGCCATTGCCCGCAGAACAACCTGATCTAACTCAGGGCTGACAGCTGGGTTTAGCTGTGATGGTGGGGTGACAGCGCCGGAAACGTGCTGATATGCAACTGAAACCGCGCTCTCACCTGTGAAAGGTGGCTTACCGGTCAGAAGCTCATAAAGGATTACACCGGTGGAGTAGAGGTCAGTCCGGGCATCAACAGCTTCGCCACGAGCTTGCTCTGGAGAAAAGTACTGGGCTGTGCCCAAAATGCCCACGGTTGCAGCTTGGGTTGTGGAGTTGTCGGAAATGGCTCTGGCAATGCCGAAGTCCATAACCTTCACGTGATCACCCTCGGTGATCATTACGTTTGCCGGCTTGATGTCACGGTGGACAACTCCGGCTGAATGTGAAACCTCAAGCGCGGTCAAAATACCGCTCACATACTTGACAGCTCGAGCGTTCTCGACTCTGCCCTGGTGAATAACCTCACGGAGAAGCTGACCTCGGACCAGCTCCATAACAATGAATGGAGTCTTGCGGATTTGCCCGTTCTCGTCGGTGCTTTCCTCTTCACCGGCGTCATAAACACGAACGATGGTTGGGTGCGCCATTCTGGCGCTGGCCTGGGCCTCTTGCCTGAACTTAGCCTCGAAACCTGCATCATTAGCTAGGTCAGACTTCAGTAGCTTGACCGCAATGGTGCGACCGAGTCTTGTGTCATAACCTTCGAAAACCTCGGCCATACCCCCGCGGCCAACCAAGGCACCGAGCCGGTAACGTCCGGCGATCAGTCTCTCGTTCTCGTTCAAAATAGCTCTTTCTGCCTTGAGAAGTTTAGTTTTGCAAGCTGCAAATATTCCCCCGCGACTCGGTAACAGTTGTTATGCATCTGGTTCTACTGTCGGCTCTGGTTCGGTGGTTGGTTCGGTCGGTTCCGTCCCCGGTTCAGTTGGTTCTGTGGTCGGATCTGTCTCTGGATCCGGAATCTCGACCGGAAGGTTCGCAACCTCACCAACGTAGTAGGTGACATCAATAACGGTTCCAGGGGCAATGTTGCCCGTGGGTGTCACCGCGTAGATGGTCCTGACTCGAGGATCGGTGCCTTCGATTAGCTCCCCAGGGATGGCGTTAACCTTCATCCCCATCTCCGTAAGCTTTGCTGTCACATCAGAAAGGTTCTCACCGATGATGTCTGAGCGAAGAATCAGTATGTTTCTCGGTTCTTCGGTTTCAGTTTCCTCTGGCTCGGGCTCTTGGGTCTGAGTCGAGGTTTCGGTCACCGAAGGCGAAGGGGTTGGGATTGAGTCGGTGTCTGGATCAGACAAAATCGCGACAATCACAACGATTGCAGTGATTCCCAAAAGACCGAGAGTTGCGATCCATGGCCAAACAATCGGAGCCTTCGGCAATGGTGCTGTGTCGGTCGGGATAACTTCGGTAACGGTGGTCTCGTCTTTGCCGCTGGCCACCGGAGGTGCCGAGTATCCAGGCTTGCGCTTTTCACGAAGCAGTGCTTCAGCTCTGATTGCCAGTGATGTTGCAGACTCAGGCCTTTGGTTTGGCTTTTTGGCCAGGCAGGAGAGGACAAGGTTTTGGACCCTGGGGTCAATGCCATCTGGCAAAGCTGGTGGCATCTCGTTGATGTGTGCCATAGCAATTGCCATTTGGTTTTCGCCAGTGAAAGGGCGCTTTCCAGCAAGTGCCTCGTAGGCAACCACCCCAAGCGAGTACAGATCTGTGGCAGGAGTGGACGGCTTGCCGGTTGCCTGCTCGGGCGCGAGGTATTGAACCGTACCCATTACCTGACCAGTTTTAGTTAGTGGCACCTGGTCGCCAACTCGAGCGATACCAAAGTCGGTGATCTTCACCTTGCCGTCAGGAGTGATTAGCAGGTTTCCGGGCTTGATGTCTCGGTGGATCAAACCTTGTTGATGGGCTGCTGAAAGAGCACGTGAAGTCTGGGCAATTATGTCCAGTACCTTCTCTTCGCCTAGCCTGCGGTCCCGCTCAATCAATCGAGACATTGACTCACCCGGGACCAGCTCCATAACCAAATAGGCACTGCCGGTGTCCTCGCCATAGTCAAAGACCTGGGCAATGCCCTCGTGTTCAACCAAGGCTGCACTCTTTGCTTCGGTCCTGAAGCGCTCGAGGAACATCGGGTCTCCGAGGTATTCCTCTTTCAAAATCTTGATGGCAACGTTTCGGAGGATTAGTTCATCCTCGGCCTGCCAAACCTCGCCCATGCCGCCAATTGCGATTCGAAGTTTTAGTCGGTAGCGGTCACCGTAGAGCTGTCCAACTGCTGGCTTCATCGGTTCAACACCGCCTCCATGACCGCCCTGGCGATAGGCGCCGCGATCTGGTTGCCGGTTCCGTTTTGCCCGATGCCGCCGCCGTCCTCAACCACGACAGCAACAGCAACTTGAGGGGCTTCTGCTGGAGCAAAGCCTGTGAACCAAAGGGTGTAGGGGTCCAGCGGCCCATTCTCTGCAGTTCCGGTCTTTCCTGCCACGGCAAATCCAGCAATTCCTGCCCTCGAGGCAACCCCCACCTCAACCGAATCAACCATCATTCGGGTCAGATAACCTGCTGTGAGCCTGGACATAGGGGATGAGAGCACCCTGGGCTGAGGGTCAAGCAAGACGTTTAGATTCGAGGCGACGACCATTTGAACCAACTGTGGTTGCATCATGACGCCCTGGTTTGCAATCGCAGCGGAGACCATGGCCATCTGAAGCGGGGTGACCCTGACATCGAATTGCCCAAAGCCGGTTAGCGCAGTTTGAGCGGCATCGAGCTCAGCCGGATAACTGCTCGGGGTTACCGACATGGGGATTGAGAGATCTGCGCCAAATCCCATTAGCTCGGCTTGCGCTCTGATTCGGTCATCGCCTAGATCAACCGCAAGCATCGCAAAAGGAATGTTGCAGGAGCGAATCAGCGCTGTCTCTAGAGTTACGGTCTCATCTGGACCACAGGTGGATCGGCCAGCGTTTCTGACTTCAGTGCTGGTGCCGGGCAGGGTGTAGCTTTCGAGGTTTTCAAAACGACTGCCAACGGTGTATTTACCCGACTCCAAAGCAGCAGCCGCGACAACGAGCTTGAAGACCGACCCGGGGTGGTATAGGTCCCCCTCGATTGCGCGATTTATGAGCGGCTTGTTCTCATCCTGGTCGTAGGACAAGAAGGCATCACTGGATGGGCCGTAAAGGTGTCCGGATAGCAGGTTTGCGTCAAAGGTTGGCTTTGAAACCATCGCCAGGATGCGTCCAGTGTTTGGGTCGATAGCCACTACAGCACCCTTGCGATTGCCCAGTGCATCCCAAGCAGCCCTCTGAACATCTGGGTCCAGGGTTAGCTCAACCGCTGCACCGATAACCGGCTTGCCATCCAAAAGGGCATTGATTTGCTCGAAGAACTGAGCAGAAGATTGACCTGAGAGGTAGGAGTTCATCGCGCGCTCTAGGCCTCCGGCACCGCTAAACAGTGAGAAGTAGCCGATCACAGGGGAGTAGATGACAGATTCATACTCACGCATGAATCTGTAGGCATCGTTGTAGGGAACACTCGAAACAACTGGAGCCCCACCAACCAGGATTGATCCACGCTGGGTTTTGTAGGTCTCATACGAGGCTCGCACGTTTCTTGAGTCTTGGTAAAGAGCGTCAGATCGCAATACCTGGATAGAGCTAGCCATCAAAAACAGCGCGACAAACATCATCACAAGGGCAAAGCCGACTCTTCTGACCTGACGGTTCATTCAGGCCTCCTCAGCGAGGAGTCAGAGATGACTAGTAGCAGAGCAACGATTGCCCAGTTCGCCAGAAGCGACGAACCACCAGCGGCAAGAAATGGAGTCGTTAGTCCAGTAAGTGGCAATAGCCCCATGACCCCGCCGGCAACGACAAACACCTGCAGTCCAATCACAAAAGATAGGCCAGTTGAAAGCAGTCTTGAGAAGTCATCCGGGTGAGAGTTGGCAATCCTCAGACCGCGATAAATCAACAGCAGGAACAGCGACAGAATCGCGAAAATCCCCGCGAGACCTAGTTCTTCACCAAGGGCAGCAAGAATGAAATCGCTCTCCGCCAGAGGGATTAGCTGTGGGAATCCACCACCAAGGCCGGTGCCAATCACGTCTCCGTTTGCAAAACCGAACAAAGCTTGAGCGAGCTGGTAGCTGCCGCCGGCAGCGTTGTAATTCTCACTTGAAAGCGGATCCAACCAAGAGTCAAAGCGTCGGGACACGTAGTCAAACATTCGAGACGCCACCAAGGCACCTGTAATCATCATGATTAGCCCAGCACCAACGTAAAAAGCCCTGCCGGTTGCCGTGTAGATCAGAACCAAGAACAAACCGAAGTACAAAATCGAGGTTCCCAAGTCGCGCTGCAAAACCAGCACCCCGACAGAAGCAAACCAGATCAGCAGCACCGGCCCGAGGTCTTTTGCCCTCGGGACCTTCATGCCCATGACTCTTGAGCCAATCTCACTCAGCGAGTCTTTTCTCGAGACCAGATAGCCGGCAAAGAAGATCGCAAGCAAAATCTTGGCAATTTCTCCCGGCTGGAAAGTCATGTCTCCCACGCCGATCCAAAGCGTTGCGCCATTTCGCGTCCGACCGATTAGCGGCATAGCCGGCATGATCAGAAGCAACATTCCTGCGATACCGGCGATAAAGGGGTATCGGCGCAGCTTTAGGTGGTTTGGCACAAAGCGAATGATTGCTGCGGCAACCAGCATCGCAATCAGTGTCAGCCAGACCTGCCGCTCAGCAAACAAGGCCGTGCCACCCCTTGCTGCCTCGGCTAGGTCGAGGCGGTAGATCATCGCAATACCTAAGCCATTGAGAAGATAGGCCAGTGGGAGCATGAGCCCATCTGCATTCACGGCACGCTTGCGCAGAACAAAGTGAACCATCAGAGCTGAAACGGTTGGCACTGCCCAGTAAAACAGCAGCTCCCAACTGAGTTTCTGCAGCACCGACAGTTGAACCTGTGCCAGGGCGAAAGCCTGGATGCCGCTGACCCAAAACAGCAGAACAGCCTCAAAGTTTCTTGAGCGAGGAACAGCCTTGAGTAGCTTGGGGATTGCCTGGGTCAGTGAGACGTTACTCATTTAACCCATCCCGAAGTTGATCCAATATGCGCTGGGCATCCTCTAGAGACTCAGCAGAGATTGAGCGCTCAATTAGCTCCTGCTGGAATATCGAAAGGTCCGAGACCTCTATCTCGGAAACTGTGTAGGGCTCGGAGAACTTGAATGGCCCAAGCGCCTCTCTGATGCCTTGATAAATGGTTACTTGTCCCTCAAAGGAGGAGACGTAGTAGCGAGTTTGGGTGTAGGAGTAGGCGGCATATCCGATGCCGAACAATAGGCCTGCCAAAAGCAACCAGCTCAAAACAATGCGAATCGACTTGAACCTAATCTTTCGCCTGGTCTCGGAAAGAATCTTGTTTAGTAGCTCTTCAGACTCAGGGGCGTATTCGGTCTGGTCTTCTGGTGCCTGGAGCAGGTCAAGCAGTGTTCTTGGTGAGAACAGGCGCAGAATCTTGCCGCCCTTGCGCTCTTCGATGACTACCTCGTTGGCGGCAGATCCAACAAAGTGGGCAGATGGCTCGAAGTCTGCATTGACAGTTGATCGCACCACATCGGAGATAACTACGGTGACGTTGTCAGGAGCACCAAACTCCAGAGCCTCGCCGACAAGCAGCTCTGCCGCTTCCTCGGTTGGGATCTTTGAGGCAAGAATGCGATTCATGACCGAGTCTGGAACTACGCCGGAAAGGCCATCACTGCAAAGCATCCAGCGATCCCCGGGCAGGGTGTCATAAATGGCTATGTCTAGCTCCGGTTCACCGGCAACATCGCCCAGAACCCTCATCAAAACGCTTCTGCGCGGGTGAGTCAGGGCTTCTTCGGGAGTGATGCGACCCATGTCCACAAGCTTTTGCACAAATGTGTGGTCAGCAGTTATCTGTGTGACTTCGCCAGATCTAGCCAGGTAAATTCGACTATCACCGATGTGGGCAACGATCATTTGATTGCCATGGCGATAAAGGCCTGAGAATGTAGTTCCCATGCCCTCTAGCTCAGGGTGCTCCTGAACGGTTCCCGCGAGCATCGAGTTAGCCTCGAGGATACCTTTCTTAAGCGACTCAATCGCCTCTTCGATGCTCTCGTACTTAGCATCGGTGAGGGCAACTCGCTGCGAAGTGATCGCAGATGCGATATCGCCACCGGCATGACCACCCATGCCATCCGCAACAAAGAACAGCTGATAGCCGGCATAACCAGAGTCCTGGTTTGAGCTGCGGTGCTTGCCGATATCACTGGCGGCATAGCTGATTGTCTTGATTGCCAAGGACTAAGACCTCAACTCAAAGTTTGTGGTTCCAATCCGGATGGTCATCCCAGCCCGGATCGTTTGCGGGGTAGTGACTTTTTTGCCGTCTAAGAAGGTGCCGTTTGTCGAACTCAGATCCTGGAGAACCCAGTCCTCGCCAACCAAAACCAATTTGGCGTGAGTATTGGAGGAGAACTCATCGCTGAGAACCAGGTCGCAACCGGTGCTTCTACCAATCAAAATCTCTCGCTTGCCATCAATTTGAATCGATGTCCCTGCGGTGCGGCCGGTAAGAATTGCGACCTGAGTTGGTTCAAAGGTATCGGAGTCTTCTAGGCCCAAAGAGGCCACAGAACCCGCAATGCCCGAGGAAGAAAGTTTTGGCGCATTCTGCATGGCGATTTTGCTGATCACCCTGCGGCCATAAAGGTCAGCGCGAATCACCGACAGCAAGCTCAAGATAAAGATCCACAGCACCGCAACAAACCCGATGCGCACCAAAAACAGCGCTAGTTCACTCACTGACGTGCCTCCTGGGCCACTAGCTCAAAACTCATTTCGGTCCTTCCGGCGCTAATCACGTTGCCGTTGCGAAGCACAACCTCTGAGATTCGAAGGTTGTCCACGAATGTGCCATTGGTTGAGTCGCGATCTCGAATGGCAGCAACCTCGCCATTCCAGGCGATGTCAAAGTGAATCCTGCTCAGGCCACGATCATCGATGGTGACATCGGCTCTTTCGTCACGACCGAAAGATGTGGTCCCAAGCTGTAGCGGCAGGCGCTCACCATTGAGAAGAAGGGCTGGCTGCCAGCTGACCGCCTTGGAAACACTTGAGCTACCAACCTTGACTTGGCCCCGAGGGATTTTTGGGTCGATTTCAAGCTTGAGTTCAAGCTCACCAGCCAGGCGATAGCCCTGTTTTGCCGCATGCAGGGCAATCTCTGTTTTCATCGCCAAAAGCATCGAAGGTGAAACCCTTGAGGAATCGTGTTGAGAGAGAAGAATCAGATAGCGATGGGGAACAAGGATGCGATCCTGCTCAACCTGCTTGGCTGCTTGGTCCATTGCGGTGCGCACAGCTTGTGTCAGCTCAACCGGCTGCAACTCGGCTTTTGAGAGCCGAGCGAAGATTGAGCCAAACGCCAATTCAATGCGTTCTTCGACTCTTTCTAAAAAGCTCACCAAAGACCTCTTCCCTGTGCTCTGGGGATGCTGGTAAGTCTACCTAGATACCCCTTTCAACCCCCTGATTTCTCTGCTAATCTCGTGCCGCACGGGTTGAATGGCAATCCACTGCGCGAGTGGCGAAATGGCAGACGCGCTGGCTTCAGGTGCCAGTGTCCGCAAGGACGTGCGGGTTCAAGTCCCGCCTCGCGCACAGACAGGACTAAACATGTCAGCAATGAGCATCATTTTTCTCCTCGAAGTAGTCGGGGTTGTTGCTTTTGCCCTGTCTGGAATCATCGAGGCAGCCCGCAAACACTTTGATCTGGTTGGCGTCGTCATGGTGGGCGCAATCGCAGCGTTTGGCGGCGGAACCCTCAGAGATGTCTTGCTCGACCGAAGGCCATTTTTCTGGGTGGAGCAAGAGTTTTGGGTTTGGGCACTAATCGGAGTCGGTTTTGCGTTGCCGTTCTTTTTCAAGGCTAGACACATTGAGTTCACGGAGAAGGCAATCCTCATCCCAGATGCAATCGGGTTAGGCACCTTTGCTGCTGGAGGAACCCACTTGGCACTGGTTTATGGCGCCAGCCCAATGGTCGCGGTCATCATGGGTGTCACCACGGCAACGGTTGGTGGAGTCCTTAGAGATGTTTTGGTCAACGAAGTGCCCAGGGCATTTCACGATCACCAGCCATATGCGGTTTTGGCTTTTGCCGGTGGCTGGTTAGTGGTTCTGTTGGGATATCTGGAGATCCCTGCCTACTTTGACGTGCTAATCGGCGCAGTGGTGATTGTTGCCCTCAGGCTTACAGCTATTCGGTACGGCTGGGAGCTAAAGCGTTGGAGATTCCTCTAGCCAACTTCTTGCAGACGCTTACCCCTGGTGTGGGTTGGCTTGCAGGCTAGGTTTTCCTCAACCTGAGCACAGTCATCGCAGAGCAGAAGCAAATCGCGGCAACCCAGGTCAGAGCAGTTTCTAAAACTTGAGGTTGGCCCCTGACATCCCTCGCAAACCCCAATGGTCTTTGCCTGGTCAGAGAAGTTCATGTTCATGCGGCCATCGAAGACATAGAGGGAGCCTTCCCAAAGTCCCTTGTCACGGAACTTCTCGCCGTAGCGAACAATGCCGCCCTCGATTTGGTAGACCTCTTTGAAGCCGCGGTTGATCATCACAGCAGAGAGAATCTCGCAGCGAATGCCTCCGGTGCAGTAGGTGACAATCGGCTTGTCTTTGAGGTGGTCATACTTTCCACTCTCCAGCTCAGCGATGAAGTCGTGGGTGGTTTGGACATCAGGCACGACAGCGTTCTTGAATTTGCCGATTTTGGCCTCGAATGCGTTGCGACCGTCAAAGAAGGTGACATCGTCGCCGCGGTCGGCCACAAGCTTGTTCACCTCGTGAGGCTTTAGGTGCTTGCCACCGTTTTGAACACCAGATTTTGCGACTTCAATTTCGTCTGGAGTGGTGAATGCAACAAGCTCTTTCCTTACCTTGACGCTCAGTCTTGGAAAGTCGTTCCCGGACCCATCTGACCACTTGAAGTCAGTCTTACCAAAACCTGGATACTCTTTGGTTTGACGGCAGTACTTCTTTAGGTTCTCCATCTCGCCACCAAGGGTTCCGTTGATGCCGTGCTCGGAGATCAAAATGCGGCCCTTCAGGCCCAAAGACTCACAGAGGGTCTTCTGCCAAAGCATCAATGCCTTCGGGTCAGCGACCGGAGCGAAGGCATAGTAGAGAATGATTTTATTCAAAGCCATGAGCTCAGTTTAGCTCGCTGCCCCAGGCCTAGACTAGAGAGCATGTCGATGAAGCCAGGCCTAGATTTGGCCGCAATTAAGTCCGAAGTTTCCCCACAAGATGACCTCTTCCGTCACGTAAACGGCAAGTGGTTGGATGAGACCGAGATCCCAGAAGACAAAGCCGTGTTCGGCTCCTTCCACATGCTCGCTGATGATGCCGAGCTTGCGGTCAAAGACCTGATCGAAGAGGCTGCAGCAAATCCAACCTCAAAGACTGCAACCCAGATCGGTGATCTCTACGCCAGCTTCATGAATGAAGACCGCATCGAAGAACTTGGTTCAACACCCATCCAACCTGGCCTTGAGAAGATTGCCTCCATTAGCTCAATGCCTGAGTTCTTCGAAGCCCTAGGTCTATTTGAAAGAGCCGGTGTTTCAGGTCTATGGGGAAGCTACGTAGATAATGACGCGGGCAATCCAGAGCGTTACCTAATTCACCTTTACCAGGGGGGCATCGGTCTTCCTGATAAGGAGTACTACACCGACGAGAAGTACAAAGAGATCAGAGAGGAATACGTTCCTCACATCTCAAGGATGTTGATGCTCGCTGGGTTTGAAGCAAGCGAGGCAATTACGAGCGCTAAGCAAATCTTCGAATTTGAATCAAAGCTTGCCAGCAAGCACTGGGACCGAGTTCAGTCTCGCGATGCTGAGAAGACCTACAATCTCAAGAGCTTCGCTGACCTCAAGGCTTTGAACAAGCACATCCTTTGGGAACAGTACCTAAAGGGAGCATCACTTAAAGATTCATTACTCGAATGGAATGTAGTGATGATGCCCTCGTTCTTCGAGGAGATCGATGACCTGCTGATTGATGACAACCTAGACGTTCTAAAACTTTGGTTCAGCTGGGTGCTGACCCGCTCCTATGCCCCTTACCTATCCAGTGCTTTTGTCGATGAGCGCTTCTCCTTCTACGGCCAGAAACTAACCGGCCAGCCAATCAACAGACCGCGCTGGAAGCGCGGTGTTGGGCTGGTTGAAGGCAGTGTGGGAGAGGCTATCGGGCAGCTTTATGTCACCAAGCACTTCCCACCAGCGGCCAAGGCTCAGATGGATGAGCTGGTCAGCTACCTGATCAAGGCCTACGAGCAGAGCATCAAGGCTCTTGATTGGATGAGCGAAGAAACCAAAGTCAAGGCGCTTGAGAAACTGGCTAAATTCACTCCAAAGATTGGCTACCCAAGCAAGTGGAAAGACTATTCCTCAATCGAGATAAGTCGGGACGACTTGGTTACCAATGTGGCGAATGTTTCGGGCTGGGAGTTTGATTACCACGCCAGCAAGATTGGTGCGCCGATCGATCGCGAAGAGTGGCACATGACGCCTCAAACAGTGAATGCCTACTACAACCCTGGGCTAAACGAGATAGTTTTCCCGGCCGCAATCTTGCAGCCTCCGTTCTTCTCTCCAGAGGCAGACCCAGCAATCAACTTTGGGGGCATCGGAGCAGTTATTGGTCACGAGATCGGTCACGGTTTTGATGACCAGGGCTCGAAGTATGACGGTGACGGAAAGCTGGTTTCTTGGTGGACCGAGGCCGACCGCGAGGCATTTGAAAAGCGCACAGGCTCTTTGATTGCTCAGTACTCAGCCCTTTCTCCGACCCAGTTGGATGACAGCTACAAGGTCAACGGCGAACTGACCATCGGCGAAAACATTGGTGACCTAGGTGGACTGAGCATTGCCTGGAAGGCCTACCTACTATTCATGGACGGAAAAGAGCTTCCGGTCATCGATGGCTACGCCGCAGCACAACGATTCCTTATGTCCTGGGCGCAGTGCTGGAGGGGAATCAGCCGCGACGAGATTGCGATTCAGCGTCTAGCAACTGATCCTCATTCACCTGCTGAGTTCCGCTGCAACCAGGTGGTCAAGAACATCGACATCTACTACGAAGCGTTTGGCGTTTCGGAAGCAGATGAGATGTATCTTGCGCCCAAAGACAGAGTGGTTATCTGGTGAAACTCTGGTTCCGCATCCTCTATGTGATGCTCAGCTGGCGACGCAGGTCAAAGCTGAGAATCGATGAGGTTTCCAAGATCACTTTGCGAGTTTGGCCAACTGACCTTGATGTCTACAACCACATGAACAACGGCGTCTTTTTGACCCTGATGGACATTGGAAGGTTTGACCAGGGGCTTCGCACTGGCTACTGGCAAAAGTGGAACAAGCTGGGTTGGTACCCAATCGTGGTGAACTCAACCATCAGCTACCGAAAGTCTTTGGAGCCTTGGCAGAAGTTCGACCTTGAGACCAAGGTTTTGGGTTGGGATGATATC
>JACCDV010920358.1_pt1 | contig 24933 bp, 20 predicted proteins | sample 7446131 | NCBI WGS metagenome assembly JACCDV01 (sample SAMN15323448, study PRJNA562643) | freshwater metagenome | isolation source: river surface water | place: USA:Blue River Watershed | collected 2017-08-17
CTCTCAGCAGCACACTGGCCGTGATTTCAGCCGCCAGTGCTGGCGGAAAGGCAAACACCCCCGTGCCAATCGCCGGAAAGGCCAGGCTGCGGATGTCGTTATCGTGGGCGGCTCGCAACATCGCCTCCAGCGCTTGGCGCAAGACTGCCGGTGCCTCGGAATGATTGGTGTAAGAGGCTGCCCGGACATGAATGATCCACAGGTTTGACAACTTGAAGCCAGGGGTCACTAAATAGGCTCCGTAGGCCAATGGGGCGAACGGCTTGCAGTATTCCTCCAGCTTGGGGCCTGCTGCTGTATGAATTGCACCGGCTACGCCCGAACCCAGACGCAGATTGGCGTTGGCACTGTTGACGATGGCATCCACATCGGGTTGTTTGACCAGATTGCCGTACACAACTTCGAGTTTCATCGGATACATCCACAAGACATTGTGCGATGCTGAAACACGCGGGGCTCATCTGGTGAGCCTGCCAGCAGAGATCATGCAGAGCATGATCACCATCCTATTTACCTTGACCACTTACTCGCTATCCTCTGTTGGTCTCTTTAATTTCCCCGCAATCCATCAGGTGCCACTTGAACAGCGCTGGATGCAGGCGGAATTTGGAACTCCAGTAAAGCAAGTACGTCGCTCCAAGGTGGAATTGTTGAGGGCTGCAATACGATGATCAACCCAACAAAGCGCGTCCGCTGATCTGCCCTACACAAGCACTGCTGCATCGAATTCAATAAGTAGAAGTTTTATGAATTCTTTAATACTATTTAATATATAATTTTTTCATTACATTGTGACCACGTTTTGCATTCGTTTTTGTAATTTAAGATGCCAAACATCGTGATCTTTTAGCCTAAGAACAGCAAATGCCAGCCAACATCAACAGCCACGTAGCTAGGTTGCATAGGTTCCTGCCTTTCAGTTCCGCTCATGATCAAATCTATGAGGAATACCAGACGGGTGAAGACAATCTTGATCTCGCCACCGTAGCTATCGATTACGCGATCGATGCAATCAGAAATGGAGCGAAATGCGTGATCCTGACGGGGGACGCTGGCCATGGCAAAACGCATATGTGCAGGCGCTTTCTGGAAAAAAACCTTCTCGGATACGAACCTGACCAAGCTCGGAAGATTCTGCAGGATAACTGTGATGCCAAGTCAGTAATCCAACCTGCAGAGGGCTATCAAGAACCTGCTCTAAGAATTCATAAAGACTTGTCGGAGGTTCAACCACCGTCAAAAGCTGCCATACTTTTTGAGAATGCCATCGACGCGGCGGATGAATGCCTAATCGTTTGCGCAAACGAAGGTAGATTGAGAGCAATCATCAACTCCGAAGGTGCAAGTACTGCATGCCAAGCAGTAAACACTCTGCTCCAAGAATCCTTTCAGCACGGAATCACAGCAGATGATCAAGGTCGGATTCACATCATCAATTTGAACTATCAATCAGTTGCGGCCAAGGGTAACAACAAAAGCCCTAGCTTGCTGCGCAGAGTTCTATCAAGCTGGGTAGGAGATGGCCGTAGATGGGGAGATCGATCATGCAAGTCATGCTCCCATCAAGAAATTTGCCCCATTAAAAGGAATCGGGAACTACTTGCGGAACAAGGTCCAGCCACAGAAACCAGACTAACTCGATTAGAAGAGCTATTTGAGGTTTTGGAACGACTAGGTGTTGTCGTGACAATTCGAGAGATGCTGATGCTTGTTTCCTATCTCATCACTGGAGGCTTGGACTGCACCGATGTAGATAAGAAAATCACTTCGAGCAGCAACAAGATCGGGTGGCAACATCACTGGGCGTTTTACAACCTTTTGTTTGCCCCTCCTCCGAACTTACCACTGGAGCGAGCAACAAAGGGAATCCCATTGCTAACTTCCCTGATGAAGCTAGATCCAGGTGGAATCGCGGTACGAAAAGTTGATGAAAAGATTCTCAACTGGGGAAATCTGTTTTCACCCAATCAGCTCGATCTTCAATTCTTTGTCGGGCAAGGAGGACGCCAGACTGTAGTTGATGCAGCTCTTGGCATAGATGATTTCATTGGCAATCCTCAAAACAGGCAGGAAATGATGCATGAAGCCAATGTTGTCAATAGTGCTGTCTCCTCGCTGAGGCGACGTTCATTTTTCGATAACACGGGTATTGCCGGAAGCGTCATGCTGAATCTGGGATTCAAGTTTGGCGATCTGTTTGTCCGGCTACTTCAAGGTGATTTACAAGCTCACGAGAGCGTGAGTATCAAAAATAAAATAATCGCTGGGCTAGACTCCATACAAGGATTGCGGGTCGGCAAATCAGAAACAATGCTGTACTTGGTTGATCCAGCTTTTGGTAAAGCGAGTGCAGATGCCGCCATCATCTCACGTCAGATTCCAAGTTCTCTTGTTCAGCTCATACCAGCTACAGAAGCTTGGAGTGCAGGATCTAGCACAAAATGGTTTCTTCCGAATTCTGTTGACTGGATAGACAGAAGTGTAGTTTTGAGAGTTATTGAGCGCAATAAAGCGCCTAAAGACCTGCAGCTTGACCTGCTGTCCTTTGAATGCATCGCACGAGCTGCATCAGGATATGTAAGCGAAGACTTTTATGCAAACGAGATCAGGCGGGTTCGCACATTCTTGGGTCAGATAGCCGAAGAAGGGTCCGAGGACATCGCACAAATCACGGTCTTCATGCGTGGTCAACTGCAAAACGTCTCCCTTGACCAAGGGGTCATACAAGTAGGAGGCGAATGATGGCAACCGTATCAGCTCCCGACATAACCAAGAAACTATTCGGCGGAATTTTCGACGTCGATGGATCAGGTCATTATCCTGGCCTTGAGTTGATTAATCTGGTCGTCTGCTGCAAGGAGGGAACTCTTCCCAAAGATGAGAAGGTTCATGTATATCGTGCAGCACACGACTTTGGTAGGCAACTAATAACAGAGCAGTTGGACCAAGCGCGACGAAATTCAGTTCTCCTGGATGACCACACTGCTGTTGTCGTTGCGCATTTGCTGCGCTGCTTAGAGCTTGAGGTCCCGAACGTAGTCAAAGCCAAAGGCTGGGAAAGAACTCACTTCTTTCCATATACAAGATCCTTGGTGCATTGGGATGCTAGGAAGGGGCGCCAAGCGGGGGTAGATGTTCAGCTTGAGCGACGTTATCTACGTGGCGCAGGTGCTTATGCTTTCTCGGTTCTCAGGCACGACCAAGATCTCGATCGTTTATCCAAACTAAGACTCGGGTTTGAGGCGCTGTATCCCAAGGGGAAGAATTCTGCACTGGAACTATTGGCAGCGACACTGAGGAATCAAGGCAAGTTTGATCCTGAGGATAGCCCCTCACTTGACAGTGTAGAAGCCGGTTCAATTCTGCGAAATGATGCATGGGAAGATCTGTATCGGACAGGCACCTGCAACATACTGACACATACCAATCTGCCCACGGTACAACGTGTACGGGCAATCATGAATTGGACCTCCATATGGCTCAGCCTGCTTGAAGCAGACCGAGCCTTGTCAATTGCAAATGAACCTGCCTTAGCTGTTGTGGTTGATTGTGCCGGCACACACTCTCAACTAAGACGAGCTGCCCAGCGCTGTCTGAAAAACTTAACAAGCGTAATTGAACAAGTCTCGCGAGAAGAGGCTGCACGACAAGGCATGTTGAGTGCTCAACAAATCAGCAAAATTCGCGCGTTCTTTGGAAATACCGCCGCAGCTGGAGGATTACTCAATTCGTGGAAAGGCAGAAGGCACTTCACGCTTCGTCTGCCTGCACTGGAAGCTCTAGTTATGGCAGCAGTTCCTGTCGGAGAAGAAATGGAGTTTGAACGCTTTCTCGGCGATTGGCTCTTCGAAAAATGTCACATAGTTGCAGGACGAGAGGCAGCATCGACCGCCGGCATGCTGAATGCATTTGATGGAACAATTTTTGAAGAAAACGAACGACGATTGGCTGAACAAATGAAGGCTGCAGGGTTGTTGAAAATGTTTTCTGATGCTACGCGCATGGTCTCACCGGGAGGGCGTTTTTGATGTCTAGGACTATTGCCAGGGTAGCCGCGAAAATTGCAGCGTTGGCGCTTAGCCGCGATAGGACTGCAAAGCATCAGTGTTTCCGTGTCAAGAATTTGCACGATCAGGAGATAGTTCAACTGGTGGAGGAGTGGCCAACAATTGCCTCGTCGACCGGGCTAGAAGGGATTCGCCTACTGGTGACTGACAGCCTTGATGGAGCTATACCGCCACAGTTTGTGTCGGAAAAAGGCAATACGATCACTTACTATCGCAATCACAATCCGGAGGGATTGATATACGTCGAAAGCAGTGTTCAGAGTGATGAACAAGGCCTGCAGAACATGTTCAGTCTGCGGGACAGCAACTTTCTAGACAAGAGTTTCGATGAGTATGCAGGATCACCGTATGGCGTCCCAGGGCTGCTGATCCAAGAAGCATGGCGTGAGGCCGATGCAGTTCTTGGAGTTCCCAACTTGCTACTAAACAAATTGCTTCAAGTCATCGGACTTATCCATCCCGATATTGAACCAGTTCCTGTGAGAAGGTTCGTCTCGTTCATAGAGTTTGCGTGCAATCTGTGGGTCAACCATGACCGGATCATCGATGAGCAGGAAGCCAACCGGATTGTTGGTCGATCGCTAACATCAATGGAAATGTTTCCCGATGAACTCTGGCATGAAAACGGATCTGAAGCACGGATAAAACGCCGTCTAGAACTCAACTCGCGGCACGCAGATTTACTTGATGGTGCATCAGAGCTGAGCGGAGAAGACATAGCCGCTAGAGCTAACGAAGTCAGGTTCAAAAATCGGGATGGCAGTCAAATGTCTGTAGAAGAGTCGTCCAACTGGGCGAAACTTTGCACCAGTTATGGTTTGGCACCAACAGACGAATTGCGTGAAAATATCCCTTACGAGATTTTCAGCCAGTTGTTTGTCAAAGACACTGCTGGCTTGAGATTGGGTGACAGAGTAAGAGCCGAAATAGAAGCGAAAGCCCCAGGAAGAGCAAGCGAATTTGATGCCTTGGACGTTACTGCCGGGTTGAACTCCAAGAACAGTCTTGAGGCGACAAGATTCATCGAAGCTCCCCCTCCCCTCGGACTTTCGCCACTAGCAGACTTACTTACCAATACCACAAGGAAATCGGTCGATCGTATTGCGACTCCCGCCCGTAAACAATTTTTCAATCCTGCCATCGAGATCGTAAGGCTGGTGCAGAGGGCACGCCTAGACAACTCCAACTCCAGTGTTGCTTCGATAGAAATTGATATCAGCGACCCACAGTGGGTCGGATGCCCTACGCACGGTCTTTTCTCCTTCTTGTATAGCGAAACACTTCGTTTAATTTCTGCAGAATTAGAAGGTTTGCCCGGTGGCTGTCAACTAATTCTTGCCCCAAGACTGATTACCCACTACAAAGTGCCCGACCTGTTTGAGGACAGAGAGGAATCTGAAGAGGATGCCGAAGAATTTAACTGGGATCCCCTTCCTTTGAAGTTCACCTTGAGAGATGAGTCAAACAGAAAAATTGCCGTTCACGAACAAATGGAATGGCTTCCCGACCGGATTGAACAGCTCGCACTTTTCTGGCTGATGTCTTCGGCGCCCGAATCACCTGCACTGTCTGATTTGGGCACACTGATCGTCAATCCACCAGCTGACGGCGAGGACTGGATAAAGCCTCTGATCTATCGCGAATCGAGCCTCGCGACCATCAAATTAGATCCCGCACATCGGACAGATTCTGAGACAACACTGCTAACAGAACTAATCGAGCTCAGGAAGGAGCTACGCACTGCCATTCAAAGTAATGGCCTAGAGTTGGTTTGCCTGCACGCTTTTCTCGACAGTTGGCAAAATCTGTTGCGACAAGCACGCGATCTTTTCGTTCCAGACGGGGTAAGAAGTCGAGAGTTTGAAGCATTTCTAGGCACTGATCTGCTAACTATCGGGGCATCGGAACGGCGACTCATGATGCCACTACATCCGATAAGGCTGCGGTGGATAGCATGCTATCTTGAACAAACAACCAAGCTAGCACAAGAATTCCTCTCAGGCGAATCAGGCTTTGCCGACGGGGAAGGCGACTACTACCTTGATTGGTTTGAAAACCTGTCACCGCGCGAGTTCCCTCCGATTGCAGTCGGTGGCAGCGGATCATTACTTTATTCACGGTCCGAGGCAGGTTGGTGGGAAGATTACTCTCCGTTGAGTACAAACACAGCTGACGTTTCATTCGACGCCGAATCAATCACTGCGATATCAAGTCGCATTGCTAGCTACCTGGATGCGCATCCTTACAAGCGCGATGGTCTTTCATTGCTTGTAGTGCTGCCCACCAACGACTCAATGCCGGCGGAGATTCTCGGTCGCATCGCAAGCAAATCATCCAAATCGTTACGCGTTTCCCTGTACGTGGCTGCTCCAAAAAATCGATGGGAATCGATTTCGCGAGAAATTGAGGCGTTCTCGAACAGTCTAGACACCACACCACGATCGAGGATCTTCCCCGACCGTGACCTTGCGTTCATAGATTACAAAGCGGGGGACTCACTCAATCACCTCCTTGCGGATCTGCAACTTGATATTGCAATCGTCACTCACGTTTTGCAAGAACAAATCGTAAGCCAGCAGAACACCGAGGCTCCGATTGAGCGCCCCGGCGTATTTCAGCCATTGCAGCATCGCTCACTCAGGCTAGAGTCTGGTGGGGGAGGATCGATCTCGCTTGTAATGCTGCCGAAATACCCTGATCCGATTCTTGAGTCATGGAGCACTCTCGCTGTCCGCGCCAATCGATCTAGAGCTGTGGCTCCGGGTCAGCCTGAAAATACAGATCTTGTTGAACTGCGCATCAATTTTCAGGATTCAGCAAGACTGTTTAAGGATCTTCACGACCACTGCCACTGGGTGATCACACTCGAAAGACACATCTCAAGACAACAAATTGAATCAATCGAAGCTGGTGCTCCTGATGTCCTGAGCATTGAAGAGGGTATTGGAGCAAACAGACAGAACACCATCGTGGTTTCATCACGTTCCGGTCGAGATTTGATCCACGCAAGGTTAGTGCGCAAATTGAATCGTTTAGTTCCAGCTGATCAGTTAGCGAACGCCGGCCCCGATCTAATTGAAGAACTGGCAGATGGAATCTACGAATCCACTAGGCGATTAGCTCCAAAGTTGGCGCTGCAAGCGCTTGGTGTTTCAAGGGCCACAGAAGAGATTGTTGGTTTGACGATTGCCAGAAATATGGCCGCGGAATTGATCCCTAGTCCGTCCACCCGAGGAATATCAGCCTGGATTAGCCTAGATGAACACACTGACTGGTTTGGCGGAAGCGATCAAGTGCGTGCGGACATGTGCCGTATCTTTTTGGAACCAACTGCTGATGGATTCATCAACGTAGATCTGCTTGTGATCGAGGGCAAGCTTCGCCAGCTATACGACAGCCATGGCGTACTTCAGGTAAGCAGAACTTGTGAATTCTTCAAAAACATCCTTGGCTCCGATGTTGATTCAAACAGCCGCAATGTTGACTCCTCCATGTGGCGTGAGCAGATCGCCTCTGCAATCGAAGCTTTACCATCCGAAGCCCTTGAATTCATCAATGCGGAAAAATCCGATGATCCCAAAGAGCTGCTGACTCAGCTTCTGTCCATATTCCGTTCAAATCCCGTGAATCTCAGAAGCGTCAATGGTGTCTATTCAGCCTGCCTTTGGGATTCCGATTCGGAAAATCTTGAACACATTCAAGAAGAGAACGGCGTCAACGTTATTAAATCTAGCCGCTCTCATCTAATCAGCTCGGTTCGAAGGAGATTGCAATCGACTCCATTGGCCAATTCGGGACCAAGGTTAGATGCTGATCATGCGGCATCCAGCGCAGAAGGCGCTTCACCTACAGAGAGTAATCTTTCATACCAAGACTCTGCACCAGCGCAGACACATGCAATTAATGATGTTACGGCTCGTGCACACTCCCCAATTGAATCTGGGACGCAATCAGAACATCAGGCTTATCAACCTGCCCCCGTTCCAACCTCAAATGGGGTGAGCAATCCAATGGCAAATCGCCGAGGACTATCTGAGCAGGAGCTTCGCAGAACGTATGAAACGATTCTGGGCAGCTTTGCCTCGCACAACATCTCGGTATTTGCAGCTAATCCGGATGAGGCACCATACGTCGAAGGACCTGCTTCCGTGTTGTACAAAGTAAGACCTGGTCCGGGTGTGGATCCGCGAAAACTTAGTGAGAAGTCAGCCGCATTGAAGTTGAGCCTTAAGCTTGAGCAAGAACAGAACATAAACTTCAATATCGATCGAGGCTTTGTCACAATTGATGTACCTAAGAGCGATGATCAGCGCTATTTTGTCAATGCTTCAGATACATGGGTGCGCTGGCAGCAGCCCTCGAATTCACTCGCTGTTCCGATCGGCGAGGATCGTTTCGGCAACTTGGTTAGTATCAATTTTTCCTCCTCCAACAGTCCGCACCTGCTGGTTGCAGGGACAACTGGAAGTGGGAAATCCGAGGCTTTGAATACGATTCTTTATGGTCTGACGCGACATTACAAATCAAGTGATCTTCAGCTGATACTCGTTGACCCCAAAGGGACGGAACTTACTCCGTTCGAAGGCTCCGCATACCTAAGAAGAACTATTGGCTGGGATGACCAGGATGCGATCACACTCCTCAAGGAAGCAGTGGAGGAGATGCAACGTCGTTATCAACTTTTCCGTCAAGCAGGGAAGAGAAGTCTCGTCGAATTTAACGCGGATACCACTTCTGATCAACGGCTTCCTTGGTGGCTAGTTGTACTTGATGAATATGCCGATCTGACTCATGATCCGCAATCGAAAAAAGACATAGAGGCAGAACTAAAACGTCTCGCGCAGAAGGCGCGCGCTGCCGGGATTCACGTCATCATTGCGACACAGAAGCCGAGTGCAGAAGTCATCAGTACGAATCTCAGGAGCAACCTGCCGGCTCAACTGGCACTGCGCGTCAAGAGCGCCACTGAGAGCCGAGTTGTCATAGACGAGTCGGGAGCTGAAAACCTGAACGGCAAAGGTGATGCATTGCTGAAAGCAGATGGAAAATTGGTGCGTGTTCAATGCTCTCGTGTTGAATCGAGCGCAGTTGGCACCGCGCTTCAGGGACCGCATGCATGAAAATTATCAATTCGAATGCCAGCAAATCCACTTTCATCGACTTATTCTGTGGATGTGGGGGATTTTCGGCGGGCCTTGAACAGGCAGGCTTAAAGTGCCTAGCGGGCATTGATCACAATGAGCACGCTATCAACACCTTTCGAGCCAATCACTCCACTAGCACGGTCTCTTTGGTCAAAGACATGACCACGTTCGAGCCAGCCGAGCTTGAGCAATTGATTGGCACGAACCATGTGGATTTAGTTGTTGGAGGGCCTCCGTGCCAAGGGTTCTCTTCTGCCCGCCAGTTCTCTGGGTCTAATTCTGGACAACGTCTCGTGGACGATCCAAGGCGAGATCTGTACAAATATTTCCTCAAATTTGTAAATCACTTCCGTCCGAAGGTCTTCGTGATGGAGAACGTTCTTGGCATCAAGAAGATGCAGAACGGCATCTATTTCACGGCCATCCAGAATGAGGCACGTCGTATTGGATACAGGGTGGTCCCGGTTGAGATCAACACCTGGGAGTACGGAGTACCTCAGAAGAGGATTCGACAGCTGTTCATCGGAACGCTGACGGAGCTACCGATCTTCGTTCCGGCGCAGATGATCCCGAAAACCCATTCGCTGACGCCCCAGGCTGACGGACTGGCTCCCATCGTCACTTTGGGGGAGGCAATCGAAGACCTGCCTGTGCTGTCCGCCGGCGATGAACGCATCGTGCAAGACTACGACCTCGAATTGCGCAGAAGTTATCTCCAGAAATACTCGGGCCACTTTCTGACAGAAGTGCTGAACATCAACCATGCCGAAAAGCTGACATGGCACTGCGCACGTCCCCACAGTGCAAGGGATCTTCGAGATTTTGCAAGACTGCACGAAGGTGAAACCTGCAGCCGCGCTCTTGCCCGAGGCGTTGAAATGGAGTTCCCTTATGACCGGAGCTCCTTCAAGGATCGATACACCCGCCAGGACCGAAACAGCCTTTGCTCCACCATAGTCGCCCACCTCAAGAGCGATGGCTTGATGTTCATACACCCGACACAGGTACGCTCTTTGACACCTCGCGAGGCTGCTAGGGTTCAGACCTTCCCTGACACATTCCGCTTTGCCGGTAGCAGGTCCCACGCCTTCATGCAGATTGGCAACGCGGTTCCTCCACTAATTGGCAAACGAGTCGGCCAGGGCATCCTTCTGTTTCTGGCGATCTCCAGCAAAAAGTCCCAGCGTGCTGCACTGCCCGATCCGATCCGGACTAGCCTGATCACCGAACTGGAAAGATTTGTCAACGATTGTCTACTTCGCCCGATGGAGTATGTCGACGATGATACTTTCCGAGAGATATGGCAGAAGATTCACCATTTGCTGCCTCATCTGCATCCTGAGTCGGCCCTGGATAACGGCAAGGAAATCAGTCCCATCCCTAACCGAAGCGTGAGTTTCTGTCTGGAACCGTTTTTTATGCGGAGCGGCTGGCCCGTTGAACTGGCGCCGATCGCCATCGAAGCCAGCAAACGCTACCGTGCAGGTCGACTATCTACGAGCGATTATTTTCACGAGTCACCGGTCATGCTCTGACCCTGTTCTTCGATTCTGGCCTGCGAGATACCTCTCAAGCATCCTCTGTAGCGCCAGTTTTTCATGCTGCTCGGCAGTTTCAAACAACGTCCTGATCAACGCATGCAGGCGCTTCGCTTCGGCTCGTACACCCGCTTTTGCTGCAGCACGTTCGATCAGTGAGTTGTCGAGTCCAAGTGCTTTGACCGTGCCCACAGTCCCCAGAGCCGGAGTTATCAGAGCCAGGTTAGATGCAGCTGCTACAGGCTGAGGGCTATTCACAGCATCAGCAAGAATCTGAGGGGCATCGGGAATGGCAGCCGATGCGGGGCTGACCGTCTTATCGCGATAAGCCTCCTGCGCACGCTGGACCATGGGTTGAATCTCTTTCAGCAGAGCTGAGCGCAACTCGCGAGGCAATGTCAGGTGCTTCTTGGCAACATTAACCTGAAAGAGCTCATCCAGCTGGGAAGGGATGAAGACAGCAATACGAAGCAATTTGGTGTGCTCGTCACTGGTTCTGAGCCCACTCCAGCCGCCCGCCTGAATGATTCGGTTGGATCTGTAGATGTAGAGGCCCTGCTGCTTGTTCCACTTTCCCGGTCCCGATGCTTGTAGGTGGGCTTTTGGTGAAGAGTAAAGCGATTGCGGCGGCAGTATGTAGGGCTTGACCCTCACGTTGTAGATGCCGTCATCGAAATCGAGCGGTATATGGATCTGCTCCAGCTTCTGAGTATGCAACTCTCCGCGGGAATAGGGGTCCCAAGGAGAAACCCGCTCATCATTGATGTAGATGGCAATTCGCTTGCCGTGTATCTCGCCTGACAAGAATCTGTGGAACACCATTCCCAAGTGCAGCTTGAGACTCTGTGCCATCTGCTCGACCTGTCTTCGAGCATACTCGCCCGAGGGATACTTGTACCCCAGCAATCGGCCCAGTCGTTCCCACGTAACTACCGTGCCGGTCGTTTCATGCAGGTGTCGCCAGACCTCGTTTTTGAGATATTCGCTGTCGACCTTGAGGATCTCCCACCGGTTCGTGGTCTCTATGTGATCAAGATCCCAGCAAAAGGAATTGATCCGGGCTCGTTCCTCGCCTCTTCTTGCCGACACGGTTAGCCGCTCGCACTGGCTTAGCGAGGCAGTCTTCAGGCCCAGACCGTACCGTCCAAGGTCGTCGGCATCTCCGTATGCACGATTTGAGCCAAAGCGAAGAGCCTCCTGAATTTCCTTGGATGACATGCCGACACCGTTGTCGGCAATCGTGAGATACGAGTCTTCCCCCTCGAATGTCAACGTGATGCTGATAATCGTGGCCTCAGCCTCTATCGAGTTGTCGACGATGTCTGCTACTGCATCAACAAACTCGTATCCGATATCCCTCAGGGACCGGATCAATCGTCTGGCGCTGGGGATCAATTCAACTTGCATGGTGTTGTGATGTACAAGGCGATAAGCATGCTTGGCAGGAACCGGTGATTCCGATGATACCTGGAGTAGACTGCTTCCAGATGCCGGCTTGCACGTTAATTTCAACCCTTACATGAGCGATATCGTCTCGCCCGCGAAACGCAGTGCCATGATGTCTGGCATCAGGGCAAAGGACACGAAGCCTGAGCTGCGCGTAAGGAAAGCACTGTTTGCTGCCGGATTTCGTTACCGGCTGCACATCAAAAAAATGCCCGGATGTCCGGATATTGTGCTTAGCAAGTACCGTGCGGCAATTTTTGTTCACGGATGCTTCTGGCATCAGCATGCAGGCTGCAAGCTTTCCAAGATCCCAGCAAGTCGAGTCGAATTCTGGAAAGCGAAACTGGAAGGCAATTCAGCGCGTGACTCTCGTGCCGTGCGCGATATCCTGAGCCTCGGGTGGCGAGTACTCATCGTATGGGAGTGCCACCTCAGAGCCCAGCGGGACATGAGCACTCTGCAAAAAGAGCTGTCGGAGTGGATTAACGGCGGGCCGGAATTCAGTCAGCTCGAAAGCACTTAGAGGCAAGGTTTTCCCTTCAGTTGCCCCACGAGGACTTCGCCTATGGCCCTTGCCATCAGTGGCGGAACCGCATTACCAATCTGTCTGAATGCTGCCCCCATTGGGCCAGCGAACATGAAGCCGTCCGGAAACGACTGGAGTCGGGCCGCCTCTCGAACGGAGATAGTTCTGGCCTGATCACTGTCGTAGTGAATGTGCGAGTAACAGTCTTTTCCCAAATGGGCCATCAAGGTCCGCGCCGGCGCATCAGGCTCCATCTTTCGCCACTTGTTTGGAAACTTGGACACATCGTAGGGTGGCACCGTCGCTTTTAGGATTTCCTTGTATAGCTTGGAGGTCGGAGAAGGCGCCTTGCCATGCTTTCGGGCATGCGATTGCAGTTTTCGTCGCAGCAGAACCTGGGCGACTGCATGCGCCTCGGGATACTCGTCGCCCGGCTGCATCAGTTTGAATATGGGGAAATCTCTGGGCTGCTTGCGAATCACATGACTGCTGACCCTGTCGGAATGCTTGCCCCTCCAGTTCCTCATAACGTTTGCGAAATCGGAGCAAGGAACCTCACGGTAGTGCAGTTCGGGCACACGCGTTCCGCCTCCGCCCCGCTTCTCCCTGAGCAGGTGCTCTCTCAGAATCGGCAGATCGTCCAGAGCATCTTTGACAGAGACAGACTTTTTCAATCCTGTAATTTCCGGAAAGGTGATGCGTTCGAAATATGTCTTGTCTCTCTCTTCAACGGTTTGAAGAGCCATTTTTCTGGCATCCAGATACCCTCTAGGCAGGTCCATCCAGTGCGTTGGCAAAGGGAGCCTCACTGTGTCTGCTATTGACTTTGAGATCGCAATCAGGAACATCCGCTCACGCATTTGCGGAACACCGTAGTGAACGGCATTGAGAAGAGAGTAGCCACAGGCATATCCCCATGAATCCAGAATCTCGCAGGTTTCTTCCGCGATGTTGTGCCCTCCGTAGTTCAACACATCCGGCACGTTCTCCATGACTATGGCTAGCGGCTTCAATTTGCTGACGTAATGCAGGTAACGTAAGTACAGATTACCCCTGGGATCCTTCAGAAAGGCTTCCGGATGATCTGCGATTTCTCGCAGTTTGGCTCGACCAACACGAGCAAACGCCTGACACGGCGGGCCTCCGACAACAATATCGACATGCTCGTCAACTCGTCCTGTGAATCCGAGCATCGAGAGTAATTCCTCCGGTTCTGTGATCGTGATGTCTTTAGGACATGCATGCCGCTCGAATGCTTCGCCTTGGAGGTGAGACATGAAATTCAAGGCATGCGACCGAGCCGCATGCTTGTCCAGCTCTACCGCTCCGATGGAGTGAAATCCTGCCATCTCGAAGCCTAGGGTCATGCCACCACACCCTGCAAAAAGGTCGAGAGTGCGAGGAGCCCTTCCCGAAAGAATCCGGGAGTGTTTCTTTTTCAACAAGGAGAGATCTGAGGACTTCACAACGACAGCACCAATTTTGCTTGTGGCCAGTCTACCCGACCAGAAATTGCTCGACGCCACCATGAAGTAAATCTTTGCGGCTGGGTGTTGCCCGTGGCATAGGATTGCGGCAGAATGATGTTATCGGCTTAAATCCGATCGCCCGATTTAGGAACTTGCGGGGGCGCCAATTCCGCTAAACGTCCCCAGCACTCCTGGCCTCGCGTGCAATATGGGCGTTACCCGATCTGTTTGCGAGGCGCAGGAGTTTTTTTATGGCCGAAATTTATCGGGGTCTGCGCTGCCGGCCCGGCGACCTGGCCGTCATTGTTCAGGATGAAGCTCCCTGTCTGGCGAACATCGGACAGATCGTCCGGGTTCTGGGGGAGTACACCGAGTTTCCGGAGTCTCTGGGCTGCTACTGGCTGGTGCAACCGCTGTCAAACCAGCCTTCGCCCGTCTTGCTGGGTACGCCCGGCTCGGGGGATTTCAAGCTGATTCACGACAACGCCCCGCGGGCCCATTACGACGGCTGGTTGCGTCCACTGCTGGAGTCACCCGAGCGTGAAGAGTGCATGCAAGCCGTGAACCTGCACAGCGAATGGCGCGACCCCACTCACCTCCGCGTCACATGAAACAGGTTGCCCGCAGGCTCATGCCTTGAGCCTGCCGCGGCGCAATATTCCTCCCTGTGTGCTGACAGCCACGTCGCCGATTTATGACCACTTGCAGTGGCGACTCACAAATCACTGCTAAAGCGTCGCCCTCGCGCTTTCCGCCCCCGCGAGTTCTGGCGATGCCAGAACCGTACGGGGCGCAAGGAACGCACATGAACCACAAAACCACCCTGCTCCAGACGGACGACTTCCGGCTCTATGCACAGCTGAGTCCGGTGAGATCGCCCGGCGGGGGTCTGGCCTTGACCATCACCAGCCAGCGGCTGGCTTCACGCAACCCGCAGGAAGAGCAGGTGCGGTTTTTTGCCTGCCTTGAGCCGCAAGGCCTGCAAGCCCTAGCCGACTTGATCGCCCAGGGCCTGAATCAAGCCAATGGAGCGCAATCATGAGACAGCAAATTCGACGCATCGACCTGAACTACCGCCCCCACAGTTACTTCTGGGCGCGTGAACACGGCATCCCTCTGATCTCCGACATCAAGGGGGCAGAACGGCGCAAGCTGTACGAAAGCGCGCTCGAAGCCGACCTGACAGAATTGGTGGACGCCGAACTGTTTCAGCACGCGCTGCCCAACGAGCAGCGCGAGGCTCAGGGCCGCATCCACCCCGCCTTCATGGGCGGCGAATACCTGCCCAAGCAGCGGCATGGCGAGGTAGAGATTGCCCGCATCACCATCGCTTCGACCACCCAGGACGTCACCTGCGTCTACGCCCGGCCGGTGGGGCGGCGAATCCACTACCGAATGGTGGACGAATATAGCGGCGACACTTTAGAAGGCCGGGGCCACCGCACCAGCCTCAAGCCCTTGACCCTGCGCCAGTTGAGCGATTTCTTTCTCAAAAGCTGGGACCTGATCACCTGCCTGGATGCGAACTTTGAATACGACGGCTACCCGCGCGAGGAGGTCCACGGTTTCGTCGTTGACGCCTCCAGCAGCTTCTACGCCGAATTCGGGGAACTCGTCCACGCCCGCATCGACGAGTGGCTCGACCGCATGGCCCAGTCCGAGAATGTGACTGACGAGCACAATTCCGATGAAAAATGAGCCCACAAAGAAAGGCCACCCCATGTTGACCGACCGCATCGCCCAAGCGCTGGCCCTGGCCGTGGAGGCCCACGACGGACAGAAACGCAAAGGCACCGCCATCCCCTACATCGCCCACCCCATGGCCGTCGCCTCGATCGCGCTGGAACACGGAGCTGACGAAGAACAAGCCATGGCCGCACTGCTGCACGACGCTGTGGAGGACGGCGGCGCCCACTACGCCCAGCGTATCCGCGAAGACTTTGGCGACCGTGTGGCCGACATCGTGCAGGGCTGTACCGATGGCGTGCCCGATGCCTCTGGAATCAAGGAAAAATGGAAACCACGCAAGGAACGCTACATCGCCCATCTGGAACACGCCAGCGACGATGTGCTGCTCGTGTCGGGTTCAGACAAGCTGCACAACGCCCGCGCCATCGTGGAAGACCTGCTGACCATTGGCCCAACCGTGTTCGACCGTTTCTCTGCCACCAAGGCCCAGACCCTCTGGTACTACGAGACCTTGGCAGGCGTCTTCACGCGGCGCGGGACTCCGGTCGCTAAGGCCCTCAACGACACGGTGCGGCGGATGCAGGAACTGGCGACGTGATTCCAACGGAACTGCTCCAGGCGTTTGTAGAAACCCACTACCTTGTTCGCCACCAACCGCCATTCACCCTGCACATCGGACAAAAGAGCGCGGCACTCGATGAACTGCTGAACGCCAGCGGGCATGCCTGTGCCGCTTTCATCACGGCCTGGAATCCGATGGCGCAGGCTTTGTCCGCGGAAGAAAACCGGATACGACAGACCCGGCTAGAGGAGGAGCTATCCAGTCGCGCCTTGAAATTCATCCGGGGCGTCGGACAGCACCCCTCAAATGGCTGGCCTGCCGAGGACAGCGTTCTTGTACTGGGGCTTGAAGCTGAGTCCGCGCGCTCCCTGTGCAGCCAATTTGGCCAATTGGCCTGCGTCTTCTATCAAGCCTGGGGGATGGCAGAAATCATGATCCCCGATTGCAATCAGCTACCCCCCACGTCTCACAGCCACTGATCCAGCAAACCACCCACATAGTCCTTGCCCAAGTCATGCCCGCGTTGCGGCACCACCGTCACCGGGATACCGGTCAGTCGCCCAAAGACCTGCACGTCGGCCGGAATGCTTTGCCAGTCCTCCGCCCCGACATGAATCTCGCAATGGGATGGCGCATGGAACTGACCGGCTTCGGCCAATTCCCTCAGGCGGCGGGGCCTCGGTGGAGAAAAAGTGGCACCCGTGTGCTCGCTGGAGAATTCACCCACGATCGGGGACAGCAAGAGCACCCGGCCGACATAGGCCGGCATTTGGGCCTGTGCATGCAAGAACAGGTACGCGCCAAAAGAATTGCACACCACCCGCGCCTGCTCCTGCCAGAAGTGACTTCGCAGGTCGTCCAGGATGATCTTCACCTGCTCATCAAAGGCCAGTGACCGAAATTCGCCGCGTGTCTCGCGCCCGGTGACATTGAAGCCCCGATCCATGAGTCCCTGGCCCAAGCCCGTACCCAACTGGCCCCCTGCACCGGGAAGGTAATAAACGGTCGAACCTGGCATGCGTCGATTGTGACTTTGACACGCCTGTTTTTGCGTGGTTTTAAATGACAGTTGCTTTTTGACAGTTTGACTGTATGATGAATCGCATGGACACCACATTCACCCTGGATCAACTCAGCGCTTTGACCGATCTGTCTCTGCGCACGATCCGCTACTACATCCAACTCGGACTGGTCGATCGGCATGAAGGTGACCGAAAGCATGCGCGTTACACGCAACGGCATCTCGATCAGTTACTGCAGGTGCGAGCCATGGCCGATCAGGGCATCCCCCTCGAACGCATCAAGCACGAGATCCACGGCACCACCCCGCCCCCGCCACCGCCCAGGTCCGCGGGTGACATTTCCGTCATCAGCAAGGTGTACGTTGCCCCCGGTGTGGAACTGCACCTGGAACCGCAGGCGGCGGGACTGTCCCCAGAAAAACTCCGCCTATTTGTCCGTACCGTCTTATCCAACTGGGAAGAAATCCATGCAAGCGAATGAGCAACAAATCGGTCTGCGTTCTGACGACATGGACGCCCACATCGGCCTGGTGTCGGCTCATGTGAATGGGCGCCTTAGCGGCCTGGTGGCCCAGATCCGGGTGCGTCAGGTTTATAAGAACTGGTCCGAGACCAACATCGAGTGCGTCTACACCTTCCCACTGGCCTGGCAGAGCGTGCTGCTGGGCATGAGCGTCGAACTCAATGGCAAGCGCCTCACAGGCATGGTCAAGCCAAAGAAGAGCGCCGAAGCCGAATACGAACAAGCCATCGACAGCGGCGATCTGCCGGTCATGCTGGAGCGTGCCGGCAAAGACCTCTACACCGCCAACATCGGCAACATCCTGCCCGGCGACGAGGTGGTCATCGAGTTGGACTACGCCCAGACCCTGAGGGCCGAGGACGGCGCAGTCCGCTTCAGCCTGCCCACCACCATCGCCCCGCGCTACGGCGAAGCCGAAAATGCGGGCCTGCGCCTGCACCAGCAATCCCTGGCCGATCCGCAGGCCGAGCACCGGTTGTTCCTGAACCTGGAGTTGTCCGAGAGCCTGAGCACCGGGACGGTCTACAGCCCCACCCATGAAATCCAGACCAGCCGGCAAGACGAGCGCTGCAGCGTACGGCTGGCAGGTGCGGCCTGGCTGGACCGGGACTTCGTACTGGTGATCGACCGCATCGGCAGTATGGACTTTGCTGTGGCGGCCAAAGACCCGATCCATCCCGGTGAGGCCACCTTGCTGACCGGCAGCGTCTTGCGCCCCCACAAAACTCAACACAGACGCCCCTTACGTCTCAAAGTGCTGGTGGACTGCTCCGGCTCAATGCAAGGGGACAGCATCGCTCAAGCCAGAGACTGCCTGGACTGGTTGCTCGGGCAAATGAGCGGCACAGACAAGGTGTCACTCTGCCGTTTTGGTAGCACCGTGGAACACGATCACCCGACGCTGCAACCCTGCTCCAGCATCTACAAGCAGGTCTTGAAGGCCTCGATCCGCAAGTTGCGAGCCGATCTGGGTGGCACGGAAATCGACCAGGCCCTGCGGCAAGTGATCGCACTGGAGAGCGCGGATGGCCTGGAAGACGACAACAGCGTCATCCTGCTGATCACCGATGGCGAGGTCTGGGACATTGAAAACACCATCGCCACCGTGCGCGCATCCGGTCATCGGATTTATGCCGTCGGTGTGGGCTCTTCCCCGGCCGAAAGTCTGCTCAAAGACATGGCCGAAGTGACGGGGGGGCCTGCGAAATGGTCACCCCGCGGGAAAACATGCAAAGGGCTGTCGAGCGCCTGCTGCTGCGTCTGCGTCAGACCGAAACCCTCGAACAGGCCGTCAACTGCTCTGTCCCCGTGCTCTGGCGATCCCCCGTGATCCGCCACGCCGCGCCGGGCGAAGGCTTGACGGCCTGGCACCAAATCAGGATCACGGACACCCGTGAATTACAGGTCGAACAGTGCAATCGAGTGCAAGACACCCCTTCTGTCTGCACCGTGGACTGGGATGACAGCCTTGAACTCAGTCGCATTGCAGCGGCCTTTCGGCTGCGCGACATGTCCGATGCCAAAGCCCGTGAAGCCCTGGCCCTCGAATACCAGTTGGTCACCAGCGAAACCAACCTGATCCTTGTTCACCAGCGGGTTGAAGCCGAAAAAGCCGAAGACCTGCCCGAACTGCACCAAGTTCGACCCATGCTCGCGGCAGGCTGGCAAGGCCATGGTTCAGTTCGTCAGCAATTCATCGCGCCCATGCAAGTACTTCGCACTGGCCGCGACAACATCGCGTTTTACGATCTGGCCCAGAGCCGCTCAATGAGTGATGAGAATGAAAGCGTCTCTTCCTCCATCAGAGCGAGTCGTTCGGGCATCGGCGCCTCAGCACTGCCCGCTGTCTGGCGAACCAGCCGCAGCCATGCGGCAGCCCAGGTTGATGGCATGTCCTCAGCCGGCATGGATGACATCGAAATTCCGGCTTTCCTGCGCAAGTCAGCGAATCCGATCGACGCAGCCGACGAAGTCAGGCAACCGCCCGAGAAAAAAGCCCCGCCCGCGCCACACAAGAGGGCAAAACCTACACAGACGCCGCAGGCCTCCTCGGATGATCTGGTTGCCATCTTGAGAAGCTGGCCAACTCACGATCATCCCCTGCAGCGTTTGATCAATGAGTACAACCAAGCGGCGCTGAACCACAACCAATTCAGATCCGCGCTGGCGACTTGTCTGCGCTCCAAACAGGCGGGCTACCTGCAGTGGTTGGTCATGAAGCACATGACAGCAGCCGGTTCAGCCGCTCCGGTCTGGGCAATCTTCATCGCCTGGGTTGCGAAAAACTTCTCCATCGAACTCGATCGGCACGCCGAGCGGCTGCTGAGGGATTTCCTGAAGTCGCTCAACCCGGCATTGGTAGAGGTTGTTCAGAGGGATTTGCAGGCCCTTTCTCAAGAGCAGATTCAATAACTCCTGCCGATAACGGACGACAAGTAAGAGTCGCAGCCCCGCGCCCAGTGGAAGCGGGGCAAATGGCTGCGCTTGCTTTAGGCCACTCAACAGTGACCACGACGGGTATGCTGTAGCAAACCCCAGCCTCACCGGCTCATTATGTGAGCCAACTCATGGGCAAGATCACACCTGTATCCAGACAAGAGCAACCTTTCCTGGCTGAGAAGCTAGTCAACTGATATCTGCATGAATATTTTGAGCCGGTCCCACGCCTGCCACTTCGGTCTTCTTGCCGCGGCAATGGCGGGCCTGTTGTGCACGCTGGCGCCCTCTGTCGTGGCCGCCTCCACAACCCAAAAACTATTCGAACGCACCCGCCCCTCGGTGGTGGAGGTGCTGACCAAAACCCGGGGCAACCAGGGGGTCGCCGCTGCCGCCAGCGGCTTTCTGGTGCAGCAGTCGAATTGGCTGATCACCAACTACCACGCCGTCACCGAGGTGGTCTTCGCGCCTGATGAGCACGAACTCGGCGTGGTCACGCACGACCAGCAGCGTATCGCGGCTCAGGTGATTGCAGTGGACGTGCGGCACGATCTGGCGCTGCTGCAATTGCAAACACCGTTGCGGGCTCCGGTGCTGGCGCTGCGCGAGCAGTGGCCCGCCAAAGGTGAAGCTGGCTACTCCATGGGCAAACCGGGCCATTACCAGCACAGCATCGTCAGCGGCACCTTCAACGGTGTGATTGATGAAACCACCACGCCACAACTGGTCTTCAGCGGCGCCATCAATCCCGGCATGAGTGGGGGTCCGACGCTGGACACCCAGGGCCGGGTGGTCGGCATCAACGTCGCCAGCAGCACCGAAAACCAGCTGCTCGGACTGGCGGTGCCCGCGCAGGCCCTTGGCGCGCTGCTGCGGCGCACCACCGGCCAGGCCATCCCCGGCAATGGCGCGCTGCGCCAGGACATTGCCCGCCAGTTCGCCGCCTATGGTCAGGTGCAACTGGCCCAGATGGACCAGGCCAAACAACCGCTGCGGCAACTCGGCCCGTTCCAGGTGCAGGGCGATCTGGCGGCCGACAAGGAATGTCAGACCGCACGCCAGCAACTGCCCGAGCACAACTACCGCATGCTTCAGCAGCGCTGCGACTCCCCCTCTGGCCTGTACATCATGCCCAAGCTGTACGCGGGCCAGATGGTCAGCGGCGCCTTCTGGCTGCAAGGCAAGGGCCTGGGCAGTTATGCCATGTCGCGTTTGATGGAGCGCCGCCTCAACCAACTGGCGCACGTGCACGACGAGGAAAGTCCACCGGGGCGCTGGCAGTGCAGCGAGCAACGCCTGCGGGGGCCGGGCGAGGTGCCGATCCAGTTGCACGCCTGCCGCCGCCGCATCGAGAAACTGCCGGGCCTGTCGGACTTTCGCTTTCGCTACACGCCGCTGATCGGCGGCCGCGATGGGCTGATCGTGGCCATTGGCCTGAGCGGCTATGACAACGCCACCGCGCAAGCGGTGCTGCGCCGCTCCATCGCGGCGCTGCGAACGCCAGCGGAGCAGACGCCATGACCGCGCCGCGCCGGGAACTGACGACGCTGCTGGTGCTGGTTTGGCTGCTCGTGCTGGCCTGGCACCTGAGCCAGATGCAGACGCAGGCCACCGATGTCGCCTGGGTGGTCAAGCTGGCCGTCAAGACCATCAGCGAGGTGGTGCTGTGGACGGCCGCCTGGGCCTGGGTCACACAGGTACAGCGCGGCCAAGCGCACCTGAGCGAGCACATCGCCCTGGTGGCCAGTGCCTGCCTGCTGGACGAGGCAGGACTGAGCCTGGCGCTGCCCTGGTTGTTTTTCACGCAAGGCTGGCCCTGGCCAGAAGGCCTGCACCGGCTGTGCTGGACCGCCCTCGCCTGCGCCACCGCACTGGCCCAGTTGCGGGTGGCCGCGGGCGCGCTCAGCGCACGCCACCTGGCCCTCTGGCTGGCGGCCAGCGCGCTGACGTTGGTGCTGGTGATGCTACACACCTGGGCCGAGCACAACGACCGCGAAGGCATCAAGAAACTCCCCTACGACGCCAACCTGTATCCGCCCTGGCAGCTACGACTGCCGCCACGCGACCTGGACGCCGGCCTGCAGGAGTTGTGGGGCAAAGCCTGGCTGCGCACTGCCGGAGAACCAACCGAGCCTTGAAATCGCTATTCATTCATTTTGTCTGTGCAAAAACACACACAAAACCCCATTTCGTCCGCTTTTTCCCCTTTTCCCCGCTGAACCCATGCCTGCCTTGTAGTCCGAAGGCCCGTCCAGTGCGCACTGCATTCCATGACCACCCCCCTCGCCAACGCCATCCTCTCGCAACTGTCCGAGGCTGAACTGGCCGAACTCGGCACCTATCTGCAACTCGTTCATCTGCGCAAGGGCCAATTGCTGCATGGCCCCGGACAGCGCAGCGCCCACTACTACTTCCCGATCACCAGCACGGTGGAACTGGCCATTGACCTGGAGGACGGCAAAGGCGGCGCCACCGCCGTCATCAACATGAGCAGCCTGTACCCACTGCACCTGCTGGGCGAGGTGCACAGCCAGCAGCGTGCCACGGTCCGCAAAGCAGGCCTGTGCTACCGCATTCCTGCCGTGGCAGTGCACCGACTGCTGCGCCACAGTCCGCGCCTGCTGTGGATCCTGCTGCAGGAATCGGTGCAGCTGTTCGAGCAGGCGGGGCAGGAATCGGTCTGCATGCGCAACCACTCGGTGGAGCAGATCACGGCCAAGCTGATCTTGCTGAGCCTGGACGATGGACACGGGGACACGCTGGAGTTGACGCACCAGGAAATCGCCAACGCGTTGGGAACCCGGCGTGAAGGGGTGAGCCTGACGCTGCAGAAATTCCGCACCCAGCAGTTGCTGCACAGCGAGCGTGGGCGCATTCAGGTGCTTGATCGCGCCGGACTGGAGCGCGTGGCCTGCGCCTGCTACCAGACGCTGCGCCAGGCCCGGCAAAGTCCGCCGCGGTTGGCGCAAGCGTTCACGCCGTGAGGCCCACGGGCTTGCCCGGTTGATGGGCACTCGGCAGCCCTGTTTTGTGTGCTGGCACACATTGTTTGTGCGACAACACACATTCATTGTGTGGCAACACACACGCTTCGTGCGATGACACACCTTCAACGTGGGCAAATGGATGCACATGCATTCGCGGCGCAAGCGTTCTGCATGCCAAAGCAGGCAGGCAATACCTGCGCTGTGGATCAGGCCTTCCGCACCCCCACAGCACCGAAAGCTTCATACCTGTCAAAAATGGACATTTATCCCTTTTAGACCCTTCGTCCCCTTCATGAGTCCCCGCACCAACAGCCTGCTGGCCGATTTGCCCGATGCCGAATACGACGCCTTTGTTCACCATTTGAAACTGATCTCGCTGCACAAGGGGCAGGTGCTGTTTGAAGCTGGGCAGGTGCCCGAGCATGTCTACTTTCCGGTGGGGGCGGTGGTCTCGATGATGAACGACAGCGAGGACGGCGAATCGCTGGAGACCTTCATGCTCGGTAAAACTTGCATGGTCGGCGTGGCGACCGTGGGGCAACCCAGTTTCTACCGCGCCCTGGTGCGCAACACCGGCCCGGCCTACCAGCTACCCACGCGGGTGCTGCACCTGTTGCGTGCCCAGTGTCCCAGCTATTTCCAGAACGCGACCCAGGCTGTCAACCACATGGTGATGCTGTTGAGCCAATCTCTGGTGTGCAGCAAACGCCACACCTTTGAGCAACAACTGATCCGTTGGATGCTGATCACGCTGGACCGTACCCTCGAAAACCGCATCGAGATCACGCACCACGAACTCTCGGAAATCCTGGGCTTCCGGCGCGAAGGTGTCACCCTCAACCTGCGCAAGATGGTAGACCGCGCTGAGATCACGGTGCGGCGCGGCGAGATCACAGTGCTCGATCGCGCCGCCCTGCAGGCGCGGGTGTGCGAGTGCTACCGGGTCACTCCCCCCAAGCTGCCGGCCAAAACCCCCGCCATGGCTCTGGCAGCCTAGCCGCCTCAGCGAGGCCAGGCCTGCAACAGCATCATCGCGTCGGCAGCGTGTCCATCAGCCTGGCCTGCCACTTCTCGATAAGCTGCCTGGCACTCGTCGAGTACGGCTGAGACGGTACTGGCGTACTGAGAGCGGGCGCCGGGGGCATCTGCAAGGGCGCGCTCCCGCTGGGTGCCAAGGGTGGCGCTGAACATCCGGCCAGCAGCATCGGCAGAGCGTTGAGCGCTTTGCGCCAGCGCACGGCTTTGTTGGGCTTGGGATTGTGCATGGCTTAACTCCGTCATCCAGTTCATCTCTCGCGTGTGCAACGCCTGGGCTTGTTGGTGGGCCTGCTGCTCGCACAGTGCATGCTCGCGCTCGGCGCCAATGTTTTGCTGGTGCACGTTGTAAAGGTAGCCCAGCCAGATCCCCAGCAAGGCGGCCGCCAATGGCAAGCCCACATGGCGCAACCAGTTCCCGGCCCACAACCAATCAATCATCGAAGAGGTCCGCTTCCCGCCGGCGGCGAATGACCAGGCCATCCATCA
>JACCDV010331733.1_pt1 | contig 24908 bp, 21 predicted proteins | sample 7446131 | NCBI WGS metagenome assembly JACCDV01 (sample SAMN15323448, study PRJNA562643) | freshwater metagenome | isolation source: river surface water | place: USA:Blue River Watershed | collected 2017-08-17
TAGGCTTACTGCCTGAAGCAGTTAATTGAGTGTCTTGTACAACATTAATATCATCAGGGGTACCAATAGAGTCTTTGCATAATTCTGCATGTTGCGGAATGGTTCCTAAGCAGAGGGCGGCACAGGAGGGGTCGTCATCATCGCTTGCCTGATTATTATTAGGAGTTGTTGCAGCGCCATCCCGGTCAAATTCCCTTCCAAAGGTATCAACAATACAGCCGATGACAGCGGGGGCTCCGTTGCCGCAGCTTTCGATGACTTCGCGTTCACCGAAATAGCAGCCGTTGATTGATGCGTCAAGGGCGACGGGCGCATAGATAGGGGCGCCTTTGAATTTCTTTCCTAAAGCTATTCGGTTGTTAGCGGCATCATCCCGGATCTTGGTCCCGCAATTGCCGCGCACCGCAGGCAGGCAGCAGCTATTATCAACAATACATTGTTCTGAAATGTAACAACCAGGAGGATTGAAATTAAAATAGTGGTAGCGTTCGTTCTCGCGGCAGGTAACGGTTTTACCTTTCACAGGTCCGCAGGCACCTTTAATATCAGTGACAACAGCGCAGTTATCAGGCAATTCAACGTCTTTAGCAGGCGCTTGTTTTAGCCGGTCATTAAAGGAATCTTGGACTTGGTCATCCCACATTTTAAAGTGGCCGTTGACCGAACGCAGGACATAGGGCCCCATCACCACCACCCCGATAACTACCAGGATGGCAATAATAGAATATTCGATAATAGACTGGCCTTGTTTATTGCGTAGCATTACTGAAAGTATATAACATTAGTCAGCACAAGGCAAGTATGCTAATATTTCTCCCATGCTAAGTAAGGGGGTTATCCCGCCAGTATTCCTTGAGCGTTTAGCTCAAATTGTGCCGCTGTCAGTACAGCAAGAGGGTGATTTTTCGTTTACCCCAAAATTAACACAGTCCTTTAGGATCAATACATTAAAAACATCGATTGATGAAGTGTTTGCGCTATTACAAGCGGAAGGCGTGTTATTTGAGCGTGTGCCGTGGTATGCTCCGGCCTTTGTCGTCCCTGTTGATGAAGCCAAGCTCCTATTAAAGCATCCCCTGGCCATTGACGGCCGGATTTATGCGCAAGCCTTATCTAGTATGGTGCCTGTATTGGCGTTAGCCCCGAATCCAGGCGAGCGGGTGCTTGACCTGTGCGCGGCGCCTGGGAGTAAGACAACCCAAATTGCGGCACATATGCAAAATGAAGGCCAACTGATGGCCAATGAAGCGGTTAAGGCGCGGTTCTTTCGGTTAAAGGCGGTAACCGAGCTGATGGGGGCGCAGGCGCGTTTAAGCATGTTTGACGGACGGCGCTACTCATTAAGGGCGGAAGATGCGGCCTTTGACCGCATTCTAGTTGATGCACCTTGTTCATCAGAGGGGCGATTTAATATTGAAGACCCTGATTCATTTGGCTATTGGAGCAAGCGTAAGATTGAAGAAATGTCCCATAAGCAAAAAGGTCTTTTGCTTAATGCAGCGCGACTGCTAAAACCTGACGGGGTTTTGGTTTATGCCACCTGCACCTTTGCCCCTGAGGAAAATGAAGAAGTTGTCGATTGGTTCTTACGTAAAACAGCAGGCCGGTTTAGCCTTAAGCCTGTTAAGATAGCGGGTATTCAAACCTATCCGGCATTAAATTCCTGGGGGAAACGTGAATTCGCCAAGGACGTGGATGCGTGTTTACGCATCTTGCCAGGCAAACAAATGGAAGGTTTTTTTATAGCCTGCCTGCAAGGCCAGGGATGATGGGGGATTAGGCAGAGGCTCCTTTAATTAATACATGCTTGACCTTGAAGGCTTTTTATACGAGAATTACATCATTATTAATTTGGTATTTTTATAATGACGACGAGTGTATTTAAAATATTTATTGTTGCTGCCCTGCTTGTTGCGGGAGGGGTTGCAGTGCCTGCGTGTGCGCAAAATGCAGAAACGGCGATTGTTGCCGACGATGCGGTTGTTCCAAGCAGTGCTGAGCAGGTATTGGTTACTGCTAATGTGGTGACAATCGCGCTTAATGCCGAGCACCGTGATGGTGTTGATTGGAGCGCCATTGTGGCTGATTTCCATAGCGTCGCGCTTAAAAGGGAAGATAATCCTGTTTGGGCAGATAAGAAATTTAAACTAAGTGTGGGGGTAGTTTCGCTCGAGGATTATGCGGTGCTCTTGGAGGCCTTAGATACGGTAGGGCAGATGAAACAGGCCCCGCATCCTGCCTTTCAATTAGAATTAAATGAAAATAAGAATGAAGTGCTCAATGATGCCATTAACTTGAGTTTGCAGATGACGCGTCAACGTGGTGAAGAAGCGGTAATCAGTGTTGAGCCTCATTTAAGTTTGGCCAAGATGTCGCTTAAGGCGAAGACTGAATTGCCGTTGAAGGATAAGACAACCATTGTGATCGGTGGGATATTCAGCGAAGAGGAAATTACAAAGACGCATAAATTCCCTTTGTTGGGCGACCTGCCGTTAGTGGGTTTGGTTTTTCGCAGCCGGGGCCATTTAATCAAGAGAACAGAAACGGTCATTTTCTTAACAATAAGTGCTAATACAATTCCTGATGTTGAGGAAAATGCGGATAAAGCCAATGCGGATAATTAATCATCTTATTTTAGCCGTTGGATTAGCTTTTTTACTGCAGGGGTGTGGTGGCCGCCCAGTGCAGGTGCCGACAGTAGCGCCGGGCATTGCGTTAAAAGATATTTGCGCCAAATATAATATGCAATGGCAATGGGATGGCGTGACCCAGGTGGTTTTGCTTGAATATAAAAGCAATAAGGCTAAGGCCTTGGTTGGCAGCAATGTGGTGTTGCTAGGCAAGGAAAAAGTATTCTTAAGCGCACCGTTGCGTCGGATAAATAGTACGATTTACGTGCCAGAAGATTTTGAAGCTAAGGTTATTGGGCCTTTTGGGATAACGGTTGGTAAGGCAGCTGGGGGGGATCCTGCGCAGTCAAAGGTTAAGTCTATTGTCATTGATGCGGGGCATGGCGGTAAGGATCCGGGAGCGCAGGGTGTTAGCGGGGTCTTGGAAAAAGATGTTGTTCTTGATATTTCCAAACGTTTAAAGGTTCTTTTGGAAGAGGCGGGCATGAAGGTTGTGATGACGCGCGATACGGATGTTTTTATTTCCCTGCAACAGCGCACAGAAATTGCTACCAAGGCAAATGCGGATTTATTTGTGAGCGTGCATGCGAATTCCAACCCGTCACGCAAGATGCAAGGTATTGAGGTTTATTATGTCAAGACCGCGCATAAGAAGGATTTAGATGAGGAGCAGCGTCAGAAGAATGAGAAAGCCTTTGTGGCGCGGTTAAATGCCGATAATAACGCCAAGATGGTTAATATCGTAGCTGATATGCTTTATGCTTTTAAGGTAGGCGAGTCCGGCAAGATAGCGCAATTAATGGTGCAGCGCATGTCGGGCCATGTGGATGCGCCTAACCGCGGGCATCGCTCATGCCGGTTTTTTGTCGTGCGCAATACCTTGGTGCCTGCCGTGTTAGTGGAGACAGGTTTTTTAACAAACCGCCAAGAAGAAAAGAAATTAAATGCGGGTTCTTACCGTCAGAAATTAGCTGAATCTCTTGCGCGCAGTATTTTAGATTATGCCTCCAATTAATTTATCTAATAATGATTCGATTGGTGTTTTTGATTCCGGGCTAGGCGGTTTGACCGTAGTTAAGGAATTAATCCATCACCTGCCTAATGAGCGTATTGTTTATTTTGGCGATACGGCGCGTGTGCCGTATGGGACAAAATCCAAGGAAACAATATTAAGGTATTCCCGGGAAATTGTTCAAGTCCTGCTTAAGCGGCGGGTGAAATTAATTGTGGTGGCTTGCAATACAGCGTCGAGTTTGGCCTTGGATGAATTGGTTGCAGAATTCAAGGTGCCGATTATCGGGGTTATTGAGCCAGGAGCTAAGAAAGCTGCTGCATCAACCCGCAACAGCAGGGTTGGCATTATTGCAACATCATCGACGATTAAAAGCGAGCGTTATGCGCAGGAGTTGCGTAAGGCTAAAAAAGATGTTCAGGTTTTTGCTAAGGCCTGTCCTTTATTTGTGCCCCTAGTTGAAGAGGGTTGGTTTGACCATGCGGTCACCTTTCAGGTGGCAGAAGAATATTTAACCCAAATGAAGAAGAACAAGATTGATACGTTAATCCTAGGGTGCACCCATTATCCGCTGCTTAAAGGGGTGCTGCATAATGTGATGGGGGCTGGGGTTAATCTGGTTGATTCAGCCCAGGAAGTGGCATTACAGGCCAAGGATGTGTTGATGGCTAAGGGCATGCTGCGCACGCAATTGGGGCCTGCCAAGCATGTATTTATGGTTAGTGATGAGCCTCAGGGTTTCCAACGGTTAGCTGTCCGCTTTTTAGGCGGGGGCGTTAGGGAAGTAGAAAGGTATATCAATGTTTGAAATTAAAGTACGTGATCATATTGCTTCTGCGCATCAACTGCATGGTTATAGCGGCCCATGTGCCATGATGCATGGGCATACCTGGCATATTGAAATAACAGTTAAAGGCGAGGAATTGGATAATATTGGGCTTTTGACGGATTTCAAAGTATTGAAAATGAAATTAAAAGAAGTGTTGGGGCCGATTGATCATGTTGTGTTAAATGATTTGCCTGCGTTTAAGGGGCTTAATCCATCGACGGAAAATCTGGCGCGTTATATTTACCGTGCGTTTAAGCCTAAGGTGTCGCCGTTGGCGTTAACGCAGGTGCAGGTTTGGGAATCTGAAACAGCCAGTGTTATCTATTATGAATAAAGCCATTGTTTTACTTTCCGGCGGGTTAGATTCCACAACGACATTATATGAAGCCAAGGCTCGTGGCTATGATTGCCATTGCCTGATTTTTGATTATAATCAGCGTCACCGCAAGGAGATTAAGCAGGCTAAGATTTTGGCGCAAGCAGCAGCTTGTAGTTATGCCTGTGTAAAAATTGCCTTGCCGTGGAAGGGATCAGCGCTGTTAGACAAGAATATTAATGTGCCTCAAGGCGGCAAGCTTGATGCTAAGAAGATACCAGCGACCTATGTGCCTGCGCGTAATATTATTTTCTTAAGTTTTGCGGCCTCCTTTGCCGAAGCTATCGGTGCCCGCCATATTTTTATCGGAGCCAATGCGGTTGATTATTCCGGGTATCCTGATTGCCGACCGGAATTTATCAAGGCCTATCAGGCGATGTTGGCGAAAGGTTTGAAATCGAGTGTCGAGGGAAAACCTATTAAGGTGCAAACCCCGCTGATACGCATGACTAAGGCGCAGATCGTACGGTTAGCCGTAAAGCTAAAGGTGCCTATTAAATTAACATGGTCGTGTTATAACGGTGGAGCGAAGCCCTGCGGGGTTTGCGATTCCTGCCGTTTACGCGCTAAAGGTTTTGCAGAAGTTAAGATAAAGGATGGTTAATTGTGGGACACCTACCGTAACCCTAATTAATTAAGGTTACGGTAGGTGTCCCACAATTCTATTGTTATGACAGCTAGAATTGTAGAAATATTTCGCTCTATTCAAGGTGAAGGCCCTTACGCCGGGCAGATGCAGGTTTTTGTGCGTTTTTTTGAATGCAATATGCACTGTGTTTGGTGTGATACGCCGCAATCCATTGGAGATGGAAAGCGTGAATTTACCACGTATACGCCCCAAGAATTGATTGAGGCGATCAAGCCTTTAACGAAGAATGCGCATGCCTTGAGTATTACCGGCGGAGAACCGCTGATTCAAGCAGATTTCCTGAAGGAATTCCTGCCGTTGGCAAAGAAATTAAAGTTAAAAATATACCTAGACACCAATGGCACTCTTCCTGACCAATTAACAAAGATTTTGCCAATGCTTGATATTATTGCGATGGATTTTAAACTGCCTTCTTCCACTAAGGAGAAATCTTATTGGGCGGAACATGAGGCATTCGCGCGTTTATCCAGGCGTAAGGAGTTGTTTGTTAAGATTGTAACGACCAAGCAGACGCAGTGGGCAGACTTTAAACGGTCCTTGGATATTTTAAAGAAAACTGCGCCGAAGACCTGGGTCTATATTCAGCCAAGTTATGGGGAATTAAAGACGGGGATTATTGAGCATTGCCTTGAGCTATACGACAAGGCCGTGCCTATCTATCCTCAAATTAAATTATTCCCCCAGGTGCATAAAATCATGGGCATTCAATAAATAGGGGACTGGATCCCCGACAAAAACATTCGGGGACGACTTTACGAAAGGAAAACTCAATGCAAGTCGGTTCATACGAAGGTAAACAAGATAAGATTCGGGCGCTAAAGATGCCGGCAATAGAGGTGTGGGAAAACCAATATAGCGACCGTGATTATGTTGTTGATTTAACTATTCCAGAATTTACCTGCATTTGCCCGAAGACGGGATTGCCGGATTTTGCCACCATCAAGGTAAGTTATCGGCCGGCAAAGGTTTGTTTGGAATTAAAATCATTAAAGATGTATTTGGTTGAATACCGTAGTGTCGGTATTTTTCATGAGCATTTAGTTAATAAATTAATGGATGATTTTGTGCGTGCGTGTAAGCCTCGCTCAATGAAGATTGAAGTGGAAATGAATCCCCGCGGGGGCATTGCCACCAATGTAACGGCCGAGTATCCTTTGAAAGGTAAAAGATAATGAAACGTCATGATGGGCGCAAGCCTAATGAATTACGCAAGATTAAAGTCACTAAGAATTATTTAAAAGACCCTGAAGGTTCATGCCTTATTGAATTCGGGGAAACTCGTGTTATCTGCACAGCTTCCGTTGAAGAAGGCGTACCTCCATTTTTAAAAGGACAAGGCAAGGGTTGGGTGACAGCGGAATACGGAATGTTGCCGCGTTCAGTGACCAGCCGTATGCGCCGGGAAAAAGCGTCAGGTGGCCGGACTGAAGAAATTCAACGCTTGGTTGGCCGTTCCCTGCGGGCCATTGTTGATATGGCCCAATTAGGCGAGCGCACCATCAAGATTGATTGTGATGTGATTCAAGGCGATGGCGGCACACGCACGGCATCAATCACCGGCGGGTTTATTGCTTTAGCTGATGCGTTGAAGTGGATGCTTGATAAAGGTTTAATTTCCCGCATTCCGTTGAAGGACTCGATTGCTGCTATTTCCGTTGGTATTTCAAAAGGCGAGCCGGTCTTGGATTTGGATTATATTGAAGATTCTAAAGCTGAAGTAGATATGAATGTGGTTATGACTGGTAAAGGGCAATTTGTAGAAGTGCAAGGTACTGGTGAAGGTGGCACATTCAGCAAGGAACAGATGGATAAGCTGTTGGCATTAGCACAAAAAGGCATCAAGGAATTATTAGCCATTCAGAAAAAGAATCTGCCTTATTTAAAGTAATGGAGTTAAGGGTGAAAGAATTGATTGTGGCCTCCCGCAACAAGGGCAAGATTGGTGAAATTAAGGAATTGTTGGTGGGGTTGCCTTATAAGGTAAGCTCGTTATTAGATTATCCTAATCTGCCGGATGTTGTTGAGGATGGCAAGACCTATAAGGAAAATGCCTTAAAGAAAGCCCGTGAAATTGCGTTATTAACGGGGAAGATGACTATGTCGGATGATTCTGGCCTTGAAGTTAAGGCTTTAAATAATGCCCCAGGTATTTATTCCGCCCGTTTTGCCGGCGAGGGTAAGAGCGAGAAGGATAAGAATAAGAAGCTCTTTGCCATGTTAAAGGATGTGCCTATGGCCCGTCGCCAAGCCCGTTACCGTTGTGTGATTGCCTTGGTTGATGGCAAGGGTAGGGAAATTAGCGTGGTTGAAGGCAGCTGCAGCGGCTTGATTACGACAAAGGAACAGGGCAGTAATGGCTTTGGCTTTGATCCGTTATTCTTGCTTAAGCGTTATAATAAGACATTTGGTGAGTTGCCTTCAAGTGTCAAACAACGCATTTCTCATCGGGCCCGCGCGTTAAAGAAATTCCGCATTAAAATAATGTCTTTAAAATAGAATTGATAACCTGCGGTACTGAGATTTTCTTGTCGAATTTCGGGTCGCTGACCTTGCCGTAAATATGGATACTTAAGGTGCGCAGCACTTCTTCGGCAATCGGGGGCACTAACCCCGAACTCATATCAACGCCCATCGTCAAATCACAATCCTGATTAAAGTTAACCCAGCCTTGGCCTAAGAGCACAATGGTAGGGCTTTTTAAGCGCAGGTTATCCGTCGATATCTTTTGGTTTAATAAAACAAAGTTAGCTTCCACATCAGTAATCATAACCTGCCCTAAACGCAAGGCTTCATTAAGTGCGCCGAGCAATCCTTTAAATATTTTGAATTCAGTTAAGAACCCTTCGCGGATGGCTAAGGTTCCTTTGGCTTGCATGTTGCTAATGTCAGCTATACGTCCGTTGGCGATGGTTGTTAAATAAAATTTGCCGTTAATTTCTTCGGTTTTCAGCGGTGAATCCATTTTAAGTTTTTTCAGATCAACCTCGTCGATATTAAGCGCTAGGTCAAACGGCATGGAATCAACGCTTAGGTCGGTTGAGGCGACAGCATGAACCTTGCCGCCGTATAGCGATGCGTTGAGGGTTAGATTTTTTACTTGCTGGTCAGATTCAATGACGCTGATTGACAGGTCGGTAAGCGTATAATTCATTAGCGAGACCGAGGGGCTGTTGGCGGTGGCGTTTAATGTCCAATTCTTCCAATCAGTGGCGGGCCCCTTAATCTCTGTCGTAATGGTCATATTGCCTGTTGGTTTAAGCGGGAGGATGGCTTTTTGTTGATCTTCAGGAAGGAAGTTGATGAGGTCTTCAATCTTGAAATCTGTTTTATTTTTAAGGTCAAGCATTTGTTGATTGCCGTCTAAGGTGACCGTGCCTGTTGTATCAAAGGAGATATTGAGGTATTTGCCTTTTAAGGTATTAATGCTGATTAAATCAGCATCCTTAGCGATATCTGCTTTTAGCTGCACTTGAGCGCCGTCTAAGCTGGTGATGATCTTGGGGTTCTTGAAATCTGTCAACCCGCCGGTTAAGGTGTACGCTTGGCCCAAATAAGTGGCTGTAAAATCACGCCATTTGAGCGTATCGGGAGTGGCTTCAATAACACCGGTAATATTTTTTACCGTTTGGTTAAAGGCGCTGCTTGTGACATTGACATCCTTAAGGCTGGCTACGGCCAAGATTTTGCCAGCCAAGGGGGTTAAGGCTAAACCATCAAATTTCATTTTAACTGAAGCAACGCCGTTCATTTCAAGTCCATATTGCTTGATCAGTTCAGGGATGACTTCCTTGACGCGGGCAAGGTTTAAGTCATTGGCCTCAGCGGTCATGCTGATAAGCGGGTTCTTGAAATGATTAATGCTTCCATTAGCGCGTAAGTCTGTATCGAGGATATTGACGGTTAAGGCATTAATGGTGACGGCGTCTGTTTTGAAATCAGCGTCAAATTCAATATTTTTTATTAATTCTGTCATGGGGAAGCCCTTAACGTGGGCATCGCTGACGGTAATAGAGCCTGCATAGCTAATAGCGGCAGGATCTTTTAAGGGCATTGTTAAATCTAGTTCTATGCGTGGGCTGGCATTAACGGTTTTATTGTCGTCTAAGGTAAGGGAGCCATTGCTTATGGTTGCTTCTGTTGATAATTTCAGGATGTCATCGACAATTTTAAGCAACACTGTCTTTGCTTTAATATTGGCAGAAGCATTGATATGTTGATCTAAGGCAATGGCCATTTCATCGATGGTTAATTTAGTTGAAAGCGTAATGTCTTTTTTGTTGGTGAGGGTAAATTGGGTGTCTTGGGCAGTGACATGTCCGCTGAATGATTTTGTTGCATCCAGGGTGGCGTTGAGATGGTCAGCCTTTAAATCGCATTGCACTTCAAGATGATTTTCATCACGCAAATGGATGGTTAATGGTTTTAAGCTGATGTCGCCTTTAAGGGTTTGATTAAGCCAATTAATATCCAGCGATTTGCCGGTTAATGCGCCGACTAATTGTGTACCGTCTTTATCTTTGCGGATTTTAATATTATCCAGGCTTAACTGCCCTTTAATGATTTGTTTATCAGACAATTTAATATAAATTGATTCAGCGGTTGTTGATCCTTCATAATTAATTAAATCGTTAGTGGTTGTTAAGTCGCTGATTTTACCTTTTAAGTGGCCGGAAACGCTAAAGGCGGGGGTTGTGATATCAAGATTTGTCAGGTTAAAATCACCTTTGGCTTTAATAGGTCCATTGGCCCATTTAGCATCAAGGCCGGTAATATCAACGTTGCCTTTAATCTGCTGGTCGCTGTTGTTTAGGTTGATTTGATTGATGGTGATGTTGCCCTGGGCAGCAATGCCTGTTTTGCCGTAATCGATGGTCAGATCCACCTTTTTGATAAGTCCGCTATAGATCTTAAGGTTGGGGATAGTCACTAAGGAGAGGTAGGGGCTGGTGTCGATATTTTTTAATTCAAGGGTTGTGTGTAAATCCTGGGTTATAGGCTGATAGCTTCCCTTAGCCGCAAGATAGCCTTGGCGTTGGGGAATGCTGCTTGTAAAGTCATAGTTGATGCCTTTGTAGGAAAGTGACATTTTTAAGTTGATAGCGTCAAATAGTTCTGTCCAGGTTTTGTCTAATGAAATATCATCGACGCGTAATTGGCCATCAATAAGATTTACAGCCCCCAAAATGACGGAAAAGGGGGATGGTTTTTCTTCAGCGGCCTTAGGGGCCTCAGGAGCGGGGATTAGATCTGAGAAATTCCATGCGTCAGGGCCGGTGCGTATTAAATGGGCTGAGGGGTGATTAACATTAACAAAGGGAATGGTGATTTGGTGTTGCTTTATGCCTGGGATAATAATGATACCGAAGGTGATGCCTTCTGCTTGGACGAGCACATCGGTGGTTGAATCTTTTTGATACACTTTAACCTTATCAATAATAAAGCCTTTAACCCAGCTAAAGCGGATATTACCGATTTCAACCTTGCGTTTAAGGAAATGTTGGGCTTGTTCGATGGCTATTTTCCGGACTAATTTAGGGAAAATAACGCGATTAACATACAGTGTCACGGCGGTGATAAAGAAAATAACGGCAAGGGTAATAATAATGAGTTTTTTGTGTTTCATAGCGTTTTTATATTATACATGACATATTTTTGATTTCAATGCTTTGACGTGATATACTTGTCCCGATTTTACGGGGAGTAGCGCAGTTGGCTAGCGCGCTTGCTTTGGGAGCAAGAGGTCCCGGGTTCGAGCCCCGGCTTCCCGATTTTTAATCCAGCCTATTTTTTATGCCACCATTAAAGCGGGACCATACTAGATTAATTTGTGATGTTGGAGAAATTGCCGGGCTTTTCCACGATGCCCCCAGCATGGAAGATTTCCTGCAAAAGATCACAGGCATGATCACCCGCCATATGGAATGCGAAGTATGTTCCATCTACCTTTATTATGAAGACAAGCAAGAGCTGGTGCTTAAAGCTACCCAAGGGTTAAGTGCCTCTTCGGTTAATCATGTGCGTATGAATATCGGGGAAGGGTTAACCGGCCTGGCTTTAAAAGAGAAACGTCCTATTTGCGAAGGTCAAGCTAAGCATAATCCAAATTTCCGTTTTTTCCCGGGGATTGGGGAAGAGCGTTTTGAATCTTTCTTAGCGGTGCCTATCCTACGCGGAACAACCGAAATCGGAGTCATGGTTATTCAAAGTGAAAAGCCTAATTATTTTACTCCCGAGGATATTCAGGTGTTTAGGGCTATTACTGCCCAATTAGCCACCACGGTTGAAACCGCTAAACTATTAATCACACTTAACGAGAAAAAAGAAAAGCCCAAGCCCCAGGCTTCAGGCGATTTGAAATTCATCAAAGGCCGTTCTGGCGCTGAAGGGGTGGCTTATGCGCATGCGGTGGTTATTGATGAATCGCTGACAGATTTACATTCCTTTTTAGGTGGTGAAAAGAATAATGACAGTGAAGGGGATTTTTATCGTGCAGTTGAACAAACAATTGCTCAGCTAGAAGAATTGCAGGGTAAGATTGAGGCGGACTTATTTGATGTGGCTGCGTTAATTTTTACCGCCCAGATCTTAATGTTAAAGGATAAGGGTTTTATTGATGCCATTATCCAGGCGATAAAGAATGGGGCAGGGGCGACTGAGGCGATTGTCCTGGTTGTGCATAGCTATGTAAGCAAGTTTAGTCAGATTCAAGATGCGTATTTGCGTGACAAAATTTATGATGTTAAAGATGTTGGCCGTCGTTTGCTTGAGAATTTAACCGGTAAAGCCTATCAGCACAGTGAGTATGAAGGCAAGATTGTGATTGCCCGTGAACTGCTGCCTTCAGATGCATTGAAATTATTTTCTCAAAAAGTTAAAGGGATTATTCTGCTAAGCGGTGGTGCGACTAGCCATGTGGCGATCTTGTCGCGTTCCTTGAATATGCCCTTGGTGATTGCCGAGGAGCTAGGGCTTTTGGCCGTAACAGCTGATGCGATGGTGCTGGTGGATGGTTTAATGGGATATATTCATGTTAACCCAAGCGAGGAGATCGCCGCTAAGGTGCTGGCTCGGGAAGAATTAAGCCATAATATTGAAGATTTAAAAAAATTGGTTAATGGGAAGCCGTGCACCAAGGATGGCACAACGGTTAAATTGATGGCAAACATTAATTTATTGGGTGATTTGAAGGCAGCTAATGAATTTAAAGCTGATGGTATTGGTTTATACCGTACCGAGTTTCCTTTTATGATACGTAATAATTTTCCCTCGGAAGAAGAGCAATACTTGATTTATCACCGTTTAGTAGAGGGGATGAAGGGTAAGGAAATCACGATCCGTACGCTTGATATTGGCGGCGATAAGGTGCTTTCTTATTTTGATTATGATAAGGAACAGAATCCTTTTTTAGGCCTGCGGTCAATCCGCTTTTCACTACGGCATCCGGATGTATTTATCCCGCAGTTAAGGGCAATTCTACGTGCTGCAGTTGGCGCGCGGGTGCGGATTTTATTTCCCATGATTTCTTCGATGGATGAATTTCTTCAAGCTAAGGGTATTGTGCAGGAATGTGTGGATGAACTGCGTGCTAGCGGTCATGAGGGAATTGAAATTCCACTTATGGGGGTAATGATTGAGCTGCCTGCCGCTGTTGAGATTATTGATGACCTAGCTCAGGAGGCAGATTTTTTATCGGTAGGTACCAATGATTTGGTGCAATATATGTTGGCAGTTGACCGCACTAATCAGAAGGTGGCGGACATGTATTTGCCGCATCATCCGGCGGTGTTGCGGGCATTAAAGAAGGTTGCCGTTGCTGCTGCTCGATTCGGTAAGGACGTATCTATTTGTGGTGATATGGCCCATGAAGTGAAATACTTGAAGTTGTTGTTAGGGTTGGGCATACGTTGTTTAAGCGTTGATTCCCGTTATTTGCCGCGCTTGCATGAAAAATTGTCCCAGCTTACGTTGACTGATTGTGAAGTCCTTACGGCAAAGATATTAAAAGAAAGTCAAATCAGCTGCATCACTCAATTACTGGAGCAAGGTTGATTGAACTGCGTGACCGTTTCTTAAAGCTGGTCTTGCTGATAAGCCTATTGGGCGCTCTGTGCCTCCTGTGGGCCCAGCCGATTAATTTCACCGCCGTTGATATCGGCCGTCACATTAAAAATGGCCAATTGCTCCTGCAGGGGCAGACAGATCTCCTCTATAAAAATTATTATTCCTTTACCTGCCCGGGGTATGCGTTCATTAATCATCATTGGTTTTTTGGTGTTGTTAGTTATTTCTTATGGAAGGTGATTGGGTTTAACGGGCTATCCATTACCTATGTGGCGATGTTATTGGCTGCGTTTTTATTGTTCTTTCAATCAGCCCGTCGGTATGCTTCGTTTCCGGTTGTGTTCTTCTTAAGTGCGATTAGTGTGACTGTCCTTTGTGACCGCAGGGAAATCCGTCCGGAAGGTTTTAGCACCCTGGCGATGGGCATTTATTTTTACTTGCTCACCCAGTTTAAGTGTAGGGCGCTGTCACTTAAGCCGCTTTTGCTGATCTTAGTGCCCCTGCAGTTGATTTGGATTAACACACACATCTTTTTCTTTATGGGGCCTGTCTTGGTGCTTATCTTTTTATGGGATGAGTGTTTATTGGCCCAAGATAAAATCCGGCAGAAAGCCCTGCGGCAATTATTGTGTTTGGTCACGGCTATTAATGTGATTAACCCGTCTGAACTATGGGGTATGCTGACCCCGTTTAATATTTTTAGGGAGTTTGGTTACCCTTTAGCTGAGAATCAAAACATCTTCTTTATGATGCAGCGTTTTACAGGTGAAGTGGCCTACCGGTGGTATCTGGTGATTCTTGTTGTTGCTGTCATCGGCGGGATATGGGCGGTGAGGAGGCAGGGGTTAAGGAAATATTTACCCTTTGTCGTATTGGCTGTTTTTATGGCCGCCGCCGGTGTTAAGGCGGTGCGCTTGATGCCATTTTTTGCCTTCTTTTTTATTCCATTGGCCGCGATGTTTTATGGCCGCTTCGTAGAGCATCGTGGGATTAAAGCTGTGTTGATTATGTTAGCCGTGGTTGCTGTTGTTGTGCAGTTTAAGGGAGCGCCTCAGCGCGCTGGGGTGGGGCTGATGCCGCAGATTAATAAGTCAGCGGAGTTCTTTAAAGCGGTTGATTTAAAGGGCCCGATTTTTAGCAACTATGATATCGGGGGGTATCTGATCTTTCATTTAGCGCCTCAAGAAAGACTATTTGTGGATAATCGCCAAGAAGCCTTTCCGCCGGATTTTTTTAAGAAGGTGTATATGCCCATGCAGGAAACACCAAGCATTTGGCAAGAGCAATTGGCCAAACATGATTTTCAAGTGGTATACTTCTACCGGCATGATTTAACGCCCTGGGGCCAGCAGTTTATGGTGGAGCGCATTAGCGATCCGGCGTGGGCCCCGGTGTTGGTGGATAATTACGTGATTATCTTTGCCCGCAGGGGAGGCCCCAATCAAGCGGTGATTGACATGTACGAACTTCCAAGGAGTATGTTTTCCGTCGCCAAGCCATAGGGGGCGAGTTACTAGTATTCATTAACCCTAAGCTTTACAGTACAAATAAATTTTGTTAGGATTGAACGCCTTTAATAAAGAAAATGTCCCTGTAGCTCAGTTGGATACCTGCCTGCCGGCAGGCAGGGAGCAACAGCCCTATGTATATAGTGTATGCGTTAAAATCAGATAAAGATCAGCGAATATATGTGGGCATTTCACAGGATGTTTTTAAAAGATTAAAAGAGCATAATAGGGGGCAAACTAGATCAACAAAGGTGTATAGACCTTGGAGAATTCTCCATGTTGAATATTTTAATACAAGGCTTGAGGCTAGATTAATTGAAAAGAAATGGAAGTCAGGAAGTGGTAAAGAATATTTAAAGAGTTTGAATAGTGTCCCTGTAGCTCAGTTGGATAGAGCAACAGCCTTCAATAAGGAGCCTTCATAGGGAATAAGAACCTATGAAGTGAACGTCGCTAATTCGGTGAATCCCCTTAATTAGGGCAACACCGAGCTACCTTGCAGTTTAAGGGAGTGTAGAGACTTTACACGACGGGGCTGAAATGCCTAAGAGAAAGTCCAGCCAGCAAGCCGTAGTGTGGTCAAGGCAACTTGATGCTGGATGCTAAGCTGTGGGTCGCACGTTCGATTCGTGCCAGGGACGCTTTTTATTAAGCAGGAGAATATCTTGCATCATACAAAAGTTAAAGCGGACATAGGTCTTTGCAAGGCAATAACTGACCTTACTGTTAAAGGTTATGTGCCTTGTGTTCCGTTGTCGGAGCATCAGCCATTTGATCTTGTGGTGGTAATCCCGCAAGGTTCCTTGCTTAGGGTGCAGGTTAAATATGCGTCGCTTCGAAAGAATGGAATTATTGAGGTAGGGTACAGGCGAAATTGGGCAGATAGGCACGGAACCCATACACGAAAGTATTCTAAAGATGAGTTTGATTATTACGCCATCTATTGTCCGGATAAAGATGTGGTTTTATACGTCCCGAATAGTGAACAGTGTCCTAAGGCAATACGTTTTGATAAGACTGCTAATAATCAAAGCCAATCAGTTAAATGGGCAAAAGATTATTTAACGATTAAATAAAGGCGTTTCAGTCTAGCGCCATGGATGTTTTTTAGTTGTGCTTGAAGGGCTTTTTTGCTATCCTATTGCCCTTCGTCAGATTTTTTGTGGTGGCTATAGTTCAGTTGGTAGAACACCTGATTGTGGTTCAGGATGTCGCCGGTTCGAGCCCGGTTAGCCACCCCATTTTCCTAACCCTTCATAGCTGAATAAGTTGTGGAGGGTGTTTTATTTTATGGTAAGCTTGAGAACATGATACTTGTCAGTCTTTCTTTATCCATTTTATTGGCCTCTCTGAGCGCAGGCATTGCGAATGTTGCCTTGCCTACATTGCTTCAAGCATTTCATGCTTCCTTTCATGAAGTTCAGTGGGTCGTTATTGCTTATCTTCTGGCGGTGACCACGCTGATCGTAAGTGTTGGGCGAATCGCTGACATTGCAGGACATCGGCGTTTGCTTTTGGTTGGGATTTCCATGTTTACAGTGGCGTCGGTGTTGTGTGGTATTGCGCCCACACTCTGGCTGTTGATTGTGGCCCGGATGGTGCAGGGTCTTGGCGCGGCCATTATGATGGTGCTTGCCATGGCGTTTGTGAGTGAAACAGTTCCTAAGGCAAGGATCGGCAGTGTCATGGGGGTGCTTGCTACCATGTCGGCGATTGGCACGGCACTTGGGCCTTCACTGGGTGGTCTGCTGATCTTCGCAGTTGGCTGGAGGGCGATCTTTTTCGTTACAGCACCGCTGGGTATTCTGCTTTTTCTTTTTGCCTATAAGTATCTGCCTGCTGATCACAAGGAAACGAAAACAGCGGCGGCGGGTATTGATAGTATCGGTATGTTGCTTCTTGCGATAACACTTGCGTCGTATGCGCTGGCCATGACGATTGGGCACGGTAATTTCGGCCCGATTAACGTGGCTTTATTAATGGCTGCTGTTTTAGGAGCTGTCTTATTTGTGGTGGTAGAAGCGAGGGTGCCATCCCCATTGATTAAATTGGAAATATTTCGTAATCCGGTGCTAAGCGGGGGCTTCGTTATGAGCGTGCTTGTATTAACGATCATGATGGCCATATTTGTGATTGGACCGTTTTATCTTTCGCAAGGCTTGGGGTTGGACACGGCCCATGTGGGGATTATCATGACGGTTGGTCCGCTTGCTGCCGCAGTAACAGGCATTCCGGCCGGCCGCCTTACAGATAGATTTGGTGCGAGGGTAATAACCATCATTGGGCTTATCGGAATAGGTGCTACTTCTTTTATTTTATCGGTGGTGGCGGTGGGGATTCCAGGTTATGTGGCGGCTATTGCTATTATCAGCAGCGGCTATGCGCTTTTTCAGACAGCTAATAACACGATGGTGATGACGGATATTCAGCCGGATCAGCGGGGAGTTATTTCCGGTTTACTTAATCTGTCGCGGAATCTTGGTCTTATCACAGGCGCATCAGTGATGACAGCTGTGTTCGCCTTTGCCTCGGGGACAAGTGACAAGATAGCGGCGAGGCCAGAGGCTATTGCTTATGGCATGCAGACGACATTCGCAGTTGCAACGGGCTTGATGGTGATTGCGCTTATTATTATATTTGTCAGACGTAAACCCATCATACTCATTCACCGTTAATCTTCTAAATAGGGCGATGTCCCCTATTTTAAGTAAACGCGCTCATGCCGGTGATGGCGCGGCCTACCACTAAGCTGTTGATTTGTTTTGTTCCCTCGTAGGAATATAAGGCTTCTGCATCAGCCAGGAAGCGGCCTACATTATTTGAAATCAGGATGCCGTTTCCGCCCATCAACTCGCGGGACATGCCTGTTATCTGTCGGCAATTAACCGTACAAAATATTTTAGCTAGGGACGCTTGTTCATCTGAAATTTTTCCTAGGTCTTGCAGTTGGCTCAAACGGGCAACCATGCATTGCATTGCTGTCAATTGAGAGAGCATCTGGGCTAACATATCTTGGGTCATTTGGAAACCGGCAATGGGTCGTCCAAATTGCTGGCGCTGCATCGTATAGGCTAAGGTATTTTCATAAGCACCTTTAGCACAGCCCACCGCTTGCCAGGCGACCCCAGCTCGGGTTTTTTTCAGCACAGCGGCCGTGTCTCTAAAGGAATTTGCTTTTTGAAGGCGGCGTTCTTCTTTAATCTTGCAATCTTTAAGTGTAATCAAGGCATTCTGCACCGTGCGCAGGGACATCTTGTCTTCAATCTTTGTAGTGGTTAAGCCGGGTGTCTCACGGTCGACGATAAAGCCTTTCACCTGGTGATCTGCTTCATCCTTAGCCCAGATGATGATGTAATCGGCAAAGGTTGCATTCCCAATCCATTTCTTTTGGCCTGTGATTGTCCAGGTATCGCCGTTGCGTTTACAGGTGGTCTTAAGTCCCATCGAAGCGGCAGACCCCACATCAGGTTCAGTTAAACCAAAGGCGCCTATTTTGTCCAAGGCCACCATTGAAGGAAGGAATTGCTTCCGCTGTTCGTCGGATCCACAGAGGTCGATTGAATTCATCGCCAGCCCGCTGTGAACGCCCCAAAAAGTACAGACGGAGGTATCGGTGCGGGCAATCTCCTCGCCAATCATGCCTTCCAATAAATAAGAGCGCTCCAGGCCGCCTACGGATTTATCAAAGGTTAAGCCGGCGATCTTTAATTTCTTTAAGCCATTAATAATTTGAAAAGGAAATTCTGCCTTTAGCCAATATTCATTAGCTATAGGCTGCACCTCGGTTAACATGAATTCACGGACTTGGGCTAAAATCTTTCGGTCATCATCGGTCAACAAAGCATGAGAGTCATAAAAGTCGGCATTAATTGCAGGAAATTTTTGATTTTTACGTTTTTTGATTTTGCGTGCTTGATCCAAGAGTAAAAGCAGGTCGTCGGCGTCAGTCTCTTTTAGAAAAGAAACAAGATGGGGGAGGCTGGCGAATTTGACAGATAAATTATTCCAAAAGTTTTCCAATGGTAGCTCCTTGGTAAATGCAAGTTAGCACAATTTCTTTATACGTTAGTGTAAAATGCGTTATCGTTAGGTGCAAGTGTTTTGCTTGATCTTTATGATGACTGATTCATGTTGTATCTTTTACTCTATACAATTCCCTATACAATACCTATACGATACATTATATTTGTTTTGTCTTTAGTAAGGGATTTGGATGAAACCATGAGGATAATTTAAGATGCTGCGCCAAACCAAACATTTGATGACGGAGACGGACATACGCAAGCTCACTGCCTGCGATGCAGAAGTGACCTTTGTGGGACGGTCTAACGCGGGGAAAAGTTCGCTCATTAATGCCTTATGCGAAAAAAGGAATATGGCCTATGTGTCCCAGGTTCCCGGCAAGACCCGGACGATTAATGTTTATGAGGTCAAGCCATACCGTTGGATCGTCGATCTTCCTGGCTATGGATTTGCGGTTGGTTCAAAATTGGGCAAGGCAGATTTTGGGCCGATGATCGAAGGATATCTCAGCAGCAGGGAGAATCTCTGCATGGTATTTGTTGTGTGCGATGCAGTTGCAGGGCCGACAAAATTAGATATTTTAATGATCAACTGGCTTATCCATAACAAGTATCCCTTTAATATCATCATCAATAAGATCGACAAGATCGGGCCTTCAAAGCTTCCGGCCAGGCAGAAGGAAATTGCCGGTCAACTTGGTATTGATGTGGCAGATATTTTTTGGGTTAGTTCAAAGAATAAGATGCAGGTAGAGCCGCTACAACAGTTGATTATTAAATTAATAAGTTAAAGTAAGTTTGGACAATATTCTGCTTAAATAGATGTCTTTTAGGACGGCAATCAGTTAGGATGCTTATAGCATAATACATGAACTTAATAATAGGAGGAAGATATGGGCGATAAGAATCCAAAGAATAAGATTAAGAAGACCAAGGTTGCCAAAAAGAAGTAATTACAGGGCACCAGTGTTAATTTAAAGCAAAACCCTTAATGCCAGCTGGCTTTAAGGGTTTTGTTGTACATAGTCGGTGAATTAGGTTATGATAGCTGCCATGTCATTTGAACAATTAGGTCTTTCGAAAGATTTATTACAAGCCATTACTTTAGCTGGATATCAACAGCCAACACCCGTCCAGGCGCAATCAATACCCTTAATTTTAAAAGGTCAGGATGTTATGGTCCAAGCCCGTACCGGGACGGGCAAGACAGCCGGCTATGCCTTGCCGATTCTGCAATTATTGCAAGATATTCCTGATAGGAAGCGAAGAAGCATTAGGGCGTTGATTTTAACCCCGACGCGGGAATTAGCCATGCAGGTTAATAGCGCGTTAAAGATCTATGGCCGTAATTTAACCAAGCCATTGCGCAGTGTATTGATTGTCGGTGGTTTAAATATTGATGTGCAGATGCGCGGCCTTATGCATGGGGCTGATATAGTGGTTGCAACCCCTGGTCGCCTCTTGGATGTGGTCTTGCGTCAGAAGGTTGATTTTAGCGCGCTTCGGTTTTTAGTGATTGATGAAGCGGATAAGATGCTGGACTTAGGGTTTGCTACCGAATTGGAATCTGTATTAAACCTATTGCCCCGTCAGAGGCAGAATTTATTATTTTCAGCAACCATCAGCGATAAGATTAGGGGGATGGCTCAGCAATTTATGCCTCAGGCGGTTGGGATTAAGGTTGATAATGAATCCCCAACGGTTGATACCGTTAAGCAGCGGATCATTGAAGTTAACCGCACTAATCGCGGGCCGTTATTGCGTCATTTAATCCAAACGGAGCAGTGGCCGCAAGTCTTGGTTTTTGTGGCAACCGTAAGGGGTGCAGACATTTTAACGGTTAAATTAAACAAAGCTGATATTTTAGCGCATCCTTTTCATGCTGGAATAACCCAGGCACAACGCACCCAGGTTTTAAATGATTTTAAGCATAAGCGATTGAGGGTGTTGGTGGCGACTGATTTAGCGGCACGCGGCATTGATATTAATCAGCTGCCCTATGTGGTTAATTATGACCTGCCGCGTTCCCCTGATGATTATATCCATCGCATTGGGCGCACAGCCAGGGCGGGGAGAAGCGGGGTTGCGGTGAGTTTTATAGGACATGAGGACATGGCGCATTTCTCGCTGATTGAAAAACGGGTGCGTTTGCGTAATAGCCGGGAATCAATCAAAGGTTTTGAATTAAGCGGTGAGCCTGCGGCAGTCATTAAAGGCAAAGCCCCTGTTAAAGGCCGGCGCATGAGCAAGAAGGATAAGGCTCGCGCAGGGATCATTAAGAAAGAAGGATAAGGTAATGGAAACAGTTAAGGATTTTAAAAGTGTAGGGTTATCTCAAGCCATGCTTGATAATTTAAAGTCATTGGGCTATTTAGAAATGACCCCTATTCAAGAGAAGGGTTTACCCTTGATTTTAAGTGACCGTGATTTTATTGGGCAGGCTAATACCGGAAGCGGTAAGACAGCTGCCTTTGCGTTAGGGATTTTAACTAAATTAGATTTAACTAATCAGATGCCCCAGGCCTTGGTATTAGTGCCTACGCGTGAATTAGCCGAGCAGGTGGCTAATGAGATTCGCCGTTTAGCGCGTTTTACCAGCAACATTAAGGTCTTGGCAATTTCTGGAGGTTCGGAAGAGCGTCATAAGGTAAAATCGTTAAAGCAAGGGGCGCATGTCATTGTTGGTACGCCCGGGCGTATTTCAAAATTGCTCCAAACGGGTGTGTTTATTGCATCTGACTTGAAGGTCCTGGTTTTAGATGAAGCTGACCGCTTGCTTGAAATGGGCACCATTGAAGAGATTAACCGTATTGCGTCATTTACACCGGCTAATCGCCAGACCATGTTGTTCTCGGCGACCTTCCCGCATGGGATTAAAGCGTTAAGCGCTTCCTTGCAGGAAGATGCCGCCCAGGTGACTGTTGATTCACAGCATCAAACCAGCACTATCAAACAAGTATTCTTTAAAGTGGATGCGGATAAGGATGAAGCCTTAATCCGTTTGCTTGGATCCTATCGGCCGGAATCGTGCATCATCTTTTGTAATAGCAGGGAAACATGCAATAAGATTGCCGGGTTGCTGCGCACCAAGAAGGTAGACTCCTTACAGATTCATTCAGATTTAGAACAGCAGGACCGTACCTTAATTTTTATTAAATTTGATAATAAAAGCTGCCGTGTTTTAGTGGCGACTGATCTTGCTTCACGGGGTTTGGATGTGAAGGATGTGGGGGCTGTCATTAATTATGACCTGCCAAGTGACCATGAACTTTATATTCACCGCATTGGCCGCACCGGCCGGGCTGGCCAGCAAGGGTTGGCATTGAGTTTATATACGGCTAAGGAGAAGCATATCCTAAGGACTATCGGGGAGTATTTGAAAACCGAATGCGTAACAATGGAATTAAATGATTTAGAAAGATCAAGAAGCTTTGTCCTGCGCCCGTCGATGACAACGCTTTATATCAGTGGCGGACGTAAAGACAATATCCGCCCGGGAGATATTCTAGGCGCGTTAACCAAGGAGGCGGGATTAAAGGGCGAAGAAGTAGGCAAGATCCATATTTTGGAAGTTAATAGCTATGTGGCTGTAACCCATGATAAGGTTGCCCGTGCAATCGAATGTTTAAATGCAGCCAAGATTAAGGGGAAAAAATTTAAGGTAGGGAAAGCATAGGCCGATTGTATTAATTAATGGTCTCAATAAAGGGGAGTTACGTGCATGAGCATAGAATCTGATATCGACGGTATTATTCAGAAAAGCGGTGCCAATTACCGTGATTGGTATGTGGGCTTGGCCATTAATCCCCGGGAGCGTTTATTTGCCGGGCATAATGTTGATGAAAAAAGCGGGATATGGATTGCTAGGGACGCTGGGTCTGAAATGGTAGCGCGTGAAGTAGAGGCGATGTTTATTAAAAAAGGCTGTAAGGGCGGATCTTCTAAGAAAGATAGTTCCCGCCATGTTTATGCGTATAAGATGACACGTACAACGAGGGGATAGGGTATTCCTTCAGTTAAGGCCTTGTGTTATATTATTCTTGATGAAATTCTTAAAGTTTAATAAAGAAATTCTTATTGCCTTCCTTTCCATTGCAGGGATTGGCGCGTATTTAATCCTGCACTTCGCATTAGCCTTGCCTGGAGAAATTGCTAACTGGCCCCTATGGATTACCTTGGGGTTAGGCGGGGCTCCCTTGGTTTGGGATTTATTGAAAAAGCTCTTGAGGCGTAAGTTCGGCTCAGATTTATTGGCGGGCATTTCAATTATCACCTCCATATGTTTAGGTGAATACCTTGCTGGTTCCTTGGTGGTGCTGATGCTTTCCGGCGGCGAAGCATTAGAAAGTTTTGCGGTGCAGCGCGCATCTTCAGTTTTAGCGGCGTTGGCCAAACGTATGCCCAATATTGCCCATCGCAAACGTGATGGCGCTGTTGTTGATATTACAATTGACCAGATTAGTATTGGTGATGAATTGGTGATATTCCCTCATGAAATTTGCCCGGTAGATGGTTCAGTTGTTGAGGGCCATGGGGCCATGGATGAGTCGTATTTAACGGGTGAACCGTTTATCATTTCAAAGGCTGTTGGATCTGCAGTTTTATCCGGGGCTATTAATGGGGAAGCGTTGTTAACCATCCGCGCTGATAAACGCGCGATTGATTCGCGCTATGCCAAAATCATGGAAGTGATGCGGGCGGCAGAAGAGAAGCGTCCGCAGTTGCAGCGTTTGGGGGATCAATTAGGAGCTGCTTATACGCCCTTGGCCTTAGTGTTAGCGATTGGTGCTTGGGTGTTAAGCCAAGACCCGATGCGTTTTCTTTCCGTATTAGTTATTGCCACCCCGTGCCCGTTATTAATAGCTATTCCCGTTGCTGTTATTGGTTCAATTTCGCTAAGCGCGCGGCGCGGGATTATTATTAAGAACCCTGCCATCTTGGAGCAGATTGACCGCTGTCGGACAATTATTCTCGATAAAACAGGAACATTGACCTATGGGCGCCCCTTGGTTACGGAGATTGTTTGTTTCAATGGTTTTAATAAGGTTGATAGTTTACGGTATGCCGGAAGTTTAGAGAGGTATTCCAAGCATCCATTAGCGCTTGCAATTGTTGAAGCGGCGCAAAAGGCTAAGGTTTTATTTGTTGAGGTGCGTGATATTAATGAAGCAGCGGGTGAGGGCCTTCGCGGGGTTGTGGGCGGCCAGCAAGCATTATTGACAAGCCGTGACAAGTTAATTAAGGCAGGTCATCAGGAGTGGTTTAGGGATGTGGCTCATGAAGAGGGCTTGGAATGCGTGTTGGTTGTTGATGGTCGATTGGCAGCGCTTTACCGTTTTCATGATGAACCGCGTAGGGAGGGAAGGTCATTTATCAAGCATTTAAACCCGCGCCATCAAATTAACCGGGCGATGATTGTTTCAGGTGATCGGGAAAGTGAAGTAAAATACCTAGCCCAGAAAGTGGGCATTGATATTGTTTATGCGTCAAAAAGCCCAGAAGAGAAGATTGATATTGTCCGTGCCGAAACCCTGAAAGCGCCGACAATGTATTTAGGTGATGGGATTAATGACGCCCCTGCATTGACAGCGGCAACGGTGGGCATTGCCTTTGGCCAAAACAGTGATATTACGTCAGAGGCTGCGGGTGCGGTGATTATGGAAAGTTCATTAACCAAGGTTGATGAATTGATGCATATTAGCCGACGGATGCGTGCCATTGCCTTGCAAAGTGCGGTGGGAGGAATGATTCTTTCAGTGGTTGGGATGTTATTGGCTGCTGCTGGCTATTTGTCGCCGGTAGCTGGTGCGGTGGGGCAGGA
>JACCDV010741025.1_pt1 | contig 24892 bp, 26 predicted proteins | sample 7446131 | NCBI WGS metagenome assembly JACCDV01 (sample SAMN15323448, study PRJNA562643) | freshwater metagenome | isolation source: river surface water | place: USA:Blue River Watershed | collected 2017-08-17
GAGACGGATGGAACGAGCGAAGCGAAAAATTTTGCCCCCACCCGCTAACGGATAGGGCAAAATTTTAATAGTTGACTAGTTTAAAAAGTCATTGGCAGTCATGCAAATCTCAAAAGCTTTGCGGCTGCGCTCGTTACCTGTACCAAATAAAATACTGTTTAACTTGGTGTCCTCGCTGCGGTAGGTTTTCACGTTTTGATAATAACCGGTTATTGCATTGTAAGCACCGTAAAGCGTTCCAGCTGTGGTTGGCATTTGTTGGGTTTCATTCGTCATGGCGTATTCAAACACATTACCGCAAACCTCCTCAAATTGCTTTGTAAATTCAAAAGCGGTGTTACCTTCTGCAACTGCGGTAAATACTTCTTTGCTTGGTGCCATAGCTAGGGCAATTAGTTTTTTTAGTTCTTCGTCATTTACTCGCACCCTTGCCCATTTATTAAAAAGCGGTTCTAAAATGGCGTGTGTATCTCGTGCCATTGTAATAATTCGGGCGGCTTCTTTTAGTTTGCTTTCTGCGTTGGCTGTGTGCTTTATGGTTACTGCGTTTGAATGGTTTTTTAGCGCCATTGTTAAAGTATTATTACATACTATGCGAATAGGGGTAAAAGCTGCCATTATTGAGCCGCTGCCATCGTGCGAAGTGGTAAGAAATATGTATTCTTCGGTAATGTCGTTGCGCCCTACTTTAATCACTTCGGGCATTTTTGCAGTAATAAAGATGCGCTCACCGTTACCAAGTGCGCCCGCTGTTTCGTACTTAATGCCGCTGCCATCATTTACCAAACTATCAAAGAAAGTAAAAGCGGTTGCGTTTTGTACTACTTCGTATTTGCTACCAACTACGCCTAAAATCTGTTTTGTATCGGTGCGAATGGTAGCAAAATTGGTGTCTATCAATTGCCCATCTTTTAAATAGATGGGCTGTTTGTCAACGGTAAAATCTAAGCCTGCAAATTTTATGGCTTGCTCGCTTGTTGGGTAATCTTCTACAATTTGCCCTAAGCCGTGCCAGGCTTTCTCTTGTACTGAAAAAAAAGCGTCTTTACCTGTTAAAATATTTCTGTTTATGTTATGTGCCATGATGGTAATTTTTGATTGGTTTAAAATGGTAAGTCTGTTTCGATTTCTGCTTGTTCTTCGGGTGTAAGGGGTGCGGCTGGTGCTGTGTAACTCTCTGCAACGGTTTCTAGTTTCTTATTTTTCCCGAACACTTGAAAAAAAGATACTCGCATGTTTAAGGATGCGATTTTATTCCCTTCGCTATCATTGTAAGTATTCAATTTAAAAGCACCCATTGCCGAAATGCTACGCCCTTTGTATAATAGTTTGGCGGCTGTTGGATTGTTCCAAATAGCACAACGTACATACGTTACTTCGTCTTTATACTCACCGTTTTTTAGCTTGGTTCTGTTGTTACTAGCTACGGTAAAAGAAGTAACTGTATTACCGTTTTCTAAAGTTTTAAGCGTGGCATCGCCTGTAACGTTACCACTAACGTTTAATATTATCATTTTAAATAAAGTTGTAAGGTGGGAAAATTGAGAAGTAAAGCCCCACTAAATGCAGGGCTTTAGTGTGTAGTTTTTTAGATGGTAAAATCGAATTGGTTGTCGATTGTTTCAAGTTCTGCAACAAGTTTAGTTTTTGCAAGATTTACCATTTCTTCAATTACAGATGAATTGTTAATGGTAAATGTTTTGCCTTTACTATCACTTAGTCTAAGGCTGCAACCTGTACCAGTTGGCGCAATAAAAAAGTTGTTTAACTCTTCTAACGCATCCGCTACTTGGTCTCTCCGTTCTAAAATTTTAGATAGGCTTTCAAATTTTGCCAAACGTTCTTGGATGGTTGGCTTTTCCTTCTTCTCGGGAATTTGTTTTACAACTACTGGTAGTTGTTGAGGTGTTGCGGCTTGTGGTGTAGTGCCGTTTGCTTGTGGTTCTGTTTTTTTGGCTGTGCCGTTTTGAGTTGGATTACTCATAAAATTAGTGCAAGTTTTGTACAGGTTGCGCTCCTGTTTTATTTCCTCTAAGTTACTATTTTATATTGAATTAGACAAGAAAAAACGCTGCTTTTTTCAAACTTTTTTTAAATAATTCATTGATTTTCAAACGTTTATTTTATGGTGTTTTTTGTTTCACAATAAAACCCACAAAAAAACTGCCGCCCGCACTATCGCTTTGAGGCGTTCGCAGTTGTAGCTTTTGAGGCATATATGTAGGCGGCGGCGCCCCTACGACTGCGAAGCACCATTGAACCCCCTATGATGGCGATAGACAGCATAGGGTTGCCTGGCAGTCCTTAGACATGCCTGGCATTATCATTAACGTATTGTGTACACAGGAATGAGCGAGAGCTGTACCCGGCGCAGCGTGGTACTAACGATGTGAATGAGTGGGTTCTGAATACGTTGTGTTAGGGATAGACGCAAGTACCGTGTACTGCAAATAGCCCGACGGCTTGCCGTAACACCATACTAACCACCAATAATAATACTATTGTTTGTTGTTAAGTTCGTAAGACTATATTTTAATTTACTTTCAAGCATACCATACACTAGCATATCTAAAGCATCGCTATAGTGTGTTGCTTCTTCAGCTGGATATTTCGGGTCTTTCTCGGGGTCTTTATTCTTTTCAAAGCCATTCTGACCATACTTAGTACCTGCAAGGTTAACTGAGGTAATTAAACTTTTACAGTTCTCTCTATTAAACCTAATCACTCTATCATAGTACTTGTCTTCTTGCAGTATGTGGCCATACATTCTATACTTACCCTCATGGCTAGGCGCTTGACCCATATACATTGGCTTAACAATCCATCCACCCTTACGTAATGCCGCTATTACATCATCACATATACGTGTCTCTTCCTTGTCAGATACAGCAGTATGATCGTACCAGTAATAGATGAGGCGCTTCTTCAATGGCTTATAGTATTCATTGAACTGCTTTAATACATCTTTCAGTTTTGCAGGATATAACGCGTGTAAGCCATTCAATACTTTAATCTCACTACCAGTATCTTGAGCTACTACTAACGGGTGTATGCGCCTGTTATAGTCAAGGGCTATGTGCAAGGGTAGGTTAGGGTTAAGGTCTTTATCCTTTCTGCAATCAAGGGTAGGGTTTAAAAAGTCTATGTGGCTATTATCAAAGTAGCTTTCGTTCTCGCTGAAGTAACCGTGATGCTCTTCATCAAAGTCAGGATAAAAACCATCTTCCAGCTTCATTGGTCTAAGGTTCAGTATCTGTGTATCAAACTGAAACTCTGATGTGTCACGCAATTGTTGCTTTATATAATCTATACCAAGTGCATGTATATTATCTAGGGTAGAAGCTTCATGGTAGTATAGCAATCCTTTACGTAAGCTATTCACCTCTTCATCCAATACGGCTATTTGTTTGGCTGCTTCAGCCTTTTGTTTTGCATTTCCATTTTTAACAATATGCCTTAACTTAAACCTACAAACTTGAAGTTCCCAAATTTGATTAACAACTGTAACATCCATGTCGTTCAGCTTGTCTAAAATCCATCTACCAGAAGTACCCACAGGCATATCAGTGGTAAACGTGATACCGTGATGGTAAGGATTATTAGCAAATGCAGGCACAATACCACGATTGGCTGGTAACAACTCAGTGGTTAATTTTTCTTCATTAAGTAGTTTAGCTTCATCGCCTTTAATATGGTCAATTGTTAAACCGTTAGATGAGCCTTTTCTATCCTGGCTAATTAGGTGATTTCCTGCACCATTCCACCAGCACATGAAGTATTTAAAGTTTAGTGGCCTTCTGTAAGGGCCTTCCCACTTCCATTTTTTAATCCATGCTTGCGATGGCGTTTCACCTATTAAATAATGATGGCCATATTTATAACCAATTCGTTCAAGGCCAGCCATATAACCTGGTAATGTTCTAGTAAGCAATTGTGTAAATGTTGCGCCTAATAAAACGCCAGTACTGCGCGGCATAGTACCAAGATAACAATTGGCATCCTTTGGGGCTAACACACCTTCACTTTTACCAACACCTCTACCACCAACTAATATTTCATTTTGAGCACCAATGATTTGACTGCGAAGCTGTGGCTTATTAAAGTGTACTTGCTTAATCATTAGACTTTACCTCCTCATAAGTAATATCTTCAAACATGTCTATTTTAATCTTCTTACCACGTTTCTCATTTACAGCCTTAAGTACCTCTTTCATATCTACATCAGGTGCACCTAATTTTCTAGGATCAAACACAGCCTCAAACGTATGCCCCTCAAATTGGTCTGGGCTTTCTTCTTCAACCTCTTGAATTTCTTTCAGTAAGGCAACAACACTTTTATAAATACTGCCATAGTTTTTCATGTCGTTCATTTCCTTACACCTGCGAAGCATTTTTTTGCCTTCTTCAAGCAATAGCTTCATTTCAAAGCTTTTATTGATATTGATAACAGTGGTAAACAACTCTTGCGCACACTCTAAGTCTTCATAAGCTTGCGTGATGCCTATATCGTAAATACTGCATACGGTGTTTAATACATCAGCTTCTGAGTATTTACCCGACATGAGTTCATTGTAGATAAACTGGTATCGCTCTAGCTTTTGTTGCTGTGGTTTTGTGAGTTGAATTTTAGAAATACGATTGCTAATGTGTTCTTTAATAACCTGCCAATCCCTTGTTTTAGACACAAGAATTTCAGTAGCATTACCTACTTGCTCTGCCCTTTTTTGTAACGCTTTTCTAAGGTTATCACTCATTAGTCTATCATCTTGCTTTTAGCCTGTTTCAAAATTTCTAAAGCCATTGTTTGTGCCGGGCTGCTACCTGCCTTAGCCATTTTCATAATGCCGGTTCTTATTTCAACTTGCCCCTGCAAATAGCCACTATAGTAAGCATCGTACACTTTAGTTCTTGTGTTGTTACAAGCTGCTTTAAACTCAGTTTCGTTTAGTTTAAGCATCATAGCTATTTCAGCAGGCACAAAAAACAATGCTGCTAAGTCAGTAATAGTTTTTAAGTCAACATCAGTTAACTCATTCAAAGATTTCACCATTGTCACACGTTTTTTCTATCCAGTTAATATGAAAATTTGCCACATCATCATTCACGCAAATAACACCTGCTTCAATACGTGGGTTGCTAGTAAAATTGGCACTACCTACTATTGTAACACTGCCTTTAGCGCTACGTATTACGGTAACTTTTGCATGTATTTCAGTTAAGCGTATACGGTTAAAATTGTTATTGGCCAATTGATATACTTCTGGCGTTCTCGTTTTAGCCCTGGCATCAAGCAGCAGTGTTACACTTAGTATCTGCTTCCTGTCTATGGCATTTAATAGCTGCCTTGCGGCAAATTCTCTAATAGCATATGTGGTGATGAAAACATCTGCAGGTGAATAAATATGCAGCAGCTCTGTTACCAAGTCGTGCATGCTCCAGTCGCCATCACTTACAAAATGCACTGTGCTACCTTCTTTTACCTGGTCTAGCAATCGCTTTAGCTTATCAGGACTTTTACAGATAACAAAATCATTTGCGTCGCACACTTGTACGTTCAAAAAGTCACCATCGGCAACTGCAGGCGCTACTTTGTCTGGAATTTTAATAAGTGCCATCTTGCTTCTAGTTTTTTAATATTTGCTTCATGTTTTTGTAGTAAGGAAATGCGTTCTGGTGTTTGCTCTCGTTTCTTCATTTTATTGAAGTTCTTACGCAAGTTGTCTAGTGTGCTCTTTACCAATTCATCTGGCACAGCATCCATTTCTGTGGCTTCGTCATGCGCTGTCTCTTCATTGGGTAAGCGGCCGTGATCATGTACATACCTAGCAATGTCATATAACTTACTGGCTCTTTGGTATTTTACAACTGCTTCTACAGCAATTGGGCTTCTTTTATTAACTAAATCAGGCCTATTGACATCCTCAAAACCTTCAACCGTGGCTAGGCTAAAAGCAACCGCCCTTAAGTTCATGGCTTCTTTGTACTTATTATCAGCCTTTAACAAACAGGCTTCGTAAAGCGTTGGGTTAACCGGTTCTTTAGGCGGTGAAACCAAGATGGTTTCTTTTCGAATTGTTGGCGCCAAATCGCCCATTCGGCTTTCGGTGCGTTCTTCATTGGTGGTGGTGTGGGTGGATTCTCCATTCTCGGTAGAAACATTATCAATAGCTTTTAAACGGTTACATTCTGCTAGAAGTTCCTCGTATAACCGCTTAGTGGTAAAGTCTGTTTTGCCCTTTTTCATCAAAGCAATTAACCTGGTATCAGGTTCGCATTGTGCATACAGAATAACACCGGGCCAATAATCCCGATTACCATTTAGCCATAAACGTAACGCCTCTAACATATTGTAATATTAGAGGCGTTCGCTTTGCTTGTAAAGGACAATTATTTAATAGTAGTAAAACCCAAATCTTTTAATTGTGGTGCAATCCAATTCCAAGCTTCATTTTTAATAAGTCGAATAGATTCATCGCTTGCAGGTTCACCCCAATCTAATCTTTCTAACCCGTAAGATTTTCTTGGTAGATGACTAATTGGTTCATATTCAACTAGTTTGAACATCATAACCGGTGGTAGAAGATGAACGATAAAAGGGCCTTTGCTTTTTGTGTTTTGAGGATTGCTAAATAAGAAACGAGGGTATTGTCTAGCCATAAAATTCGTGCAAATTTTACAGGTTGCGCACCTGTTTTAAGTTAACGCTTCAATGTGTCAGTTATTGGGTTGGTAACACTTGAAGGGTTATAATATTTTGTGGTTCTCAAAAATACCAATAATGTATCGTTAACCATTAATATTTTATGATTAACTGTTGCCATCAACGCATTATTAGCCCCATAATAGTTAAACTTCATTGTATCAAGCGATACGGTATAAGGTATCGTATCGTAAGGCTTAGGAACGCCCAATACATACTGATAAGCTTTGCCATCGGTTCTTATATCTAAGTAATCACCAGCACTGTAAACAGATCTAGTTGGTTGGCCAACGGCTAAAGGATTGGTGCTAGAAATTTTACGCCATTTATACTGTATTTTTTCAGTAATTGTTTTATTGGCTATAGCAATAACTTGCTCTTTTGTACAGGCTTGTAACAGCAAAATACCAATAAGTGCTATCAATAATTTTCTCATAGTAAAAGGTTTGTGCTTCAAATATATACTATCTACCTGATATACCACTCTGTTTTTTAGCGTTGTCTAGGTTTGTTTTAAAACGTTCATATTCTTTATTTGAGAAAATTATCTGCAACGTAGTGGCCCAGGTATTCATCTGCTCGTTATTACGCTTTTGTTCATCCAACAGTTGCTTTAGCAATACTGCTGTATCATCATTGGTAACGCTTGTAGTATCGGTACTAGTGGTTGCACTTGGTTTGGTACTTACACTTTGGCTAGCATAAGCTACACCACCCATAGCCATAATTTTTGGCATCATTGGGCTTATGTATTGCGGTGATTTAGTACGCCAACTTGGTGCAAATGTTGCCCCCGGTGCCCAGTTTACACCATACATGCCATTGAGGGCACTAGTTATTTGTGCAGGCGTACCAGTTACGGTATAGGTATTTTTATCAGTCATGGTAGCTGCATTTACTACCGCTTCATCGCGTTCTATTAATGTTTTAATGCCTCTGCTTGGTGCATTATGTTTGTCACCAGTTTTTACCCAGCCACCATCACCAAGTTCGGGCAATGGTGTAGCTGCAATAGTGGCTACATTGGCTAACCCCATTGCACCCGCAACAGCTGCTTGTACAAAGTTCCAAGGCCCTACAGGTTTAGCAGATAAGAAACCAATAACCGCCAATGCGGTATTACTTAAACCCATACCTATATCAATGGCTTTTTGTCGCTTAGCCTGCTCATACGCTAGTCGTTTTTTCTTTTTGTCTAATTCATCATCAAGGGCATTGGTTTTAAGGTTGTATTGTTCCTGGCTTATTAGCTTACTTTTAAGCTGCTTATCTAGATCCTTTTTACGTTTATCGTTTCTAGATACTTCCTGCTGCAACTGCCTATTCTCAAGCTGATTAAGTAGGTTGTTTAATGTTGTGGCCGTTTTTAATGCAAAATCAAATCGGGCTTTATCAGCTTCAATTTTGATGGCTAATTTCTTTTGCGCATAATCAGCCTCAATAAGTAGAATTTCGTTCTCTGTAAGGTCAGCATTTTTAAGCTTTTCCTGCTTTTCCTGCTCAAGCAAAGCAAGCTTAGCATTGGTATTTTTGGCACTACCTACTGGGCTAGTTAATATGTCTAGCTGCAATTTGGCTTTGCCATCACGCCCCATTTTTGCTAGAATTCTATCAACTAAGCTTACTGCATTTTTTATAGGCTGCTGCGCTTGCGTTTCATCTATTGGCGCTAGCTCTACCACCATTGGTAAGGCAATGCCACGCTTTTTGGCTAGCTTGTCTTTAAAGTCTACCGTTGCTTTGTCAAACTCATCAATGGCAAGTTTTAGCACTTTGGCCAAAGCCCCCTTTGCTTCGTCTGGCGTGATGGCACCAGCTGCCAAAGCTTTGTTGATGATCGCTTGCTCTTCTTTAAGTTTTTGGTTTATTTGCTCAAACTTTACCTCTAACTCATCCATAGTAGCTTTCGCTTCATCAATGGTTAGCTTACCCATCAGGTCGTCAAACTGTTTGCGTAAAGCTGCTATTTTGTTATCGCCACTGCTTCCGGTTTTATCTTTCTTGCCATTTAGGTAGTCAATACGCTTTTGTATTTCTTCCTGCTGCTTAAGGTTGGAAAAATTGCTTTTGTCATCACCCTTATTCAGAGTGCCTCTAATGTTTTCAAGTTCCTTTTTCTTGGCTTCAAGCCTTGCTATTTCAGTTTTAAGTGAATTATCTACCACATTACCTACTACACTTTTACCATTGGTATTAGTTGTGGCCGCAATAGCTTTTGCAGATGAATTGTATAGTTCTTTTAGTTCATCATCTAGCTTTTTAATGGCACTAGCCCCTTCATAAATTTGTTTGTGAGCACTACCATCACCAATACCTACTAGGTTAGCCGCATCTTTTGCTAGATCAAGCGGTGAGTAAAAGCCTTTTTTCTTATCTACTTGGTCTAGCTTTAACTGTGCCTCCTGTTTTTGTTTTTCCTTCTCAAAAATTAATGCTTGCCTTGCTTTCTCTTGGTTGGCTTCTCTTAGCTTGGCTATATAACCTTCCATTATTCTAGCCCCTTCAAGCGTCATTACATTTTCTGCCGTTAATCCTTTTAGGTACTGAGGGTTAAGGGCAATTAATTCGTTCACTAGCTTTTTCTTCTGGTCGTATGGTAGCAAGCCAGTAGTAAGGGTGTTATATAGCGACTTTGCTTTAATTTCTTCTTCGCCAGTAAGCTCTAGTGTTTTAGCTTGTAGTTGGTTGGCTACACGTTGCTTGGTGGTTAGTTCATCGTATTTAGATGTAAGAAAACTAATGGCTGTGGCCAAAGCTGCAACACCTGCAACTACCCACATGATGGGGTTTTGCAACAATACTAAATTCCAAAGGCGTTGCGCCGCTGTTGCAATGGTAATGCGCCCGGTTAATACACCTTTCATAAAGGCATATGCTTTAGTTGCAGCTTCGCTTACAACTAGCCAGGTATATTGAGCAGCAAATACGATGTTTTCTTGCAACAATGCTAGCCTTGCACGTAAAGTGGCAACAGTTAGCGCAGTTTTACTAGCTGCATACGTAAGTACTACACCTGTAATGGCAATAATGGCTGTACGGTTACGCTCAAGCCAGTTAGGTAGGTCTTTTAAAAATAGTAAGAAGTTGTAAATCCCTTCAACTGCGCCTTTTAAAAAGTTAGATACTGCACTAGAAGCCATCAACTTATTAAATTCTTTCCCGGTTTTATCTAGGGTAGCGCCAAGGGTTTCGTTTTTAAGGGCAAAAGCATCTGTGATATCGCCTGTGGAATTAATGGCTACACCTGTTTCAGTTATTTTATTTCTAAAAAATTCAGCCTTACCACCTATTACACCTAGTGTAGATACAATTCTTGCACCATCCTCACCAGCATTGGCAAAAGCTTTAGAAATGTCTTCAAAACTATTTTTGCCTTTGGTAAAGCCTTCGGCTACTTGTATGATGGCTTCTACAGGTTTGGTACGCAAGGTTTCAGAAAATTCTTCAACTGGCTTACCTGCAATAGCGGCAAATTTTGTAACGTCTTGACCAATTTCACCAAGCACTTTACTAATGGCAGTAGATGAACTTTCCGCTTTTTGACCACTTTCTTCTAAGCCTGCACCAAGTGCTAGTACATCGGGTAAAGAAAGGTTGGCAGTTTTGGCCAAACCTGCTAGCCGTTGTGTAAAATCTACCACAAAGCCACCAGAAGCAACGCCTTTGTTGGCTAAATCAACAATGGCATTACCTATTTGCGTTAATTTCTCACCTGTAACCTTACCGTCACCTTTATCAAATACGTTGATGATTTTACCTAATTGGGTAGTTATCTGGTCAGCATCTCCAAGTTCATCGCCTAGTGCTACCACTAGCATATCGGTTGCTTCCACAAAATCTAGTATATCATCTTTGGCCACACCAAGTTTACCAGCAACTATGGCTATATCTCGTAAACCTTCAGTTGAAGTTCTAGTATTTAGTTCGCCTAATTGTTTGTTCAATCTTGCGGCTTCATCAGCTGTTAAGCCTGTTACTCGTCGTATATCTGCAAGCTGATCACTTGTTTTGCCTGCACCTCTTATTAATGAAGAAAACTGATTGGTAATAAATTCAAAACCTAATGCACCCACAGCTAGTAAGCCAAATTGCTTTACCTTATCTTTTATTTTAGAAAAGAAAGAGGCGAAGCCTTGCACACCATTTCGTACATCATAAAGTCTAGCTTCTACAACTTTAATTTGTTCCGATAAATCATCAAATTCTTTTGTAAATGGCTGGATAGAGCCTCTCAAAGCTTTCAGCTTATTAAGCTCTGCTGTTAGTTCTTTTTGCGATAATGCGGTTAAGCCAATTTCCTTTTTTAGCTTATCCATTTCTGCGCCAATGGTTTTAAGTTCCTTGGCTTTAGCAATGTATTCTTCAGTACCTTTTTTAAGGCCTTGCATCTCTCTAGTAACTTCACCAGATCGTTTTCTTAAATCGTTCAGTTGCGCCTGTGCTTGATTGCCATTTACATTCACAATTAGGTTTACAACGTCGTTACGTACACTCATAAAAAAGCTGCAAGTATTTGTCTTGCAGCTTTAAAATTGTTTTTATAAAGTAGGGTAGTAAAGGACAACCGGTTATATCACCACATAGCCTGCACCAGCCAATACTACAAACGTATCTAGCGAAAATGCTGCATCACCTGTTGCCGGGTCGTATTGCGTGCTATTGTTTTTTCCGCCTACAAGCATAGATGTACCAGCTGCTGTAACATTGGTAGTGGTGCTAGTGCTATTTGTTGCACCGCTAAAATCTTGTGTATCTGTGGTTTTTCTTACTGCTACTACTAAGCCTGTACCAGTTACATCTATAGGTATAGTGCCAAAAGCGTTACTATAAAACTCTATGTACATATCTGCATCGTACCAGGTACTACCATCGCTACCTACGCCACCATTGGCATTGCGCTCTACAAGTTTTACATACACAGCGGCGGCACTAGCACCCACATTTATAGTTACTGTAGCTGTTACAGTTGGTGAAGTACTACCTACACGCCTTAATTGATAGGTAAATGTATCTATACCACTAAAGCCAGATGATGGCGGTGTGTAACTAATAATACCAGCTGTATTAATATCGTAGCTACCACTTTGTGTAGTGCTACCGCCTGTAACTGGTACTACTTCTATTGGGTTGCCATCAGGGTCGCTATCGTTTGCTAATACGCTACCACTTAATACAATTGCTGTATTAAAGCCATTGTTAATGTTGTAAGTATCATTTTGGGCAACTAAAACACTACTACCGCTTACGGTTAATGCTCTTGTAGTAAATGCCCCTGCATCTATTGGCGTGCTATCTGCATCGCAAATAACCCTTGCTCTTATACTAATGCTAGCAGTGGCGCTACCACTTACAGGGTTAGCAAACGGCTGCCTAATGGTTGCGGTGTTACCTTGGTAAGTATAATCGTAGGTAGTGCCACTAATAATTACTTGCACATTGCACAGGTTGTATGGTATGGGCAATGCATACATTATTAGCAAATAATCTTTATTCAATTGCTTTACTACTAAGTTTTCTACACCAGGGCAACTACGTGTTGCAGGCATTAACCCTTTAGGTGTGTAAGCTTCGTTTTGATAGGCTGGTGAATAGTCAATTTGCACCCCATACATTTTGTCTTTATTGCTGAAGAACTTAGTATTCTTAGCAATTACCACAATTGGTTTTAGGTTGCCATCTTCAGCTATATAACATTCTCTGGTTAAGAATACATCACGCAGTTTATCGGCTGCATCTTTTTTAATAAAGCCAGTATAAGCAATAAACTTGGTGGTTTCGTAAATGCTTGTTTGTAGGCTTTGGGCTTGCAACAATACATCGGTAAAAGCTAGTGGTGGTACAATGCGTTGGGCTTGCTGCCTATCGTATTCAGCCTCAAAATCTATTTGGCCACGAAGCCTGATGGTTTCTAAAGCCCCTAAACTATTACGGTAATAGAATTGAGTAGTATTGTAAAAATTACGATGCTCAATGTTGATGGTTGGTATATCTACAATTATATCACCATTGTTGCACACCACTTGCACACTGTAAGCAGCAATTAACAAGCCTGCATTATTAGCAACAGCTTGTAGAGTAGCTGGGCCAATGGGCGCTATGCACACTGCCCATTTATCGCAAATGATACCTGTATTATTAAGTATATGCGTTGTGGTGGTACCATCTTCAAAAGTGACAGAGAAAATTACTTTTTGTGGTTCATTATTAGCAAATGGATAAAGCCAGTACAAAAACCGCTGTTCATCCATAGCAAACTTTTCATTAGCAATAAACAGTAAGCTTTGCTTGTTTTGCGTTATGGCCACTTCAAAAAACTCGCTTGTGTGCCATGCCTCATAAGCTAGTTTACCTTTTAATGCAAGCCTATCACCACTAAAAGTAGCTGCAACTTCTATGGCATTATCTACAATAAGTACCCAACTTATTTTGTAGCGTTTACGGTGGCCGCTTAGTACCAATGGTTTAGATAATAATAGTTTAGGTGTGTACCAGTCTATATAGGGTGCTACAATGGTGCTTACATCAAATTGTACTAAGCCGCTGTTATTTGGTATAAATACCTGGCTTTTCTTCTCAGTAAAAATGCCACTGTTGTACGTGTCTTCTACCCATACTTTTACCTGAAGCTTTATATCTTGGCTTTGTTGCAATGTGCCATACGGTGTAACAGCTAGCACATATAACATTGGGTTGCCAGTGAGGGCTATTTCATACGGTTGTTTCAATAATGTTACGTCCATTAGGTGGTTGTATTTTGGGCTTGTAATTCTTGTTTAAGTACTGCTATTGTTTCTTCAGTATAACCATATAGCAATTGGTTTTGTAACCAACCAAGGTTACCATAGGCGGTTTTACTATACACTTTTTTAGGTTTTCTTACCCGGTCTTTTACTAATACTTTGCCTGATTGCCTGCGGCTCTGTAGTTCTACAGTCATGCTGCGCAAGCCTCCAAGCGGATGGCCACGACCAGCACCCATATCTACCATGCGCAAGTATTCTTTAAACGATAACTTACTTACTGCACCGTTACCCTGTGCAGCTGCTGCATAAGCAATAGAATTGTAAGCCTCATCGGTTACACCTATTTTTCGCTTACGCATTAGCCCCTGCATCTGTGCCTTTACCATTTGGTTATACTCAGTAAGGGCTTTTAGTATAAAGGTTTGTTTTAAGTCACCATTCATGGTAAAAAAATATTGTCTGGTAAATCTTGTGTGATATTGTGATTGTTGCTGAGCGTAAATGAGAACTGAAAGCGCCAGCCATAAGCATTGGTTAATACTGGGCCAATGGGTACACGTTCTGCCCGGTTAAGTTCAAGAAACTTAAAGGGTGAAGTACATAGATTTTTTCCCTTGCCAAAATGGTCGTGCCACATTTTATTTAATAGCTGCTTCATAATGGTTTCAGTTGCTGCATAGGCTCTTTCTTCATCCAACGCATCATTTTGCTTTGCCTCGCTTACCACCGAAAATGCACCCATATAATCACCTTGTATGTTGTGCGCATGTTCTGCCTTTAAAGTTTCCTCATACATTTCTAGTAATAAGCAGGTATTGGCCACGCTTGTGCGCAACCCTTTTACAAGGTCTGTGGCGTTCCATCGGCTAAAGCTGCAACTGCCCGGTGCACCGTTACCACTTTCGCTTGCAATGTCATGCACTAAATCTTTATGCTTAACCGCTAGTTGACGGAAATAATTAATATAGCTTTCTACATTAGTTGCTGTGTTGCTCATACTGTGCCTCCATTTCTTTTGCGTTTATTGCCTCTTGTTCCATATCAAAGAAAAACTCTAAGAGTTTTAATTGTCTTATCTGTAAGCGAGTGCCATTTTTGGGGCCTGCACCTGCGTGTATGCATTTGGTAAATGCTAGTATATCTGGCTCGTTACCTGTTTGGCCACGCTCATGTACAGTTGGGAAAAGCAATGGTAGCCTAGCCCGGCAACCGTAGTACCACATAAAAGCTGCGTACAATTGCCATGGTTGCAGCTTTAAAAATTTTGGTACCATCTTTTCGTATTGGTAGCGTTTTTCACTACCGTTACTATTGGTTACATAAGGTTGGTTTTGTTTACGCCAAAGTATGGCCATCAAGTTTGCCAATGGCAAAGGCCCAGGCTCTGCAATAAATTCTGCAAAGTGTATTTCTGCATCTTCAAACTCACCACAGGTAATATCAGCAAATGCATCTTTTGGCCCATAAAAAACGCTGCCAAATAAACTCGAGAATTTTATTTGTGCTTGCGGCTGCTTGGTAAGTTGATTGTCTGTAAATAGAAATTGTAGTAACTCAGGTGCATTTGTGCTAAAATCTGTTATATCGATGTTTTGATGCCAGTTATTTGGAAGAGTAATTTTTTGATGCTTGGCTCTGTGTCTTATAATATACAATAGCAGTTCTGCCTTGGCCATGCCCTGGCATTCTTCTGTTGCTATTTGTTGCTTGCACAGTTGTATAATCTCTTCGGTATGCAATTCTTCCCAGCTAGAGGGTAACGCTATTGTAACGTTTAATTTGCCCGGCTGATATAAATTGATGTCTACCATAGTACTAAAGTAGCGTGGTAGGCAAGGGGTGTAAAGGACAAGCTACACTTTTCGCATCATCCACTCAAACTGAAATGTCCCGTAATCGTAAAAGGTAAAGCCTGCTTCGTGCAGCCATACGGCTACATCTTCTGTACTATAATTAATGCTTGGTATTAGCTTCTGCAGTTGCTCGTATATTTCGTTCGTGCTGTAATGCAGGGTGGCATCTTTAGGGCTGCTTACTGGCTCGTAGTGCTGGCGAAAAATGTTTTTTACTTTCTCAATTAATCCGGTAGGATCTGTTGCTTGTTTTTTTGATGAGGCTTTAGGTTGCTCTTCTGCATCGTCGTCTTCATCGTCAAAAAATCGCTTTGAAGTTTCCATAAAGTAAGTGGTTGGTGTTTTTGCGAAAACTCCATCAAAACGATAGTGTGCCATTAAAGGCCACCAACCACTATTAGGTTGTAGCCACTATCGTTTGTATTCAATAAAGTTTTCGCATGTCAAATATAAGCACAAAAAATCCCCTACCAATTGGCAGGGGATTTTTCATTTCTTAACCAAATACAAAACACTATGCTAACAATACAGGATCTGCATTTACTTTATAAATGCGAGCCTTACCGTCAAAAGTAGCCTTACATACATAACCTTTCATGCCATCTTTGGTTGTACCAGTTTCAAAATCACTAGTTACCCACGCACTCAAGCAATCGCAACCTAACTGATAGAAGAATCCGGCATCACAGTTAGCATCAGGCGCTAAAACTAAATGAGGGGTATTTAAAACAGCTTCCATCTGCTCCATTAATGCAGCCCCACTACCAGCTATAATAAATTCTAGTTCCCAGTTTTTGCCATTAGCGCCAAGGTCGCCACGGTTTTTACCACCCAATTTATTTTTCTGCGGTAGCAATTCGTATTTAACATAGCCATAAGCACTAGCTGGTGGCGCTGCAATACTTACTGTAGGTGCGCTACTATAGCCTGTACCACCAGAAGTAATTAAAATACTATCTACTACACCATCTACTAAAATGGCTGTGGCCGCTGCACCAGTACCGCCACCGCCTGTAATTGTTACTGCAGGTGCTGTAGTACCATAACCACTACCACCACCGCTTACTGCAATACCTGTAACTACTTGCGCCGAAAGTGTAACTGTGCCAGCTGTGGCACGCACATTGGTATTGGCAGGTGTTTTAAATGTGTGTGCGGTTTTTACCGTAACACTATCGCCTGGCTTTGTAAAAGGTGCTTGTGGCGACGCTATTACATCAAACCAAGGTTTTGGCGCAATAAGTAGGTATTCACCAAGGCCGCTTTCTACATTTACGCCTTGGTTAATACGCCTCATTTTATCATATGGACTCATGATGAAAAAATTTTGTTATTAATTAATAATTTTTACTTGTAACGCTAGTATAACAAGTGGTTAGGCTTGTTCTATTAGCACGTTTTGACCAGGAATTGCTAATACCTTGTCGATAATGGTATCATCTAACGCAGCTTCAGCAGCAATGTACAAGGTAGGGTCGCCAAGTAGTCTGAAAGTAGGGAAAGCCCATTTGTACTTTTTCTTCTTTCTTTCTACCAGTTCTTCAGGGATGGTTGGCTTGGTAACTTCTTTTTTAGTTTCAAGAACAATTGCGCCTAATTCAGCTTTTTGCAACTCAAGCTTGCCTATTTTTTCAGCCTGCTCTTTAATTAATGAACCTTGCTCATCAATCAATTTTGCTTGCGCATCAATTTTTCCATTTTGCGCTTCAATTACTTTGTCTTGTGCGTCTATCTTGGCAGCAAGGTTTTCTAATGTTAGTTCCACGATATGTAATTTAAAATGAGATAATGAGGTTTTGCAAAGGGTAAGCAGTCTATTCTTTTTGTATAGACTTTCGCTGTGTGACCGATCGCCAATAAATGGTGGTTGCTGCTTTACCTTTTACCCGCAGATATATTTTGTTACTGACCACTGATATTGTAAATGTTGCCGTACCCAAGCCAGAATCGGTAACTATTGCCGAAACATCTGAAACTGTGCCTAGTGTAACAGTACCATTTACTACTTTGTAGCGATAAGCTTTTATGCCTGTTACTGCATCAGAAGTGGCAGGGCTGTAGCCTACAACATTTACCAGTACTACACCAGCTTCATTGCTAGTGGTGATTAAACTGTCAATAGCTGTAACAGTGCTATCGGTAGTTTTTAAGCTTTTGGCAAAACCTTCATCCGCATTGCGGTTAAGGTATTTTTGTGCCGATACTGTAGCTGTAACCATTGTACAAGCAAACAGTAATAAAAATGCAATTTTTTTCATGATATAAAAATGTGGGGGATTGCTCCCCCGGTTATTTAATTAGGTTAATGAGCAGTTTAAGATTGCTCATTCATGAACAGTAACTTAGGTTGAACAAAACCAATACCTGCCCAAAAATCTGTCCAAGCTTTTAGCTTTCTATCTTGGCGTTCAATTTCATAGGCATTGATATTTTCAAAGCCTTTAACACCCATGATAGCGTTGAATTTAGGTGTACACCAAATTCTATTTTTACCCTTCATGCTGGCACGCCCTTTTATCTTGAAGTTTTCATGATCTACCACAGCGGTATTTTCATTTACTTGCTGATAGCTCATGTTGTACTTCTTTCTAAGGCCTTCCTTGAATCTATCTCGTAAGGTTCTGTTTAAATTGATGTCCATTTCCATATCACGGTAATCTTCATCAATAGCTTTTACATAACCTTCGATTTGCTCAACAAAAGCTACAGGATCGGTAGAAATTGTGCCGGTAGTAATTGGGGTAACATCACCAGATGCAATAAGATTGGTAAATTGTTTTTCAATACCATCCATCGCATTTATGGCAGGGCCAGCAACACCTTCTTCTGGCTCAACGAATTCGCCTTTATAAATGGCTTTCGTTTCCATGTCGTGCATACTTTGTTTTGTCAAATACTCTTCAAAAATGTAACGCACTAATGGCCAATCTTCTACAGTTGCCTTGTTTGTAGCTAAGAATGCTAACCAGCTTCTTTGAACTTTGCCAGGTCTAATGAACTGGTCAATTTTCATTTGGAATAAAGGAATGCGAACCGGTTTGAAGGTCATACTACCCTTAGCAGTAAAATCTTCTTGGTAAGCTTGTAAAATTTCACCTACTTCTACATTGCTTTCTCTAAGCTCTGTGTTGTTGGTAGGTACAATTGTAAAGGCATCTCTGGTGTCAAAGCTTTGAAATGGCAGCATATGAAGGTTACTCATATTCTGACCTTCCGAAACGTAGTAATCACCGAAGTCCTGAACAATTTGATCAATGGTCACCTCTGTCATTTGAATTGGTGGTGGCATAATGATTGAATTAATTTGTTATAAAATATTGTTTACTTACCTGTTTGTTTTACCAAGGCAGCAGCTGCTTGGTTAGCAGGATGATCAGGTGAATCAAAACGAGGCAATTCACTTGATTTTTTCTTATCCTCGTGCTGCTCATCTTCAGCTGTTACAGTACTAGTACCACTGCGGCTGCTTGGTCTTTTGCTTAAAGTAGCCACTTGCGCTTGTAGGGTAGCAATGGTGGCAGCTTGCTCGGTAGCTTTTTCTGCGGCTGCATCATTAGCTGCTTGTAATTCTACAATTGTAGCATCACGAGCTTCTATGGTAGCTATATGCTGTTCAATGGTAGCATTCGCTTGCTCTAGTGCTGGGCTATTGGTAGAAAGTGTATGCTCAATATTATCTAAGTGTGCAACACTTAAAAAGCCACCTTCGTTAATGATGCCGCTTTCGTCGAAATGTTCCCCTGTAGGAACCAATGCTTGAATTTGTGCGTATTTCATAAAAAAATTATTTTTTTCGTTTACCTAACCATGCTGCTTTACTTACTACTTGGTCAAATGGTTTTACACCATCACTTAACCCTAGTTTTTTACTTTCATCAGCGTAAAACATTTTACCAGTATTCCAGGCACTTTCATTAGCAGCAGCTTTCGGTCTGCTTTGGCTTACGTGCTTAATAAATTGGTCTACGTGTAATTTTAAATCTGCTTCAATGGCGCTAGTGTCGCCAGCAAGTGCGGCTCTATAATCACCATTTTTATCGGTGCTTTGTGGGGCGTAAATCTCTATTAGCTTAATACCTTCTTTTTCAAGGTAGCCTGTAAAATCTAGCAAGGTGCAATAGCTACCAATGCTACCCACTTGATCCATTTCGTTACTGAGGTAAAACTCATCTGAAGCAGATGAAAACCATGCGCCAAGGCTTGCCACCATACCATCTGCATAGCTAAGTACAGGCTTGTTACGACGCTGTAACACCGATACATAACTGCTTGCTGCTCTAGATTCGCCACCGGGTGTATCCATTAGCTGAATGATGCTGCCAACATTTTGGCGGTTCATCATATCCATTAACCAATTGGTACGTTGTATCATGCCAGGCTCGCCACAGTCACCATTGTATTTTGTACAAGGGCCTGTAACAGGAATGACACCAACGCTATTAGGAACAATGTTTGGATTTGGTACATAGCCTACACCAGAAATCCATACATACATTGCTTGGCGTTGCATAGTATTTGGATCTAAAATAAAAGGGCCTTCACCTTCATAGCCACTTCTTACTACAGCAGTTTCTTTAGGCGCAGCAAAGCTCACTGGGCTACCCTTGAGCATTAACGCTACTAGCGGTAAATGCTCAAGCGCCCATTGTTGATCAATCATCCAACGGCCTCTTAATATGGCTGATATGGTGTGATTGAATGACATTAATTCTGTTTCATTTTAGGTACACTATTTTGAGGATATAAAAATGCCCCGACTAGCGGGGCTATTAAAGGACAAAAATTTGAGGGGTTAATTAATTATCTGCCAAGCAACCACGCAGTTGTCGCTAGCATCGCTACTAGTAATGGTAAAGCTTGTGCCTGCTGTTCTTGCTGAAACTCTTAATCTGCCGTTTTGCGTACCAGTTTCTTGCACTGTAATTAAAATAATGCTGTTTGCTGTTACGGCTGTGGTATTTACCGTAATAGTACCACTACTTAATGTGGCTGTGCCTGCACTTGCATTACTGCCTGTGGTAACGTTTACTTTGGCAAATGTTTGCGCTGCCGTGTAAGTATTAGATGTGTTGAAAATGCCAGCACTATCAGGTAATGCTCGTGTATTCGTTCCATCAAAATATAAAACCTTTTTTAAAACATTATCATAAGCAAATAAGCCATCTGCTTTACTTGCAATACTATTCCATTGGCTTCTAGTCATCGATGGAAAAATTCTTACACCCTTACTAGTATTATTAATATCGTAAAAAGAAGATGCAGCTAAAGTGCCACTCCCTAAAACTTTACCACCTGCATAAATAGTTTCTACAGTTGCCGCACCTATATTATGCGCAATACTCGTAGTTGCATTAATAGTTGTAACGGTGTTATTACCTAACACACCAAAATTTGTATTTGTTGGTGTTTGTGAGCCAAACCATATACCTGTATAGCCACTTACCGCAGTGTATTTACCTATTACCATTTTGCTAGTCGCATCACCTATTCTAAACCCTAGTGGCGTTATTAAACTATCTACTAAGGTTACTTTACCTGTTACACCTAAAGTACCTGTAACGTTGGCGTTGCCGCTTATAGTACCGCCTGTTTTAAGGTAAAAATCTTTTGTTAAGTTATCTAGGTTGCCGCCAAAACCCATATTGAAATTAGAAAACAACTGAAAGTCTCTAGCAAAATATGCAGATAAAAAATGCCTACCATTGGCATTTAAGTGCGTACCATCTACTTGCGCTGTAACACCACCGCTACCGCTTGTAGCAGGTGTTGTAGTTACGCTGTATGTAAATGTATTGCTACCTGTAACGGTGGCTGTGTATAAGCCATTATACTCGCTAGGTGTAACACCGCTTACCCTTACTATTTGACCGTTGGCAATGCCATGAGCTGTTGCAGTTGTGATAGTAGCAGTTGTACTTGCAATGGTTGCACTACTTATAGTTACTGTATTTGTTGCATCATAAAACCCCTTTGCCGCAGCATCACGCCACTGCCCTACGTAATTATTGGCATCAAAATAATACTTTTCACCACCTATTTTGGTTGTGTCTATCCATTGTTTTATAGCCGCATTTTGAGCCGCCATTGTTTGCAAGTAAGGTATTGCAGGGGTGTAGCTTGTATCGTCTTGGCGACTATTGTAGGCACTGCTGTAAACCACTGCGCAATTAGGTGCAGCTTCATTAATGTAGCTTTGAAAAGTTTGCAAAGCAGCAACCATTTCTGGCTCGGTGTCATCTTTAAAAAGCACGGCAATTACATCTGGCTGCAAGTCTTGTAGGTAAGCCTTCCAAATGCGCTTAGGCGTAGTTGCCATATCTTTCATCTTTAAACCGCCACCAGCAATTATTTGCGATATTTTAGCACCGCTTGCAGCTTCTGTACCCATCGCTATAATCTTGCAATTACCTGTTAAACCTACGGCTCTTACTTGCAAATTAAAATTGCCACTTACAGTTACATTAGCAATGCCTAAATTGTCTTGCGTGTCGTTGCAATCAATATTTGTAAAGCCGCTTGCATCTGTCCACGTGCTGCCATCTGGTGAAGTTTGTATTTTAAAAGTTCCGCCACCGCTCTCTTTTACATAGTAAACTTTAAAAAGGGTAAATGTATCTGTTGCTAAAGTTGCATAACTTGCTCTACCGTATTGCCAAGTGCCGCCAACTGGTAAGTTTATAAATTGACCAGTTACCCACTTGTTAAAATTAGCACTTGCTGTAAAATAAATAGCTGTTGAAGGGTCTGGGCTTGTAGGCGCACCTGTAATGCTGTAATCAAATGTGTTAGCGGTTACGTTAGTTACAGTAGCTACTTTATTATATGCAGAATTACTTGCACCGCTAATAGTTACAATGCTGCCATTTGTTAAGCCGTGACTAGCTTTAGTTACGGTAGCAGTACCGCTTCCATTGTTTGTTAAAGATGAGACCAAGATGGGTGTGCCAACAGTAGTAGCCCCACCGCCTAGTGTGGTAACTACGCCTGTTTGTGGGCCGCCACCATGATGCCCACCAAAGCCTAAGCTGCGCCAAAATGCGCTTAAAATCTCTAGCAGCAAATCGCCTCCAACGCTATCGCCTATCCAAGCAATGTTAGCTGTTCGTTTAGGTAAACTTGTAAACAGTCTTGTTTGGTTAATTTGCGAAACCTTTGATTGGTAATTTCGCAAATAATTATGCGATTGATTATAAGCTACAATGCTATCATTTTTAGTTTTTGCTTTCACCGCTTCTAAACTATCACTTATTTCACTTCTTACATCACCATAGCTAGGCTTTGCGTTAATTGCTGTTTCATAAGGGTCTAGCATTGCAGCCGTATCATAAACACTCAGCTTGCCATTGGTAAGGCTATATACAAAATTGCTTAATGCCTGTGTGGTAGGGTAGTCGGTGCTATTAGGCGAGGTAATACTGTTTACTTTTCTACTCAATAACTCTCGTGAATCTATAAGACCTTTTAAGTAGCTGCTATCGCTTTTGGTTTTGCTTGTATCTGTTTTGCCTTTTAGCAAAACAGTAAATAGTAGGCTATCGCTTACATCTTCATAAAAAATACCATTACCAAGCTTTAGCTTACCAGCTACTACTACCAAGCCTAATTTACTACTAGTAGTATCGCTACCGGGTTTGATACTACCAGTACTTTGTAAGCGGCCAATAATATCTACCACGGTATTACCATTTACCCGCTTTCGCATTTTTATGGTATCACCTTCTAAAATGTTTACACTTTGCGCCATGCTGTGCGCTGCAACCAGTAGTAAGGCTGCGAGAAATAAGAGTCTCTTCATTGTTTTATGGTTAAATGCTTAAAATTATTTTTCCAATACCGCCACCATTTTGTACTATGTAGCTAGTAGGTGGCTGGCCTATAGCTACTATTGGCATATTGCCTTTGTAATAACCACCGTTACCATCATCGCACCATAATTCAATTTTTGGCCATCTGCCAAAATTTAAAAGTCGGTCTGGTGTAAGGCTTATTGTAGTGTCACCAGTTGTATTAAAGTTTATCTCTTCCATAATAATTGGTGTATTGCCGCTGCCGCCAGATCCGCCACCAGTACCAGGGCTAGAGCTTGTAAGATTCCATCCGTAAAATGGTGGTTTACCTTCCTGCTCTATCACCATGTTTACCTCTATGGCGTTTGTGCTGTTGCTAAGATTTCCATTTTTATTTGAGAATGTCAATGACAGGCCCTGCTCTTTGTTACCTACAATTCTGCGCTGTCTTCTGCTATCGGTAATAATGCCTACGAGTTCGTGGTACTCTAAGGTTTCTAGCGTGGCCAGTATATCGGGGCTAGTATAATTAATTACACCGCCAACTGATACTTCGGTAAATGTGCCGTTCTTACTATTCTTTGGTTTTTCATTGTACTCGTAGCTAGGCCATATAAAATCAAGGGTAATAAAACTTTTACCTGTTTTAAGTATTACAGGGGTTGTTACATTTTTGGTGGTAAAGTCTGGTACCACATCTGTATCTAGCCATTCTCTTGGTGCCACTTGTATTTGGCAAATACCGGGTTCGTGAATGCCAGGCTCTAGTGCAACAGGTGTGTAATTGGGCTTCATAAAACAAAAATAGCCCACCATGTAGGGGGCTATTTCGTGTCGGACAGTTTCAACACAAATAAATTAAAATAAAGCTTTGCCGTTGTAAATTCTATAACGATAGTAAGCCTTCTTCATGCTATCATCTGCCCAGTCTTCAATATCAATACCTAGCTTTCTTCTAGCTTCAGGAAGGTTTGCTTCTATGATGGGTAAGTAAAACATAAGGTCATCCATTATCTCGTAAAAGCGTTCTTTAATTATTTTTTCGGTAAATAGATTAAAGCGCTTGATGTTCTCTTCGTTTAAGTTACAGCCTCTACGCTTAAAAGCTGCCATGTTAATGTAAAGCCTTATTTTGGCATCATAACGTTTAGACGCAAAGCGATGTGCATAAGGATTGGTTTTATGGCTTAGAAGGTCATACAGCTTTTCGCCAAAAATATTATTCGTTTCCATTAAGGGCTGTGGCCCAAGCCTGTGAATGAGGTATGCTTTGATGTACTTTTTTGTAGGAATATCAACCGAAATAAATCCCTTCATGCAGCTGAATATGTTTTACCAAATTTATGCTTTATGCTAAACTTTTGGGCATAATTTTTAGCTGATATATTGTTTTTTAATCGGTGTCGGTATATCCAATAGTCCATTGCTGGGCAAGGATATCTGCGAAAACCACCGTTAAATACATATTCATACACACAATCTTTAGGTTTCCTATTTACTATATCAGTTACCGTAAGCTGCCCTGTAGCAATCTGTATATAATAGCGCTCTTTACCTTTATGCTTGCGTACAGGGTATTCTTTACCGTGACCATCTACCATGACTGACCGTGAACTGTGGTAAGTAAGATTTTGTAACTGTATCATTATTAATTAGTTGTCAGTGGGTACGACAGTTATAGAGTTGGTAGCCATTTTACGACACCACGCTATTTTCGATTTTGCTTCCTTGACTTTTTAGCAACTTTGTTTTTTGCCCTTACTTTCTTAGCTTTTTTAGACAATGGACTTTTTACAAGTTCACCACGCC
>JACCDV010140216.1_pt1 | contig 24883 bp, 25 predicted proteins | sample 7446131 | NCBI WGS metagenome assembly JACCDV01 (sample SAMN15323448, study PRJNA562643) | freshwater metagenome | isolation source: river surface water | place: USA:Blue River Watershed | collected 2017-08-17
CAAATTTACCAGTGACACAAACTTTATCTCCTGGCTTGGCAGTGCTGCGAAGCAGTGGGCAAGAGGCTTTGCCGATTATAGTAATGGAAATAAAAGTCCCAGATTCTGAAGCCGTAATATCACCACCAATAACTTTTGGTTGACCGAACTTTGCCGCGCATTCATTTAGACCGGTGTAGAACCCTTTTATCCATTCGGTTTTGTTGATTATATTCTTGCTGAGTGCAAGCCCAACTAAAACCCATAATGGTTCTCCTGCCATCGCTGCTATGTCTGAAATGTTCACGGCAAGTGCTTTCCAACCTATATCTTCGGGGCTGAAATATTCTTGACTATAATGAACACCTTCTACGAAATTATCTACGGAGAATAAATAGTTTTCTTGTCCGATCTGAATTACTGCGCAATCGTCACCGATATAACTGGGATCAGAGGTGAGGGATTTGATCAGTTTGATAAGTTCAGTTTCGAGCATTGATAGTACAATAGTAGCAATGAAGGCTATTTATCCAGGCAGCTTTGATCCATTAACCTTAGGGCATTTGGACATTATCAAGCGTGCTTCTAAAATTTTTGATCAAGTTCTGGTTTTGATTTCTGAGAATCCTGATAAAAATGGTCATATAGATTTAGAAGATCGCATTAAGTTAATTAAGCAAGCAACTAAGAGTTTTAAGAACGTGAAAGTTGCTTCCCATTTGGGTTTGACTGTAGAGTATGCACGGCAGCATAAGTATCATGTGTTGGTGCGTGGCATTAGAGCTGCCTCGGATTTTGAGACAGAGTTAGAAATGTCGCAAATTAACCACAGCCTCTCCTCTGGCTTAGAGACTGTGTTTCTGATGACTAGTCCTGAATATTCCTTTATTCGTGCAAGTAGAGTTTGGGAGTTAGTGGAGTTTGGTGGCGATTTGAGTTTGTTAGTTCCTGGAAACGTGAAAAAGTATTTACAGAAGAATTTTTAATATGTACTCCCTAAGGCGACATACACATTATCTGTGTTTCGCTGATAAGTAGCTAGGCATGCCAAGTATAAGGTGGCACTTTACATTAGCGTTAATTACAGATAAAATATATATAGTCATTACTGAGAGGAATTTTGTTCCTGAGATCAAGGAGAAGTTAGTGGATATTTACGAAAAAATTGATGAGATAGGCGAATACATAGATCAAGCAAGAGTTATTCCGGTCATCAATCAAAAGCTTCTTGACGTAGATTATCTTATGAAGTCGCTTGAAGAATTATATGCGGCAATCCCTTCTGAAATTAAACAAGCCAAAGAAATTTTAGCTCAATTAAAGCAGCGTGAAGAAGAAGTTGAAAAACAATCCAGAGATTTGATGGAGAGAACTAAAGCTGAGTGCGAGCGTTTAATGGCAATTGCTCAAAACGAGTCTAGAAGACTAGTTGATAACCATGAAGTTAGATCGATGGCAGAAGATCAAGCGCGTCAAATCCAAACTCAAGTTATCGAAGAGATTGAATATATGCGTAATGAAGCGGTTGTTGAGATCGAGCAAATCAGACGTGAATCTTTAGACAAGGCTCGTGAGCTTGAAGATGCAGCAATTAAACAATCACGCAAAGTTAGAGTAGAGGCAGATCAATACGCTGATGAAGTTCTTTCTCATATTGAATCAACACTTACTCAAATCCAAGCTATCAGTAAAAATAGCCGTAAATATTTTGTTAGTCATAGAGAGCAGGATATATTAGAACGCTCTAGTATGAATTAAGCTCAGGGAGCTTTTCGAATAAGTTCTAAAATAAAAATGGAGCGGAAGACGAGATTCGAACTCGCGACCCTCTCGTTGGCAACGAGATGCTCTACCACTGAGCCACTTCCGCAAAGCGTTAAGAATTATACCAGGGAAAACCTTATAGAACAATAAAGACTATATTGATACTTGCTTAAGATGCTAAAATCAGGCGGTACGTATTAAGGTGCTAGTCCTACCATATAGGATGGTTGATTCGGGGGCTGACGATGCACAAAAGGAATAAATAAAAATGGTAGACCAATTAATTGATTTAGATAAAGAATTTGCAAGATTGCTTGATAAAACTCAAGCTGCATCAAATTTTCAAGTAGGACAAATTATCCAAGGAAAGGTAATTCAGTTCGAAAAAGAAGGCGCGCTTATTGATATCAGCGCTAAAGCAGAAGCCTTTGCACCTTATAAAGAAGTAGTTAATAAAGAAGACAACCAAAAACCAGATGAAGTTTTACAAGTTGGTAATGATTATGAGTTCTATGTACTAAAAGAATCTAACGAAAAATCTCCAATGCTTGTTTCTTACAAGCGTGTAGCTCAAGCGCGTGGCTGGGTTAGACTTGAAGAGATTAAGACTAAAGACGAGACTATCGAAGGTGAAGTGGTTGCACTTGTTAAAGGTGGAATCGTTGTTGAAGCTTACGGAGTTAGAGGTTTCATTCCTGCTTCTCAATTACGTTTACGTGGTGAAGCTAACAATGCTAAAGGTTCTAAGATTGAGTTCAAGATTCTTGAACTTGATAAGCGTAAGGGTAAACTTATTTGCTCACAAAAAGTTGCAATTGAAGATGAGAAATCTGATCTACGCGACAAAGCTATTAACGAACTAGAAATCGGACAAGTAATTTCTGGTGAAGTTGTAAGAGTTGCTGAGTTTGGTGCTTTCGTAGACATCGGAGGTATCGATGGTTTACTTCCAGTGTCAGAGATCTCTTGGAGACGTATCGCTCACCCTCGTGAAGTGGTAAGCAATGGCGATAAGATTTCTGTGAAGATTCTCAAGATCGACAAAGCTACTAAGAAAATTTCCCTTAGCTACAAGCGTTTACAACCAGATCCATGGACTGAGATTGAAGGTAAATTTGCTGAAGGCATGATCGTTAAAGGTAGAGTAGTGAAGATCGCCGTATTCGGTGTATTCGTTGAAATATATCCTGGCGTTGAAGCTTTACTTCCTGTATCAGAAATTACTGATGATGAGGAAGATCCGGCTCCAGACCATTACCTCAAACCAGAAGACGAAGTAGAAGTACTTATCAAGAAATTCTCTCCTTATGAGAGACGTATAAGTCTGTCTCTTAAAGACGTTAAAAGAGGCTAATAAACTAGCATCTGAGAACTTCTTGAACAAGTTTATAAGGTAACTACTCAGCCGTCATCGCGAGGAGTGCGAAGCACGACGTGGCGATCTCATTAGTATTGTGAGATTGCGGAGCCTGTTCTTAGGAGCGAAGCGACGTCAGGATCGCTTTGCTCCTCGCAATGACAACACTTTTTGCGAAATTCACTTATTACCTGAGTGGTTACGTTTATAAGAATTTCGTATAAAGAAAACTATCTTCAAAGATTTTTTTGTTGCTTGCAATAGAACGCAATGCTAATAACCTATCAGTGCTGATTGCTGGTTTGAATTTATTAGCGACGCCTCTTTGGGCAAGCAACAAATCGCTGTAATCTACTTCAGTAGAGCCTTTTGGGCTAACTACTACGCTTCTAAATCCCATGTTAGCACCACGACACGCTGCCTTCATAAATTCCCCTTATTAAAATTGCTCGCTACCTAATCTAATCTGTGAGCTGCTTGTAAGTTACCCCACATTGCCCATGCTCTCTCTTCGTAATCCGGCATTACGTTTACCGGTGCTTTTTTATGAGTATATTCTTCTAAAATCTTCTTTGGTGCCTGCGCCCAGCTTAACTTAAATAATGCTTGCTGGAAAACTGGTGGATATTGTAATAAACTTGTTTTAAACTCACCCTCAAAATGCTTTTCAGCCAATAATTTAGCCATCGTAACCCCCCCTTTGAGTATCCCTGTTCAATGTATATACCCAATTTTTTGGAGTTTGTAACAATGATTCTAAGGACTGAAGAATTCATTGCCACTTTTTGCTATAAAATGCATTAAAATGATGCATTTTGCGGTATATTGTTATTATGAAACAATCTAAGAAAAATGTGACTCTCAGGTTTGATAAGAAAGTTTATGATCAGCTTGTGAATACTGCTTCTGACGAAAATAGAAGTGTTGCAAATCTTGCTGAAACTTTTGTACTGCAGAAATTGAATGAAATTAATTTGATGGATGATTTTGAGATGGAATCTATCTTAAAAGACAAAGATCTTTTAAAGAGAATGGATAAGGGTAGAATTCAAGGCAAAACACTAAAAGGAACTTGGTACTAAATGTATCGCATTCTTGAAACAGAGTCCTTTGTTCATGATCTTGAAACTCAATTGGGAAGCAATTCTAAGAAAATAATCGATAAGCTTAGAAGTTTTGTTTATCCAAATTTGAAAAACAATCCTTATTATGGTTCTAATATCAAGAAACTAAAAAACTATCAACCTGATACTTGGAGGTATCGAATTGGAGATTATAGGTTTTTCTATGAAGTTAATTTAGAAGAGAAAATTATAATTATGATAGCTGCTGATCATCGTAAGGATTGTTACTAACTTTTATACAAACAAACAACTCTGTCTAACTTCAGTCCTTGATTCTCTTTCAAGAAAGCAGAGTTATAACAGCTAGTTCTAGGGATATCATCGTTGATGATTAACTGCACATTAAAACCAGTTTCTTCGGCTTCTTGAGCAATGATTTCTGCGGTGATAATTTTATAAGGACCAGCTTTGGTTTTTTTAATTACATCACCGACAACATAGAAAGCCCATCTACCTGGCTTGAGAACTTTATAAGCCTCTTCTAAATGTTGGCGCATACCAATTCTATATTTATCTTCGACAGCAGTGTGTAGAGTTTGCTTATGCACATCTTTAAAATTAAATCCTAGGAACCACTCTCTAAGCCAGTTATCCCAAGCATAAGTTTGTGCCGTGAAATACGGTGGACTAGTAACTATAAGATCGATGCTCTCATTTAGACTATCTGGTAATTCCATTGCCGATCCAAGAATCGCTCTGCCAGGGTGTTTCTCTGCTCCACTTGAAAGTAGTTTCTCTGAGCGTTTAATAAGACAAGCTTTAACATCACGATCTGGTTTCTCTAGACCATGCTTCTTAGAATAATTTGCTACATAGTTAGGAGCCATACTATAGCTATGTGAGCAAGGTACGGAGAGGCTTAGCTCAGATGAACCATGAATGATACCCATCATTACTCCTACCCAATACTGCGCGTAGACTGAGCTTTGAGATTTTTGTTTTTGCTCGTATTTAGGAGCATCCAAGTAACTTAAATGTCTAAATGAATAATCTTGAGAGATAGCTTCTCTAAGTCCTAAGATTTGCTTAAGTACATTGTCATGAAAGAAAACTTTTACTTCATTAGGAACCGCTTTGAGATCAGCCTTGCTTGGTTTAGGAAGCTCTAAATTATTTAAGTAAGCAACGGCATCTTCGTGATTGATGCTAATAGTTTTAGCTGCAGTTAATGCATATGCTTCTGGAGCGACGTCTATGCCTATGCCGTGACGTTGAGTTAAGCAAGCTTGTAAAGCTGTAGTACCCTTCCCTGAAAACGGGTCTAGTACAGTGTCTCCTGGATTACTAAAGTTTTGTATAAAATAATCTGTTAATGCTGGAGGGAAGGAACCAGATCTAGATGCCATACCATGTAGGCTATGACCCCAATTGCGTTTTTTATTTTTCCAAGAATCATGTAAAACATAGCTACTAGCAATGTAACGATTTTTGTATGGTTCAATATGTTGCTCGTCAATAAGTTCCGCAAGTTCTGCTCTTAGAACCGACGAAGTTTTTTTATTTTTCTTAATCTGTACTCGGGCCACTTGTAGTTAGTCGTTAGTCGGGCCCGAAGTGTTCCTTGGAATAATCATTATGTAAGTAAGGCATGAGGAGAATTGTTGATACTTTATGACTGATTGAGCTTTGAGCACTTGGCTATAAAAACAAGATTTATTCAACTAAGCAGCCAGAAAAAATTCCGACGCGTAGTTTGCCGACGTAGCTTGATTGTGAATATATGAGGAATCAAGCAAGGAGGCACAGCTAGGGATTTTTTCGTAGGCTGGTAGTTGAAAAATCTTAGTTTTTATCCAAGTGGCTCACCAGCGAAAGAAGTCATAAAAGTATCAACAAAAGATGACTTGCTTAACTATCCTTCGGCTTATTAAACAACGGCTTAATAAATTCTCTATACTTCGCCCTAATAGCATTACGTTTAATTTTTAAAGTAGGAGTAAGTTCACCACCTTCAATCGTTAATTCATGTTCAAGCACATGGAAAGCTTTAACTTGCTCATAGCGACCTAGATTTGGACTTAATCTAGTAATCTCAAACTCAATAAGCTCATTTACTTCTGGTAATTCTCCAAGTTTTTTGCCTGCAGGGATCTCGATCTTTTTCTCGCGTAAATATTCTTTTACTTTAGGTTCGTTAAGAACTAATAGAGCTGCTAAATATTTTTCTTGATCTCCAAGTATTACTACTTGATTCAAATATGGGCTTTGTAAAAGAATTTCTTCTACTCTTTGCGGAGCGACGTTCTTGCCACCAGCTGTAATAATGATGTCTTTTTTGCGGCCGGTGATAGAGAGGTAACCCTCTTCATCAAAGCTTCCTAGGTCGCCAGTATGGAACCAACCTTCCTTATCGATAGCTTCAGCAGTATCTTCTGGACGTTTGTAATATTCTTTAAATACCGATTCGCCGCGACAAAGTATTTCACTATCATCAGAAATTTTTACTTCAAAGTGTGTGAAGGGAATACCAACGGTTCCAGGTTTGTTAGCCCAAGGTGGGTTAACGGTAATAGGTGCAGATGTTTCGGTGAGACCGTAACCTTCTACTACCATGAAACCTAATGCTAAAAAGAAATAAGCGAGATCTTTAGAGAATGGTGCACCACCTACAACAAATACTTTTAATTGTGGAGCGATTTTTTCTTTCACTTTAGAAAGTACCATTTTGTGAGCAACGCTATACTTTAATTCTAGAGACCAATCTATTGGTTCTTTGGCAATTTTTTTCTTGATGTATACGATCCCTAGTTCAAGCGCTTTCTCGAAAGCCTTTCTACGTAAGGGACTCATCTGACTTACATTCAACATGATTTTGTTGTGCATTTTTTCTAAGATACGCGGCACTACGTTCATCATGTGGCACTCAGATTCGATTAATAACTTAGGTAACATTTCAACAGATTCGCAGTAAGTGAATACTACGCTTTGGTCGATACCATAAATTTGGGACGCGACGCGCTCGAAAATATGGGCAAGCGGCAAGAACGATAGCATATTAGTATTCTCATCAAGCGGCACATATTGATAAAAAGATAAAGCAGCCACTAAGAAATTGCGATGAGTAAGTACTACACCTTTAGGTTCGCCAGTGGTTCCTGAAGTGTAGATGATACTTGCTCTATCATCCAAATCTACTTCTGTAATTTTTCTTTCAATGAGTTGTGGATCTTTTTTAAGTTCAGCAGCTCCTATTCTTCTCAGTTCATCTAGAACTAGAATTTTTGGGTCGTTGACAGGGATATCGCCTCTATCGTCCATCACTACTACGTAGCGCAATTTTGGTAATCTTGACCATGCTGATCTAAGTTTTTGTAGTTGAATTTTATTACGTACTATAACAATCTCTAATTCAGCATGTTTGACTATATATTCAATAGAATCGCTAGTTGAATTGTGGTACATCGGCACATTACATGCACCAAGACTCAATATAGCAAAGTCACATGGTAACCAATGATGGCAAGTCTCTGAAAGCAAACCAACCATGTCACCTTTTTTTACACCTAGTTTCTGCAGACCCGCAGCGATTTCTTCTACTTTAGTTTTAATTTCACTCCAAGTAGAATTAACTAAAGGTCTATTCGGGTGAACTTTGTAACGTATAAGTGTTTTTTTCAAGTTGGCTTCTGCCCTCTTAAAAAATAAATCAGCTAGGTTACGATATTTCACTTTTTACAATATACCCCTTAAAGGATAGTGACGTTGATCAGATTACTTAGTTGCCAGGCGCCCATTTGCACTAGATAATATTCGGGGATCAAGTATCAAGCTTGCTCGTCAATATTTTTAGGACAAGTTTTTTGTTCTTATTGGCTTATGAACACTTACAAATATTTGGCAAGAAATTCGCAAGGGCAAACTAAGTCCGGTGTAATTGAAGCTAATAATTTGGAATTAGCAAAATTTTCTCTTAAGAAGCAAGGACTGTGGGTAATTAATATTAATTACACTGGTGCTAAGAACAAAGAAACTGCTAAAGCTTCTGCAAAAGAACAAGGTGGATTGTTTCAGAAGAAAATTTCTCTGAAGGACATGGTTATTTTTTCGCGTCAATTTGCTTCAATGATTGAAGCTGGTATCGCCATGCTCAGAGTGATTACAGTATTGATTGAGCAAACAGAGAACCCGAAGCTCTCTAAAATGCTTGAAGAAGTGAAAGTGGATATAGAGCAGGGTGTGCCTTTGTCTGAGTCGCTTGCTAAATTTCCTGAAGCTTTTGATCGTTTGTATGTGGCGATGGTTAAGGCTGGTGAAGCGGGTGGTGTGCTTGATAAAGTACTCAATCGATTAGCTGGATTCCTTGAGGCTCGTAGCAAACTTACTCACAAAGTGCAAACGGCAATGACTTATCCAATTTCAGTTTTGATTATCTCCGCTATCGTAGTCTGGATCATGCTTACCTTCATCTTGCCTAAGTTCTCTGCAATATTTGAAAGTACGGGAAGTGAGTTACCAGCTTTCACTCAAGCTTTGATTAACATTAGTAATTTCTTGCGGTCACCATGGATTCTAGTGTTAGGCGCTTTGGTTTGGTTTGGTATTACTTCACTTAAGTCATGGTATGCAACTGATTCAGGAAGATTTACTATTGATTCTTTCTTGCTTAAAATACCTGTCTTCGGTGATATCTTCAGGAAGGTTGCTGTTGCAAGATTTACTAGAACTTTTGGAACACTTGTTGAATCTGGAGTGCCGATTATTACCGCGTTAGATGTTGTTAAGGAGTCTGCTGGAAACGCTGTCTTAGAAAGGGTTGTAGAAGATGTGAAGCGTGAGACTGAAGAGGGTGGTGCGATCTCTACTCAGCTTGGTAAATCCGATATATTCCCGCCTATGGTGACACAGATGGTTGCTATTGGTGAAGAGTCTGGTGAACTTGAAAACATGCTTGGTAAGATTGCTGACTTCTATGATGATGAAGTAGACTCTGCAGTAGAATCGTTAACCGCGCTTATGGAGCCGATCTTCATCGTTGTACTCGGTGGTATCGTAGGTACCATCCTTGTTGCGATGTACTTGCCGATATTCAACGTTATTAAGACTATTCAATAGACTTGTTCTTAAGCTATAGAGGTCAAATGACCCTCTTGAGAAATTTTGTTATTGTACTTTGTTGGATTTACATCCTTGAAACCAGCTTGATTTAAGGCTTTGTAGATAATTCCCCAGAGGATTCTTGACTCCTTTCATTTTGATTATAAGTTTTGCATAATGGGCTGCTATGTATATAGATGAAGAAAAGATTTGGAACTTTGAATTATCAGAAAAATTTAGAGCAGAAACTTTTAGACATGCAGGATATGTTTGTTGTTCCCCATTTTGTATTATGATTCTAAATTGCTTATTAACGGGATTCAAGTATTATGATCATATGAATCTATGCGTTATAATGTCTTCGATGCTTGCTTATTGTGGCTACAAGTTCATAACTAAATCATATGATTTGGTTTATACGGTTGATTGGAGTAAATATTATGCTAAGTACAAATGAAATAATTACAATGATTTTATTTATACCTGGGATTGCTTTGATTTTATATATTCCGTTCGGTATTAGTCGTCGTGCAAGAAAGCTTTCTGAGCGATTTATTAAAGAGCTTGGTTTACCCCCAGAGTCTATAAGCAGATTTCCACACTAATGATTTTATAAGCGTACCGGCACTCTCGCTTCTTGCATCCCAGCTTTAATTTCTGCAATAGTCAATTCCTTATAGTGTAATAGCGATGCTAGCAAAGCCGCATCGGCACCTGCTTGGAAGGCATCTACTATATGTTTAACAGAGCCTGCTCCGCCGCTTGCGATGATAGGGATATCTACTAATTCAGCAGCACGATGGGTAATCTCTAAATCGTAGCCAGCTTTAGTACCATCAGCATCCATGCTTGTTAGTAATACTTCGCCTGCGCCTAGATCATAAGCTTTTTTAATCCATTCAAGCGCGTCTAATCCAGTATTCTCTCTGCCACCTCTGACAAATACCTCCCACTTTCCTGGGCTAGTTTGTTTCACGTCAACAGCGATTACTATACATTGAGCGCCAAAACGATCTGAAGCTTCTTTAATTAAATTAGGATTGCGAACTGCGCCAGAGTTCATTCCGACTTTATCTGCTCCTGCTTTAAGTAAGTTCGCTACATCATCTACGCTATTCACTCCGCCTCCCACTGTTAGAGGAATAAAGATTTCTTTTGCTGTTGCTTCAATAATTTTATAGGTAGCTTTTCTTTCTTCATGACTAGCGGTGATATCAAGAAAACAAATCTCATCTGCTCCTTGATGGTAATAAAGGGCAGCTAATTCTACTGGATCTCCAGCATCACGGATCTCGACAAAGTTGGTACCTTTGACAACTCTGCCTTTGTCGACATCTAAACATGGGATTATACGTTTGCTGAGCATGGTCTTATCCATGCCTCATTCGGGATGATTTCTGAACAAGGCATTGTAGGATTATAACAATTCTTATCAGACTCTCTTCAAAAGTCTAGTAAAATAAATTTATGTCCCCTTTAGAATCAATACTCCGCTCCACTATTAAAGCTTTCTCTACTTTATATTTTCATTTGGTTTACAACCCAAAGCAAAAAGCAAGAAAGTATCATGCTGTATCAGGCAAGGTGCTTGGTAATGAAGAACTCTCTAATATGATCGATGCCAGTTTAGATATGTGGTTAACGACTGGTAGGTTTAATGATCAATTCGAAGAAAAACTCGCTAAGTTTATTGGAGCTAGATTTGCGCTTACTACTAACTCTGGTTCTTCTGCTAATTTACTTGCGATTACTGCTTTAACTTCTCCTAGATTAGGAGATCGTGCTTTGAATCCTGGTGATGAAGTAATAACTGTGGCAGCGGGATTCCCCACCACTATTAACCCAATCATACAAAACAATCTAGTACCGGTTTTCGTGGATGTAGAACTTGGCACCAATAACATTAATGCTAATCAAATTGAAGCCGCAATCTCTGATAAAACTAAAGCGATCTTTGTTGCTCATACCTTAGGTAATGTTTATGAACTCGATAAGCTTCAAGCTATTTGTAAGAAACATAATTTATGGTTGGTAGAAGACAATTGTGATGCACTTGGGTCTAAATATTTAGGACAATACACGGGCACCTTTGGTGATATATCAACTATGAGTTTCTATCCGGCACATCATATTACTATGGGTGAGGGCGGAGCACTTATTACTAATGATCCATTGTTACGTAAGATCATCATGTCATTTAGAGATTGGGGGCGCGATTGCTGGTGTCCTGGTGGGCGCGATAACACTTGTAATAATCGCTTCGGATTCAAGCTAGGAGCGCTTCCTGAAGGTTATGACCATAAATATATTTACTCGCATATTGGCTATAACTTAAAGATTACTGATTGGCAGGCTGCTTGTGGTTTAGCGCAATTAGATAAAGTAGAAGAGTTTATTGAAGCGCGCAAAGCTAATTTTAAAATTCTCAGAGAAGGTTTAAAAGATTTAGAGAAGTACTTAATATTGCCTTATGCTGTTGAGAATGCAGACCCGAGTTGGTTTGGTTTCCCGATTACGGTTAAGGCTGATGCACCTTTTAATAAGATAGAACTAGCACGCTATTTAGAAGAGCATAATATCGGTACTAGGCAGTTGTTTGCTGGTAACATTCTTAGACAGCCAGCTTACTTAGATAGAAGTTTTAAGCTGAGAATTAAAGATTCAGAGTTGCTTGAAAGCAAGGATTTGACTGATACTCATTATGCGATGTTACCTAACTCTGATGTGGTTATGAAGCAAACTTTTTGGATAGGAGTTTGGCCTGGTCTAAGAAAAGATGAGCTTGAGTATATGATTAAGACTATTCATGATTTTAGTGCTTCACAAACTTAGCGGAATGCTGCGTCTCTAGATACTCAATTATTTTCCCAGCCACATCTATTTCGGTATAACCTTCTATTCCTTCAAGTCCTGGTGATGAATTAACTTCTAATACTAGTAATCCACGTTTAGAAGGTAACATATCTACTCCTGCTACTTTTAAACCCATTGCTTGAGCGGCTTTGATCGCGGTTTCTTGCTCTTCTGGCGAGAGTGCCACTGCGACTGCAGAACCACCTTGATGTAAGTTAGATCGAAACTCTCCTTCCGCACCTTGACGTTTCATTGCTGCGACTACTTTACCGTCAACAACTAATGCTCTAATGTCTGAACCAGAGGCTTCTTTGATGAATTCTTGTACAAGGATGTTTGCTTTTAAAGAAGAAAACGCTTCTATAACTGATTTGACGGCACTTTTGGTTTCAGCTAAAACAACACCAAGTCCTTGAGTGCCTTCTAAAAGTTTTATAACAACCGGAGCTCCACCAACGTAGTTAATTAATTGAGGTATTTCGTCTTTCTTTGGAAACCTTGCAAACACAGTTTTAGGAACGTTAATATCCATTGACGAAAATATCTGCTGGCTTTTGAGTTTATCCCGTGACAGTTCTATACCTTGGGCGCTAGTGCTGGTAATTATGTTCATCATCTCAAACTGTCTCACCACCGCAGTTCCAAACATAGTAACTGAAGCTCCAATTCTTGGAATAATTGCATCTATATCACTGAGATCTTGACCATTGAAATAAACTTTTGGTTGTCCTTTCTCAATCACTAAAGCACATTTAGTGTGATCAACGATGATTACTTCGTGTCCTCTTTTAAGAGCAGCTTCTCTCAAGCTATTAGTAGAATAAAGTCCTTTCTTGCGGGATAGTATGGCGATCTTCATTGATTTGTTTCCTTGCCTGGTTTCTGCATAATAATAACTTGTTTGAGACCTTTTTGCTTAGCACGTTCTGAGGCATTGGTTTTGGTCACATCGACTACAAATCCTTGCTTTAGGAACTTCCTGCCTAAGAGTACCGGATATCTCATTTCGGATCTATTGCTCAATGAAAACTCAGTCTCTAGTTTTTTGCCGTATATCTTAAGGTGGGTCTTGATGATATAACGGGTCTCTGATTTGCCGTTGGAACTTTTGACTTTTTTGCATTTGAAATCGGTAAATTTACAAACTTTTTTGGCGTATTGAGGGTGACGAGGGTCTAAAAGATAAAATTTGAGATATTTTATTTTGCCTTTTTGTTCTATGGATATTTTGTGGCAATGTAAAGAAGAAGTATATGCTCCGGTATCTACCTTTGCTTCTAGGTTTTTCAGCTTAAGATCAGTCAGGTCTATTTTTTCACTACGACCTATTAATAGTTTTTCTTTTTTTTTACGCTTAAGCATATTTCCCGACTCTTAATCCAATTCTAACTGGTTAAAAACTTAATTAGTTGTCTTTCAGTCCAAAAATATTTACCCTTAAAATCAATAAAACCAACATGTCCCCCATAGCGACTTAATTTCAAGGTTATATTAGGGTTATGATTTGCAGCCCAATATGGATAAAAGCTAGGATTGAGATAAGGATCATCCATGGAATCTATTATTAAAGTAGGTATGGCAATTTTTTCAAGATGCCCGTAAGCACTATGATCATCTAAATAGTCTTTAAATTCTTGCTTGGTTATTGGAAAGCAAAATTTATCATAGAATTCACCAGCGCTATCAACATTTAATAAATCCCACAATGATATTTTTCTATTAAAAGTTTGTTTGTGACGCCAGAGCCTACGCAGCATGATAAGCAAAAAGAATTTTATATATGGCAGGTTATAAAATTTGTCGAACTGTAACATAGTTGAATAGAGATGTAAGCATGGAGATACGCTGTATGTTTTTTTGATTCGCTTGTCTAGATGTTTGCCTTTATCACAAAGGTATTTGATGATTAGGTTTCCGCCGATGCTGTAGCCGACTAAATAAATATTTTTGTAGTCATAGTTCTTTAATATATGATCGATGACTTGCGATAAATCATTAGCTTCCCCTAAGCTGAAAAGATATTTTTTGCTTGGTTCACCATTGCAACCTCTGTTATTAAATACTACGGCATCTACTTTATTTTCATTTAAAGCATCAACACAGCTCACCATATAGGGTATAGAGGAATTGCTTTCAAAACCTGAGCAAATTATAGCTAAAGAATCCGAACCTACTTTAGACCAATCTACGTCAATAAAATCATCATCTTTTAAATTAATTTTCTCAGTTTGATAAATTATTTTAGGGGCATAACGGAAGGCACGCCCATAAATGGTTTGCACATGTGGATTTTTGAATATCCATGATGGAACTTGATAGTCATCATCTTCGTTAGTACCATTAGTTTCGATCATATGCTGTAGAAATCTTTGACTTTTTTGAAAAGTCCAGGATTGATGAATTCATCATCTCGTACTAATTGTATAACACTCATGCCTGCTTCGTTTGCTGCCGTTAATTCTGCTTCTATGTCTGATAGAAATAAGGCTTGGTCAGAATTGAGATCAGTTAGATCTTGGCGTAGTTTAGTGAGTATGTTTATATAGGATCTATTTTCCTGTTTGGCTCCTACACTGGTATCAAAATTCCCTGAGAATAAATAATTTAGATCACCAAACTTGGTATATCCGAATAATAATTTCTGTGCATAAACTGAGCCAGATGAATAGATATAAAGTTTAATGCCTTGATCGTGCCAGTTTTTGAGTTGCTCATAAGCATCATCATAAATATGCCCCTTATAAGCTCCACTTTTATAGCCTGTCTCCCAAATCAATCCCTGTAAGTCTTTGAGAGGTTTGATTTTCATATCAAGAACAATCCAATGCTGAAGAAAGCTTATAGCCCTAGCTATCTCTTGTTCAGTTAATGATTTCATCGCAACATCACAGGGGGAGTTGTCGTAGAGAGACCCTTCACTGCCATAATTTAAAACTTGATGAATAAGCTTAGTGACAAAAGGTTGCTCTGCATTATTACGGATAAAGTCTTCCATATGCTCGCTTGCATAGGGAAATAAAACATCTTTGACAAAACTAATAGATGAAGTGGTGCCTTCAATGTCAGTGATGATTGCTCGTATATTCTTTAGCATCTTGTCATTACCGGGAGCATCCAGTGTGTATTTGAGTGATTCCTTCAATTAATGGAAAGCTCTCTGCGATTTGATCGCCTGTATACTCTGCTACCCAGCCCTTCTCATCACCAAAGAACCTTATACATTTGAAGTTTGGACTTGAACCCATATCAAACCAGTGCTTGGTATTAGCTGGCACGCTAATAAAATCTCCAGCTTTGCAAAGTATTTGATAAACATGCTCATTGGCATGTATGCAAAATAGTCCACTACCTTCGATAAAATATCTCACTTCATCATCGCTATGAATATGTTCGTCTAGGAATTTTTTTCTTAGTGCTGTAATTTTATCAGCAGGAGTTGAGCTGTTCATGCTGATTACATCTACGCTTGAGAATCCATGGTCTTGCATTACTGTTTTTACTTGATCTGCATAGGCTGCTAAAATCTCTTCTTGACTGGCTTCTAGGCTAAGTTTGGATTGGGGAGTCCAGCGCTTAACTCCTATGTTAATTTCCGCAAGTGCTTTTTGAATCTCAGAAATGTTTTCTAGAGTTTGGCATTGCTTCGGATCTTTATCAGGATAAATTTTTACTAAAGTCATGTTCTTTACCTCTTTTGAGCCCAGCTAATTTGATTTCAATTTCAAATAAAGTTTCAAACACCTCTATGTGTCTTAAAGCTTCTTGTGAGCTGGTTCCCCAGCTATATAATCCGTGTCCTTCTATAAGATAACCATGAATTTCAGGATTGATTTGCATATATTCATCCACTTCTGCTGCTAAAAGTTTGATGTTTTGAGTGTTTCTAAAAATAGGAACTGTTTCTATGTGTTGATGAGTTTTAATACCACTGAGTGCTTTAAGAAGCTCGTAATTTTTGAGCTTAACTTCTTTAGCGTCTGCAAATAATTTAGAGATGACTACACTGTTAATTGAATGAATGTGAAATACTGCAGTTGCACTTCCAAAAAACTTATATATTTGCGTATGTAATAGGGTTTCTGCTGAGGGTCTTGATAGAGAATCGCTAATAGGATTAGCATTTATATCAATTTCAATGAAGTCGTTATAGTCGAGTTGACCCTTGGATTTACCAGATGTAGTAATGGTAATAATGCCATTCTCTGCATCTTTCATGGAAAGATTGCCACTGGTAGCAGGTAATAAATTTTCTGAAGCAAGTATACGACCAGCTTCTATTATTTCCTTGCGAATTTCTGATTCAGTGGTTTTTTGAGCCATAAAAACAGTAATTATTATGACACATTGGTCAGTTTTTCCCGGGAAATCTTAAATAGCCTTATGATTAAAGGATTTTAATAATATAGCAATATGTATTAATTATAAAAATGATATTCTTAATATTTAGAAAACAATGACAGTTTCCTCCAACATGCCTAATATGCAGCAGCACGATAGTTCACAGCGAGCTAAGGCCATGTCGCCTAAAACTATCTCTACATCTGCAACTGGTGCAACGGGACAAGAAGCTATTGACTTTAGTTCTACAGTTAATCCTCATGAGATTGCTCGGGATAATAGAGCGACTGGTGAAATGTTGGTTCCAACTTTAAATGAATATGACATACGTCCACCTGAGATGACTGAGCAACATCAATCTGAGAAAAAAGAACCTTCCGATTTAGATAAGTTTTTTAAAAAGGCTGTATACCTTGCAAGTGGTGTTGGATTTTTTGGTGGCTTATCTTCTTCCTTAGCCAATGCAGTTTTAGGAAAAGATTCTTGGACTCTGAAAAAAGTGAATGCATTGCAAAACGTTATTGCTAGAGTTGCGATAGGTTCTAGCGCTGCTGTTCAAGTTTATAACAACTTCCGTAGTAAGAGTTTATTTAAGGTACTTGGTTATAGTTACGAAACCTTACTTTCTATATTGTCACCTTTTAAAACTTTTGGTTTGCATCGTGGTCTGTGTTTCATGCTTTATCACATTCCAGAAATAGTTTCCTCTGTTAAACCGATGGATGAATCTAAGAGTTTTGCTCATGATTATTCTCAAATAGCTTCTAGGGCTAAAGATGCTTTCAAGTTCCTTATGAATGGTGATAGCTATAAGAAAGCTGCGGGTGCGATTTTTGGTAATAATGGACATGGTGATATATTGTCGGTGTTGCTTGGAGCTTGGGGAAGTTTATTGTCTTGTGCTGGTGTTGGTTGGTGGATGGTTACTGGTGACAGTGCTAAGGGTGGCTTGGTGAAAGGTATTGGTGAAGGTTTAGTAGACTTATTCCAAATTGCACCTGATCATTGGAATCGTCAGCGTAATTTCTTTGTTGGCTCTGGAGTAACTTTCTTACTTGGAACTATTTGTGAAACTGTTTCTAAAATGTTTAAAGACAATCCAGTGTTGGGCAATTTATATTTTGCTGGTTCTACTCTCGGACGTTTACAATTTGCATTAAGTGAGATTAATCATGAAACTACTTATCAACCTGGCGTAGGTCCTCAAGAAGGTTGGGACAATAAGATTACATATGCTGGTATTGTTAATAACATAAAAAGTTTTATTACTGGTAAGGCTGAGAAGTTTAGTAGCTTGCGTAATACTTTACCTTTAATGAAGAGAGCTGCTAATGGCGTGGAGAATGCTCAAAGGCAGATGCAGAAAAGTTTTGCTCAGCCAGCTTAGTCTGAATGCCAAGGACTTGTTTTGAGCGATTTCGGAACAAGTCTTATATAATTATGGGGTGAGTCGTAGTACTGTAGCACCCCATAAACAATCAACTAAGCATGAAACCGCTCAGGACTATATTGAAGTTCGTGGCGCTAAGCAACACAACCTTAAAAACATTGATGTAAAAATTCCCAAGAATCAGTTAGTAGTGATTACTGGTGTTAGTGGTTCAGGTAAAAGTTCTCTAGCTTTCGATACTATATTTGCTGAAGGGCAACGTCGCTATGTAGAGTCGCTTTCAGCTTATGCTCGGCAGTTTTTAGGTCAATTGGACAAACCCGATGTTGAAGAAATTAAAGGTTTAAGCCCTGCTATATCTATAGATCAAAAGCAATCTTCGCACAACCCACGCTCTACAGTTGGCACTGTGACTGAAGTCTATGATCATTTACGTTTGCTCTATGCTCGTATCGGCACTCAATATTGTCCAGAATGTGGTGTGAAAGTAGAGGCGCAAACTATAGATCAAATTTTAGGACAAATACTTAGTTTACAAGAGGGTACTAAAGCTATGGTAATGGCTCCCTTGGTGCAAGGTAAAAAAGGTGAACATCAAAATTTATTTTCGGCATTGAAAGCAGATGGTTTTATGCGAGTGCGTGTTAATGGCACGGTTTATACACTTGAGGAACCAATTAAAGTTGAGAAGACTAAAAAACATACTATTGAACTCGTGGTAGATAGAGTGGTAATTAAACCAGAGGCACGAAGCAGAATTGCTGACAGTGTTTCCTTGGCTTTAAGCAAAGGAGAAGGTGTAGTTATTATTCATGATGTTGATAAGAACAAGGATCATCTGTTCTCTGAGTTGATGTCTTGTCCTAATGGTCATGGAAGTTTTCCTGAATTAGATCCTAAGAATTTTAGTTTTAATAGTCCGCATGGTGCTTGTGATGTCTGTCATGGGATTGGTATGGAGCAAGAATTCTCAGAAGAGCTTATTGTGCCAGTACCTAGTTTAAGTCTTGCTGAAGGTGCGATAGCTCCTTGGGCTAAAACTAATAATATTTTTTATAAGGCATTGCTAGAGGGTTTGGCTAAGTTGCTGAAATTCTCTGTGGATACACCTTTCAGAGATTTGCCAAAGGAAATTAAGCAGATTATTCTTTATGGCTATGAAGAAAAACGTGTCACTATCGATGCTAAGAAATATCCTTCGTTAGGTTACGGTAACTATAATATTTATTACGAAGGTGTAATCAATCAATTAAATAGACGTTTCAAGGAATCTGGTTCTGAAAGCTGGAAAACTGAAGTGGAACAGTATATGGTTGAGAAAGAGTGCCCTGCTTGTAATGGCTCTAGGCTTAAGCCTGCTTCACTTGCAGTAAGAATAGCTAACGAAAATATTAATGACATATGTTTTCTTTCTATTGCTAAAGCTGATGAATTTTTCTCTAAGTTAGAAGTATTTCTGAATCCTTATCAAAAACAAATTGCACATCAAATTTTAATAGAGATTAGAGCACGTTTGAATTTTCTTAAAGACGTAGGTTTAGAGTATCTTACTTTATGTAGGGCAGCTAAAACCCTTTCAGGGGGAGAGTTTCAGCGTATTAGGTTGGCTTCGCAGATTGGTTCTTCATTAACTGGTGTGCTTTATGTATTAGACGAGCCTTCTATCGGTTTGCATCAGCGTGATAATGATAAATTACTTGCCACCTTAAATCATTTGCGTGATATCGGCAACACTGTCTTGGTAGTAGAGCACGATGAAGATACTATACGTAAGGCTGACTATGTAATTGATATTGGTCCACTAGCGGGAACTCATGGTGGAAACGTAACAGCTTATGGTTCGGTGGATGATATTTCTTCTACTAAGGGGTCTATTACTGGAGACTATCTTTCTGGACGTAAAAAAATATTAGCACCGCAAGAAAGGCGTGTAGGTAATGGTTGTCATTTGCGTTTGACTGGTGCTAAGCGTAATAATCTCAAAAATCTTGATGTTGATATTCCACTTGCAAAATTTGTGGCAGTCACTGGAGTGAGTGGTTCAGGTAAAAGTTCATTAATCAATGATCTTCTGCGACCAGCATTAATGCACCATTTGGGATATAAATCTCCTTTCCCTCAAGATCTGAAATCTATTTCTGGCTATGAAAATTTGGATAAGGTTATAGTAATAGATCAAAGCCCTATTGGTAGAACCCCACGTTCTAATCCTGCTACTTATGTAGGGTTGTTTGATCCAATACGTGATGTCTTCTCGCAAACTTTAGAAGCTAAAGCGCGTGGTTATCAACCGGGTAGGTTTAGTTTTAATGTCAAAGGCGGTCGCTGTGAAGCTTGTGGTGGTGCTGGTGTAGTAGAGATAGAAATGAATTTCTTGCCATCAGTCTATGTGAAATGTGATATCTGCAAAGGAAGAAGATATAACCAAGAGACACTTGAAGTTAAATTTAAGGGTAAGTCTATTTATAACGTACTAGAGATGACAGTAGAAGAAGCTTTGGGATTCTTCGATGCAATTCCACAAGCACAGAAAAAACTACAAGCACTTAATGATGTGGGACTAAATTATATTAAGCTAGGTCAAGCTGCTACAACCCTCTCTGGGGGCGAAGCTCAGCGTATTAAACTTGCTGCAGAATTATCAAGACGTTCGACTGGTAAGACCATGTATCTATTAGATGAACCAACTACTGGTTTGCATTGGTATGATATTCAACATCTTCTCGATGTATTAGATAGGCTTGCAGATTCTGGTAATACCATCTTAGTTATAGAACATAATCTAGATGTAATTAAACATGCTGACCATATTATTGATCTAGGTCCAGAAGGTGGAGAAGGTGGTGGTCAAATTATCGCCATGGGTAGTCCTGAAGAAGTGGCTAAGAGTAAGGTTTCTTATACGGCGAGGTATTTGGGGTAATGAGTAAGTATTTTACAGTCCTTGAAATTGGTAGCGGTAGCTTTAAGCTACATCATGAGGGGTTGTTTAGTACTAGGTTCCAAAGCTCTCTAGGAAAGGGCTTGAAGAATAATCACTTGCATCCTGATTCAGTGAAGATTGCCATGAAAAGCCTTACTGATCAAGTATTACCTTTCTTGAAAGAGCATGAGATTAATCCAAGTTCCGTTTTAGTATTTGCTACGGCTGCTATACGCGAAGCAATGAAGGATCCTAAGAATAGCGCCAAGAATTTTCTGCAAGAATTGCAAAGCTATGGATTTCCTCAAGCAAAAGTTTTTACTGAAACTGATGAATGTGATTATGCTGCACTAGCTGTATATGAAGATTTGAAAGATGAATATCAAGATTTCTTGATGCTTGATACTGGAGGGGCTAGTCATCAATTAGTGGAATTTAGCAATGGGAAAATTATCAAGAAAAACTCCTTCCCTATTGGTTCTCACAGCGCTGTCTCTGAGATAGAATTGCCTAGATTTTCTAAATTAGGTTATAGTCTGAGGCTGCCATTAGCGTTAATTGGTACTAGTGGCATTATAGTAACCCAGGTACCTATTATTAATAGAAATGTTCTTGCAGAGATGATTAAAACTTTAGATCCTTTAGATCTAACTGGTCGTAAGGAATTTATGCAAATTATGGTTCCAGATACTAGTCTCCATCATTTGTTCGTTGATTTTAGATTGGAAGTTTTACCTAATGCGTTTCGTATCATTCATAATTGTGCAGAAGAATTGCAATGCCATAAATTTCTCTATGCTAATCAACAAGCGATGAATTATGTTTCTAAATATGGTTTTAATTTAAGATCCCGCTGAAAAGCTTTCTAATACGGGGTCTGTGGCGGCTTGAATCTTTCGTTCCAACTTTTTCTTTGCGGATAAACATAGGTAGGAATATTTCTTATGCCGATTTGTGTTTTGCTTGAGTCGATTTGCTCTCTTGTTAGATTTTGGGCATTGTTGAAGTCTGCCATTGTGAGATCCGCGTTTCTTAGCTTAGCGCCGTCTAAATTAGCGCCTTCTAAATCAGCACCTTCTAAAGAAGCTCCCATAAGATTAGCACCGCTTAAATTAGCATTCACTAAACTTGCACCTCTCAGTATGGCTCCTTCAAAATTTACTCCAACTAAACTTGCACCTCTGAAATTTGCACCTTCGAAATATCCATACTCTGCTGTAGAGCCGTCTAGGATTGCATTTGATAGGTCTGATAATTTGAAGATTGCGTCATTTAAATTACAGTTGCTTAAATTGGCGTGTGAAAGCAGTGATTTTTGAGCAAAGGCTCCTAAGAAGTTTGAGCTGCGTAGATCTGCACCATAGAAATTGGTGTCATCTATTTTAGCTCTAGTAAAATTTGTTCCAGGAATTACCGCATCTACAAATATTGCACCTGTTAATGAAGCTCCTCTAAAAACTAATCCAGAAGCTTTGATTCCACTGAGGTCTGAATAACGTAAGTTACTCTGTACGAAGTTATTCAAGTATTGAAAATTTATTTTAGTCATGTTTAAACCAGAAAGGTTCATTTTCTCGGGTTTCTCTGCGCCTCTAGGAGTAATAGGTCCGATATTTTGTTCTTCAAGTATAAGGATTACATCTTCGTTGGTAAGCACTTCTGGATAGAAATCTCCCATGATCGGATCTTTGGCATGAGCATCTTCTGGTTCTAGTTTTAATTTAGCCATTTCTTGTTCACGCTTTTCGTGATATTCATCAAGTATATGTTTTACATCTTCAGGCAATGGATCTTTGTACCATTGTGGAACTTTGTGTTGAGTTGAAACATAGCCGAGTAGTGCTTTGTGTCTTTCATCTTCTAAATACTCTACAAACATCAAAATAAATAGAGTGAGTATTAATATTGCTAGTAAAGTTACTACTATCCAAAACGGCTTACGATAAAGGTTTCGTAGATCTTCTTGTAAGTTTACTGAATTAAGATCAATCCATGGACTTTTAACTTTTGGAGCCGTTTCTTTGGGTGTGGGAACTCCTTCAGCTTCTTGGTCTACATCGGATTCATCTTCTTCTATTGGAGTTTCAGTTGCAGTTTCATTTTCTGAATCTGCATTAACACCCGCTTCTTTGGCTATATCTTCAAAACTTGGACCCTCAGTAGTAGCAACTTCAGCTTCTTCAGTGGCAATACTCTCTTCTTGCTTTTCTATTTCTGTGTTGTTTTCTGTAGTGTTCTCTTCTGCCATTTCAATAATGAATAATTGAAGCTCAGCTTCAATTACAATGCATACATTATTCCCAGTCTCTTATAAAGCTGCTAATGATTTTGGATCAAGATATTTGCTTGGGTCAAAGCTATCATTCAAGATTTCATTACGAATGGTTTTGGTTAATTTAATTAGATAAGTTAGGTTGTGGATACTAAGTAAAGTCGCGGCTGTCATTTCTTGTACTCTAAATAGATGACGAATATAGGCTTTGCTGTGATGCTTGCAAGCGTAACAATTACAGTTTGCATCTAGTGGACTTAGATCTTCTGTAAACTTTGCGCTTTTAATTAATGCTCTATTGCCATGCTCATCGAAGAAGGCTCCATGTCTAGCGATGCGAGTTGGCATAACGCAATCAAACATATCTATGCCAGCTGCAATTGCTTTTACTATATCTTCTTTAGTACCAATCCCCATGAGGTATCTAGGCTTATGCTCTGGTAATAATGGAGTAGTGAATTTTACTATTTCATCAATGTCGGTTCTGCTTTCACCAACTGATACTCCACCAATGGCGTAACCGGGCACATCAAGATTACTAATAAATTTTGCACTTTGTTCGCGTAAATCTTTGTAGATGCCACCTTGCACAATTAAGAACAAAGCCTGATCTTCCGGTCTGAGATTGGATTCTAGCGATGCTTGATGTTGTTTAACACAACGCTCTGCCCATTTATGGGTTCTTTGCATTGCTACTTTAGTATCTTCGTAATTTGCACCGCCATCAGGGCAATGATCAAATGCCATGATGATATCAGCGCCTAATTTATTCTGAATAATAATAGAATCTTCTGGACTAATGAAATGCTTTTTGCCATCAATATTATCGATGAACTCTGCTCCTGAATCTTTGATACGACATTTGCCTAAACGTGATTGCGAGAAAATTTGAAAACCACCAGAATCAGTTAAGAAGGGCTTTTGATAAGAAGTCCACTTCTGTAACCCACCTGCTTTATAAATTAAATCTTCACCAGGTCTTAAATGTAGGTGATAGGTATTTGATAAAACTATTTCAGTTCCACATTGATCTAACTGTTGGAAGGTCAAAGCTTTAATAGTTGATTGAGTTGCCACTGGCATGAAAACTGGTGTTTCTATAACGCCATGACTGGTCTTAATCTTGCCAACCCTCGCTTCGCCTTGTTTTTTAATTAACTCAAACTCAAAACCCATAGAGAAGCCCTGATCTTATCAGGTTTTTTATGCTTTTCTCAAATTCTTTCTGCAAGCTCGATGTATTCCGTGATACAATTTAGCCTCGATGAAAAACAACCTAAACAGGCTCATTATTTGCACTTTAATTGCTTCTTTTAATAGCAATATGGCTTTAGCTGGTAGACCAGCCCCCATAGTTATTCGCTCTAATACAGCTTCGTCTTCTATAGTCAGCGTAACAGGTTCTATACTCAGACCTAGAACTACAGTTGCGAGTTCTAGTGTAGCTAGTTCGTATGATCAAGGATCCATAAGAGGTGCATCGGTAGCGCCGACAGGAATATTACGCGATGGATCGACAGAGACCTCGTTATCAAGTGTAGCTAGTTCTTATGATCAAGGATCGGTAAGAGGTGCATCGGTAGCACCGACAGGAATATTGCGTGATGGATCGACAGAGACCTCGTTATCAAGTGTAGCTAGTTCGTATGATCAAGGATCGGTAAGAGGTGCATCGGTAGCACCGACAGGAATATTACGCGATGGATCAACAGAGACCTCGTTATCAAGTGTAGCTAGTTCGTATGATCAAGGATCGGTAAGAGGTGCATCGGTAGCACCGACAGGAATATTGCGCGATGGATCAACAGAGACCTCGTTATCAAGTGTAGCTAGTTCTTATGATCAAGGA